>Ga0070730_10002090_pt1 | contig 18391 bp, 35 predicted proteins | sample Coa_R1_3_FD_66447 | JGI IMG/M metagenome (GOLD analysis project Ga0070730, IMG submission 66447) | Surface soil microbial communities from Centralia Pennsylvania, which are recovering from an underground coalmine fire - Coalmine... | ecosystem: Environmental > Terrestrial > Soil > Unclassified ... | reverse complement strand
CACCTGGGCATTGACGTGAGGCGTGGCGTACACCTCGGCAAAGTCGTTTGCCACCGTCCCATGCTGCGTGACCGTACTGACAGGCGGTCCTGCCACGAACGGAGGCGGGTTCTGCACCAGCGCTTCACGGGCACTGGCAATCACGCCCTCAAGCTCTTTGATAAGGCGTTGCAGGGCAAGTGCCTGCTGGGGATGATAGACAGTTGACGCAACATCGGACTCGGTAGTATATTTGGACATTCTAGACTCCTTCAGAATTAGCGAACACTTCCATTGTACGCATCGAATCCTAAAAAAGTCCTAACAGCAATTATAGTTCCCCCGACGGCTCCAAGTTCTCAACGTTATCAGCCAGCATTTGCGCCAGCCGTCGTGACAGTTCCTTGTCACCGTTCGCTATGGTACGCGCCATGTGGTTGATGATCCTGATCTGTTCACGACGGCCCTTGCTGCCCGTCAGTCGAGGCAGTTCACCGATCAGGCCATACTCACCGAATTTGAAACGGATGCGGTCCAGACGCTCACGCAGGGCAGGACTGGCCTTGTCGCCTATCGGTCCTGTTGGATCTTCGCATAGGTCGCCTAACAGATCGGGGAAGTGTTCGCCAGGAGGTGGCGCTGACACAATCACGATACGGTTCAGTTCACCCGAATCGTACTCACCGTAGGCTCCGATGTGCGTAAGCCTGTACCCCTCTATCTCGAAACGTTCACCGCCGCTGGCAGCAAACAGCTTGCTATCGGCCCTGATCTCGTCCAGTTCCTTTGACCCTTCTGGTAGGTAGCGCGTGATCCGGGATGACCACTGAAGCTGGTCTTCCATGAGTCCAGCGAGTTTGTTCAGGGTTGCGCGATTGATCTTTTGTGCTGGTGCAGTTTTGGTTGGCATCATTCACCTCCGTCAATTTCGGCTGAGCGCCGTTTGTCTACCTTTGGTTTACAAATACGCTGAAACGGGTCAGGCGTCAGTGCTGGCGAAGAGTCGTCGAGCATTTCTTTGAACGTTTGGGAAAACATCTGTCTCATTTGTTTACGCGCTTCTTCCATCATACGCTTCAGGTCTTCCGGGTCAACGTCACCTAATGAGAACCAGGGCATCAGTCACTCCTTGAACGGGGCATACTTGCCCACAACATTCGGATCAATCGGTTGCGGACCAGTGTACAACACATTCTCGCGGGTTGGGAACTCACGGTCAGCAGGTCGCTCAGTCAGTGGCGGGTGTCCAGCCTGTTCACGGGCTACATTAAGATAGTGCAGGTCGCGCTTGAGGACACGCTCACGGCCTATGTCACCGTAATGATGGATGGTCACATCGGGCAGGTAGTTCACCTGAGTATGCTGTGACAACGACACACTCTCGTGATGCTGTCCGCTCAACCGAATACCGCAGTTGAGCCGCCAGGCCCGTGCCTGATAGTCGTGTCCATATTGCGGGCTGTAATGCTCACGGTCCATCCAGTAGTTGATGCGGGACAGCCATAGGAGATCATACGTTTCCAGGTAACTGCGCACCTTGTCAACATCTGAACTAAACATGGCCTCGTCAGGGTCGATGCGTAGCAAGGCGTCATATCGGCATTGGGAATGTTCAACAGCATCAATCCCAAAGTTAAACATCTCTCCCCAATCATTATGGAAGTCACGCACGATCCATTCTGGTTCAGGAAAGCTACTTTTGATGGCAGCAACTTCATCTTCTATGTACTCTCCACGCTCAAACACAACCATAATGCCATCTACAGCACATTTGTAGACGGGCAGATGCAACCGCAGATAAGGCGCTTCCCCTTCCGTAACCATCATGGCGAGGGCGATTTTCATCGCAGCACCAGCAAACAGCCAAGAATTACAACTGCCCCAACAATAAAAAAGATGATGGCTGTCCGAAGCTCGACAAGCAAATGTTGATACCCTTGCATAAGGTACTCACGATACTCACGTTTAATCCGTTCGCGTTCTTCGGGTGTAGCATCATCAGAAATTGGTTGCATCGGTACTGGTACGTGACCCATTGCCTAGTCCTTTCTAAAGAAGTTGCGCGGCAAGGTTCTTTTTGCCCACTGGTCAAGCACTATCGCCAATCGTACATCAATCGCAGTGGTTGCAGCTAATCCTGCTGCTTGCCACGCTTCTTTGACCTTATCGGGCAGATCGTCATAAGCAGGGATCGGCTTGTCATCGTAGGTTCTATTGTTCATCACCTTGCAATATGCAATAAATGCGATGCGCCCTAGATCTTCCATGTTAGTGCCTCTCAAACATATAATGGCTCACTTCAGGAAACATCCCATTCACCCCAGCAGGGTACTTGGGTCGCTCTGCCATCAACTGATAACCATGATTGAGGATCAGTGACCTGAACTCACCGATCCGTCCATCTTTCTCTACACACACCCAGCGTGCGTCGTGCGGCACAACGAACAGGTAAGGCACTTCCCACTCTACGAGTCGGTCCAGCCACCAGTTGATCGCACTGCTGGTAATCTCCGACCATGAATGGATATTGCTTGCGATCTCGATACCGAGAAATTCTTCTTTTGGGTCAAGGTGTTGTACTTCATCCAACGGAACCACGAGGGTAGTGTCTTCAAAGCCTCGATACGTAGAATAAAACTCGCTCAAGTACGTACTGACAGGCACAGCATCAGTAAGGATCATCAGTACATTGTCGAATAAGCTGGTCAGACGATGAGCCAGTCTGCCATAGCCCGCCCCGATGTCAAGCCAATTGCGAGGCATGTCACTGCCCTCAAGACTCAGTGCCCAGCGCACAAAGTAAATCTCCATGATGCTGTCGAGCAGGTCACGACTGACACACATCATCGCGTCTATAGGATCAGCGGGATGGTGAAAGTCATAGGTCAGGCAACCGAACGCGCCATCCTCGGTCAGTTTGTGCAAGTAGTCTTCAGTATCGATGCTGACCACATAATCGAACATGGCGCGGTACTTGGCCTGCTGGTCAGGCGCAGTCTGCCCGACATAGGCCCCGTCGTTGCGAAACTGCGTGATGTCGAATAGCTGTTGGTGCGTGGTCCACAACGATTGATCGAAGTAGTTCAGTTGAGAGTAAGCCTGCTCAAGTTGCAGGAGGCGGGGATCAGTGCGCGATGGTAGGTTCATCGTTTCGCCTCGTGATGGTCCCACACAACGCGCGTAGAACCGTTATGACCATGAATAGCGATCATATCGTCAAGGTTGCGATAGATACCAATCGAATTGACTGTCGTTATCACTCAATAACAACTCGACCAGAGAAGAAAACCACCCCTTCAGCAATTACACCAGTACCCGATATGCCGGTTTTATCCTCATCCCGAACGAGATGAAAAGTGCGAATGTCGCTCATTTGCTGCCCTTCTTCTTACGTTTTGTACTGAGTTCATCAGGTCGCAGAACTGGCGTGTCCAGCGGATCGGACTTAATCTCGTCATTGACCAGTTGATCGATCTCATCGAGGTCAATCTCCACCGTGCCAGCATCTACCGAACCTGTGACAAGTTCAGCCCCTTCGGGATTCTTTGATGCGTAGATCTTACCAATCGTGTCAGCAAAATCTTGTTGCTGCATCTTCTCAATCTCATCCCAACCGCCACTATACACATCGCCTGATGGGACATACCGATAGACGCTGGTCACGTCGCTCACCTCGACCAGATCGAGATACTGATGCCAACGCTCCGTTGCCCGGATCACGTCTGCCATGTTTGAGTCATGCAGGGCTACCAGTCCGCCCTCTAGCATGTGCGGTAGCCAATCCTGAAGGTCACTGTACACACTGTCAAAGCTGTGATCGCCATCGATGAAAAGCAGACCAATGGGCGAGTCCAGTACTTTAGAGGCAAGGTGACTGCTCAGATTGATAGGTCGCACCTTTTCTGCCACGCCCAGCGCCAGTACGTTGAGCATCCAGTAAGGTCGGTCCACATCGCCGTAGTGCGTGCCTGGCGCGTCACGTGGATCGATGCAGTAGACAGGCACGTGAGCATGGAGCGCCAGGGCGCAGTCCATCTGACCACGATAGGAGCCAATGGCAACGATCACGCCCTCGTGAACGCCATCCGCCAGCCTATTGAGCATCCGCAACTCACCTTCCCAATGATAATCCTGATAGAGCGCGACAACTTTTTCGATGCTCATTGTTCAAACTCCACCTGTAATGCAACATCGAGTGGCGTAACGCCATCCCACTCTACCGCACGCCACTTGCCGGTATCCCGAAGACATTCTAACAATCTTGTCTGGTTCAGCTTTTCTTTTCCTGATGCCGATAGGTTCAGCTTAAAGGCAAGCTTCCCTTGATCGGGCGTCCATACTCCGATGTAGCAAAATGTACGTGGACTGCCCGTTGCTGCTTCAACATTAGCCCGCTCTAAAAGCATCAGAGGTTCATACCCCAGCGCTGTTAGAATCCTTTCGATGTCCTGACGATAGACTGTCATTTCTTGTAGCGGAGGATCGGATGGCAGTATCATACCGTGCGCAATCCGAAATTCGGCGTTGTATTTGGGCCACATCGACTTGTTAATGATCATTTTGCATATTCCTTCCAAACACCCGGCAGGTTCTTTTCGATCTCAATCGCTGTGAACGGGTTCGGCTCACGTAAGGTCTGAGTCCTGGCCCAGCTTGCCATGCGCGTCAGACCGTCCACGAACAGCGTATTGGCTGGACAGTACGTGCTGCTGCCCCAGACTGTTTGTGCTTCATGACGGGCAGGCAAATGCCGCACATCCAGTTTGACATCCATCAGGTGCGCGATCATCTGCGCGGCTTCGAGGATCGTGTGCTGTTCTTGCGTGCCAATGTCAATCGTAGCACACAACGTGCTGCGATCCTCGATACACCGCGCGATGTAGGGCGCAACGTCATCGATGTAGGTGAAGGGTCGCTTTTGCTTGCCGTCACCAAAAACCGTGAACGGTTCACCGCGCAACGCCTGGCGCATAAAGATACCGACCACATTACGGTACGGATCGGTGAGGTTCTGACGCTCCCCGTAAACGTTGTGAGGGCGAAAGATCGTATAGTCCAGGTCGTAGTAGTTGTGCGCTGCTAGTAGATCCTGCTCCACCGCCAGCTTTGCCACACCGTATGGGTCAATGGGCGTGGATACGAAATCGGTGTGAGGGCCATAGATGGCGTTGCTGCTGGTGAACACAAAGCGCTTGACCGTGCCCACATTCACGGCTACATTGATCAGGTTGACCGAGCCGATCAGGTTCACCTCATAGTTGTAGCGGCGAATGTGGTGTGACAGCCCTTCTGCCGCATAAGCTGCCAGATGGAACACGTAGTCAGGCAAATGGTCGCGAAACAGCCGATTGATCATGGCCTCATCCCGCACGTCAGCCTTGATGAACTGTGCGCCTTTGGGAATGTTTTCGGTGAACCCGCCAGACAGGTTATCAATGCCAATGACCATGTGACCCATCGCGAGTAAATGATCTGCTACGTGGGAACCGATAAAGCCAGCAACTCCGGTCAAAAAGGAGGTGATCATACCTGTGACCAGTTTTCCAGCCATACGTTATGAATGGCGATAATATGATGTACTAAAGCGATAGCTTGATCAATTCGACTTTCGTCACCATCAGAATCATCAGGGCAATCTTCTATAGTCATGCTTAGAACAAATTGACCACTTTCGGTTTCTATCTCAAGCGAACTACCAATACGCCATTGCTCATCGAGTGGATTCATATCTTCGCCACGTCCTTATCGCGCCGCTCATATTCAGGATATGGATTATGGCGCATACGCGACTCAATCTTCCAGCTTAACTGCTCATCATTGAACGGGTGCAGGAACGTCTCGTGACCGTAGCCGCCCCCGTGCTTTAGCCGATGGTATTCCTCATTGCGCGGGAACGTGACCATATTCTGTGCGTTGAGCGCTGGAACCGTCTTGATGGTGGTACTGCCCAGGTGGATGATGCCCGTCTCACCAGCGTTGTAGTAAGGCACGCCCAGCAGCCTGCAGCGCCGTGAGTAATCCACGTCCTCTCCATAAATGGGCCAATAGTTCTCGTCGAAGTAACCAACCTTCTCCACCGCAATCGGGTTGACGGCGAAGATCACGTGATCAAGGTCAATGTGGTCCCGATTCGGCCCGTTCAAGCCCCGACAGATAATCAGGCCCGCTTCACGATGTTCGACAGCAGCGCTTGCCAGGATCAGCAGGTCGTTGCGGTCCATTATCACGTCATCGTTCATGATGATCATGGCGTCGGCCTCGCGTGACAGGATCAAGCCATCGTTCCAACTGGTAGCCAAGCCCCGGTTCTCGCGGTAGTCGTAAAAATTGAAGTTCGGCACAGTCAGGGACAAGGCCAGGCACTTGCCGATCACGTCCTGATTGTGACTGTGCTGGAACACGTTCCAGTGAACGTCGTCACCTTGCAGGGCCAGGACCAGCGGTGATATATCGAGCGCGTAGGCGATAAGCGTAATGGAGGTGTTCATTCCTTCTCCACCTCAATCGTGATGTTGTGACTGATTGAGTCCAGCAGAGTCGACATCCGAGCAATGATCAGTTTGGCGTTGTGACCATCTGTGCCATGCCCAAACTGGTTAAGATAAACCATCGAGAACTCGATCTCTTTCAACTGACGATCATCGAAAAACTCTCGCCAGTTAATGTGACCATCCTTGAGTGTAGACTTGATGTTGTCCCAGGTGACAAGATTGACAGGCATTACCACATCCTTTTGGTTGGTCCCATGACCTTCTTGATCAGTGCATCCTTGAAAAAGATACGCTCATCCTCACGAAACGCCACACCCTGTTGGCTCAGCAGGTAGCACCAGCGCTCGTACACGTCACTGATGCACTCGCGCAGTTCAGCATCGGTCAGGGTGTGACCTATCAGGCCATGCGCTGACTGCCAGACGAAACGCTGTCGGTTGTAGAAGGCGACCAACAGGCCGAAGATGCGAATGGCAGTTTCGTTCATGCCGTCAACGCTCACTTGATTCCCCTCCTTCTCAACTTATCCCAGATAGCTGCTTCGTTCTCAAAAGCTGGCGGGAACTTGCCCCGTTCGCGCGCCTTGATGGACGTGCCCGGAATAGGCGCACGTTCACTGTACAGATCGTGACGGGCCTGCACCATACTGGATACTGAGCGATAAGCGCCCACCTGAGCCAGCGCCCAACCGATGCTCAGGTCATCGTGCATGTTCTCCGGCGCTGACAGCGTGCTGGCGTCAATGCTGCTGACCTGGGCCACTGTCTCGGCATCGAAGAACAGCGGATAGGGTGTATCGCCTGACTCAGCCGCGTTCGCCAGATGCTCCTGTATGACTTTCACCGCAATGTCATACATTTTCACCTTGCTGCCGACCACCACGCCCGTGCGCTGAGTACGACGCAAGGTCAACCAACCCGCCTTGCCGTCTTCGCCGTTGAGGATGGGCACGGTACTGTAGTCCTTGCGCAGCGTGGCAATCACCTCATGCCCGTGATTGTTACGCTCAGGCATCACGGGCGCGTTGTTGTAGAAGACAGATAAGGCAGCAATATCCGCCGCGAACAAGCTTGGCTCAATCTTGTTCTGCAAGGTGGCGCACTGCTGCTTGCTGTCGGCATCGACCACATGAATTACGCTGTCGTCAGAGCGCGGGTTGCCTTCAGCCGGGTCGGCCCCCAGCACATAGGTGCGGCCTGCTTCGGGCAAGATGTAGATGCGCAGGCCGATGATAATGGGCGCGGTTGGCGGCAACCAGTCAATCGGCCTGCGCTCCTGGTAGACCTGAGTGAGCCACTGTGGGGGAAAGCGCTTGTCCAGGGTACGCGCTTGCAGGGCCTCCACATCGGTTGCCGGATAGTGTTCGTGAACAAAGTCCAGTGAACCCGTGCGGGTCAACGTATCGCGACATAGCTGATCGTACCAGTCTTTGGTGCGTCCAGGATGGGCAAACCAGGGGATGAAGTGAACTTTCTTCCACTTGCCTTCCCCCTTGACTTCGTTGGCTTTGGCGAGGTTATAAAGGCGCTTGAAGGGTGAGTTGGGACGTTCCTTGACTGCCCGACCAATGATGATCAGTTGACCCTTGCTGCCCAGCGTCGGCTCAAGGCGAGCCAGCAAGTTATCGAGATCCGTGATAAGGTCTGCTTCATCAATGACGGCATCGGTAACGGTGCGGCTGTCACCGCCCCGTGACTCAGGCAGTGCCCGCACACCACTCCCGGACTCCAGTTCAATCTCATGATCGTTGCTGGTCTTGATAGGCTGCTTCATCCAGTCAGGCAAGCGAGTGTACATGCCCTTCATGCGGTTGTCGGACAGGATCTCCATCGCTTCCTCGTCCGACTGGCTGAACACGAGTACCCGACTGATGGGCCTGAACAGCATTTTCCACAGCTTGTGCGCCACAGCATACAGCCAGGTGTCACCGATCTGGCGCGTCTTGAGGTCCACGATGCGCGGGTACAGGTAGTTGCCAGCAGCGTCCACCGCACAGGCATCGCGTAGCGCCTGTGCCTGGAACTCCCACAGCTTGAAAGGTATCCAACTGGCAGACTCGTTGTCGTAGATCTGGCAATACTGGTTGACAAAGTAGACCGGATCGCCAGCGCACCTTTGCTTCTCGTTGGCGACAAACTCAGGCGTGGTGATCTTGGGACGGGCCTCGGTGGTTGCCAGGGCAGCCTGAAAGATCTCCTGGGCGTCAAAGAGGGGCGGGCCTATCGGTTTAGCGGGCAGCGGTGGGGGAGGGGTGTAGGGTCGGTCAGGCTGACGGGAACGTTTACGCGCCATGTGCTAACCATGCTCGACAAATTGCCAGTGCCGGTGTATCACCCGTTTCATAATATCCACCGATGGGTACGTTCAGGTCACAGGTTTCATCGCAGGTTGCACACCAAACATCGAGTCCCTGCCACATGGCGAACATAAGCGATCTGCCGATGAGCGACAGCGCATCGTCTGCGTTTGTGCTGTACTGCGGCACATAACTTTTTTCTGGCGTTTCTGTTGATAAACCGAACAAACGATCAGTGTGGTAAATATCTTCAGCAGTCTCCGACCATTCATCGCGAACTTCAAGATCCATCCAGCCAAGCCGCGCAGCAATCACGCGATCCAACTCAAGGCCAGCAGGTAACTCGCGCCAGTTAGCGTTCAAAGCGTAGCTGCTCCCGACACTCGTCCAGTTCCATGATCAGCCGTTTACCCTGCTCAAGTTGCTGAGCCGTGATGTCGCTCGCATGGTCCGCCAGCCCGTTGTGCATGAGCTTGAGTTCGATAGAAAGATCATTGATCCACGAAATGAGCGTGGAATGAGGTCTGCGCCAGGGATCAGCGAGCTTGACTTCAACGTAACTCAAGCTACCCCAATCTCCGCATATCTCTAACTCACGTCGGGCTGACGACAACACGTTGATCGCTTCCAGTCGCAGGGATGCTGCACCAGCATCGCGCAGGGCGTGGTAATCACCGTAGTTGCCAAAATTGCCCACTACCTCGAACTGGCGGATCATGTCCAGCAGGACATCCTGCGTGGCTTCGTGGCGGGGACGGGAGTCGCGGTCAGGAAAGCGGGTCACAGCACCACCTCATCAATCAGGGTCAGGTAATCTTCGCCCAGCATCTTGCGCATGTTGGCAGCATGTTCACCGATGCGCTTGAACAGCGTCACGCAATCGTCGTGGTCCAACTCGGAATATTCAGCCCGCAACCCTGCAAAATCACAGCGTTCAAAATAACGCAGCATGGTCAGAAAGCGCTCGAAAACAAAGTCAATGGAGACGAGATCGGGATGATCGCAGGGAACCATGATCTCGCCATGATTGCACGCAACAAGCATCACGAAGTTATTCCAGCCAGCCGACGCGGGAAGGTGCGTGCCAAAATCGTTGCTGGTCTGCTCAACTGCCAGGTATAAACCTGTTTTCTGCTTGAACTCGTTGAGCCTCATCCTGTCACCTCGTTCGGGTCGGAGAAGGGCAGATCGTACTTGTCGGCGTAGTCCGCAGCAGCAATCAGATGCGCTGCCAGTTGGCGGGCCTCATCAGGCGTGTAACGATGGCTGTTCTGTTCGATGAGGATGGGCGTTACTTGAGCGGCATACTGATCGCCATAGGGTCGCAGATCAAGTACCTTGACCTCCAACCAATAATCATTCTCACCGACTATGGCGACAATATCAGCAGTAAGACGGGTGTCCCGCTTAGGTTGCTCAAGGATATGAGTAATCACTGGCCCAGATACGTTCTTCATCAGCCCTCCAACGTTTGCAGAACCGCCGGACACCGCTGCTGGCACAGTCCCACGAAGTACCAGTACAGCCCCTCGACGGCTCCCGGCTTATTGACCTTCTGCATCACCGTCAGCAGGCTGTACACCTCACGGAAGGTGAGCGCCAGCGTGTGCCTCGTCGCTACCTGCTTCGCCAGCAGACCCAGGTCCGCTTTCCAGTTCTGCGACTCCTTACCCCGTAGCGACCTGGCAACCTTGATCAGGCAGTCCAGCACCAGCGTGCGATCTGATGCTGGCAGATCGACCACGATAGGGCGTGTGTCCGCGAAGGCGTCGTGCATCTGGTCCAGAATAGCAGTGAGGCGGTCAGTGGTGATGTTGTTCATGGTGTGTCTCCTGTAGCATTTGCTCATAGTGTTGCTTCTTGGCGGTCAATGCTTCGTCCAGCAGGTCAAGATCGTGTTCCTTATCGTCTATCTCCCGCTGAACACGCTCCATCTCCTCCTCAATAAAGAGGATGTCGCGTTCAAGTGCGTCAAAGTCCTGCTGGGTGGTCAATCGAACTCCTCATCCACTTTACGCACCGCAGGCTTCTTGCCTGACCCTGGTTTCGGTACAGGCGCGAATGGCACTTTTGGAATGTAACCTCTGGGTTGAGCAGGTTTCTGTCCATTCTCAGTCGTCACGGGTTGGGGTACTTGCGGGGTAACTGGCGCGACCATCGCGGGTACTTCTGAGGTATCTTTGATGGACTTCAGAAGCGTATCGATAATCCACCCACTGGCCTGACCCTGATAGCTCATATTGGTCAGAAAATCGCTCAACGCCTTGTGATGCGAGTTGTCCAGGTCCAGATTAAACTTGTGCTGCTTCAGATTGCGCCGTTTACGCATGTGTACCTCTCACGTACCCGCAGTGTACTCCCGAAGTACCCGGCATGTCAAGCCCTTTTGCAAATTTATTGCGGAAATTTTGGGGAGGTCGAGGTATCAAATAGTTTGTGATAGTTGCGCGGATTACTTGCGTGAGCCAAATTCCCTGATGTTATGCACCTCGCAGTCTATCGCTGCTTGCTCCCACGTGCTGAACGGACCATGCCAGTGCGGAAGACCGCGCGCATCCGGTTCGCCAATCACCCGCGTGTTTGACCACTCATCGTGCAGGAACAACACCCACCACCATTCGTTACCTACGCGCCGACTGCTGTACTGACGCAGAATGCGCCCGTCTGTGACCGAGTAGAAGAACCCTTCCGTCCACGCGTCCCATGCACCTCGTCGCCACTTCCAGGTCGGTTTAATATCGTAAGTTTCTGTTACATTATCGTCCATGTGACATCATGCCCCTTGACTATGTAAACTGGTAATGTTGTACAAGTAGGTAAGGATGGGTCGGGATGGGTCAGTCCTTTTTGTAAAATATGAGGTAAAGTTACTGTGAACTCACTCCCCGCGCCCTACGGCGGCTCTTAGGCGAGCGACTACTTGATTATTATTACAGCGCTTTGTCGGTCACTTCCGATAATCTACCTTATCACCCGGTTGATCTTCACCAGACACTAACAGCGTCCCATCAGTCGTCGGTGGCGGTGGCAGGCTGGCGCGCTGGTGGACATGCTCAACGAAGTCAACCAACATCTCGATTGGGTCGTAGCCGATGCGAGTAGCGTCCACCATAAGCCGACGCCACGCCATCTCTACCTCAACCGGCACAGCCTGGCGCTTAAGGATATGGTCGTCTGATATGCCAGCGCCGACCATGACATCCCTGTAGCCTGCCTCATGTACGGTAGCCTTAGCACGCTCTAGGCTAAGAGTCCTTACCTCTTGCCAATGTGCTAATATGTCGTCATGAGCAGCGGCTATTAGCTCTGGCGTATTATCTTCTGGCAGAACCGCTTTAACCTCAGCACCAAACTTGATCATCCACTTCTGTAACGTGCCTTTATTCACGTCGTAGCCTAGCACAAGCCGTGCGGCGGTCAACGCCTCTAAGCTTGTAGGCTCATCAATGTTGACCGTGTAGGCCGCTGCTATGGCTTGCTTGATAACCTTTGGGCTGTGGTGCGGATGTGGCCCATGTGCGCGCGTCTTTGCGGGTTGCATAGGGCTGGTGGCTTGAGTACTCATGCCGACAATCTTATATCACTCACTGGTTATATTGCAACAACTTGGCAGTATATCACGATCTCATCGATTTGTGAACTTCTCATGAATATCTGATATTGGTGGTCACACCCTATTGACAAGCATCGCACATAGGTGTATGATAATGTCATAGATGAGTGAGAGACAGAGTGAAGGAAACGAACATGAGCGCACTAACAGCCAAACTCGCAGCAGTACGCAACAGCAACAGCATCAAGATGTACTCCGCTGAAGGTGCTTCATTCCAGGAATATGCGCTCAACAATCTGGATGCAAAAGGCAGCAAGGCTCATCAGACAATCGGTTCACTGGTCACGAAGATCAACAACAACGTTATCACAGTCGCAGAAGCCGTCTCCATCTATAACAGCCTGCTGGTCAAGTAGTTAACACTCACACGAAAGGATAAGCCGAGCATCATCGAAGCCCAGTACACTGGTACATACTGCGCGATCAAGTCACATCGTACCCTGAACCCGGATGCTGATTTAGCCTGACAAAACCAATTTGTGAACTTTGCATGAATATCAGTAATTCCCTATTGACACAGTAGGTAGTTAGGTGTAAACTGATATTCATAGACGCGAGAGAGAAACACGAGAGGCTAACCAGCATGAATAAGACAATCGCTCAGCAGATTTCAGAAGCAAAGGCCATGACGCCAGCAGAAGTTAAGAAGTACCGCTCCATCGCTAATCAGGCGCGCTACATGGCCCTGTACATCGCCAACGTGCAGGGCGATTGTCGGTATCTGGACGCTATCAGCAAGTACTACATCGCCACCGAGAACGATGTACAGCCAGCGATACGCGACATCCGTGATTACATCGACAGTGGTCGTGATAGTGTCGCCGCTCAGTGCTTCACTTGGCTGTACGCTCAGTACCAGCACAACGCCTCACTGGTCAACGCCTTTATCACCGCTCGTTAGCCCATCTGTAAACCACGGGTTGTCAAAGGGAAGGTACACCATGAAACAGATGAAACGTGAGTTACTCGCAACACTGGCGAACATGATCGGGCAGGCGATTATGGCAGGCGACGGCGAACGGATTGAAGAACTATCAGCCTGGGAAACGTTCGTGCAGTTCTATGCGCCAAAAAAGACTATCGCTCAACTGTACTGCGAGATGTGGTCGGACGTGAACAGCAGTGAAGTCGAATCATCGGTTACTGTACAGCCTGACGCCAGCGTGACACAGCTAAGCTTGTTCTGAGCCTTACCGCTCTATAGGCAGCCTGATGAGGATCAGGCTGCTCATTAGGTCGGTAAAGTGACCTTATGGAGAATGTAGCATGTCTGACATCACCATCAAGCAAGTCCCGCTATCATCTGTAGTCTATCGGTCAAACTACCGTCAAAGCTACGATGAATCGTTCGTGTCTGAGGTCGCTGGCGATATGGCGGAACATGGCTACAAAGCGACCTATCCGTTAAAAGTCTACGCACAGGGCAATCAGTACGTCGTGATCGACGGTAACACGCGCTATCACGCTGCAATCCTGGCACAAGTCTATGATCGTAAGTCGCACATTGCCCATGAATTGCTAGTGTGGATCAGCATCGTGGATAAACCTGCCAATGATGGCGAATTTGCCCTGGCACAAGTCGAAGCCAACGAATCGCGACGATCACCCGATGCTATCAGCACAGGTCGGGCATACCAGTCTGCTATACAAAGCGGTATATCGGTTGCAGAAATAGCGCGACGCTGCCATACCACAGCAGCAGCGGTTAATACCCGGCTGGCGCTGTTGGGACTGGCTCAGGATGTCCAGGAACTCGTGATCAAGGGTCATCTACCGATCAGCTTTGCATCGGCAATGGACAAACTCGATACCAACCGCCAGCACATTGCGGTCATGGCCTACAATAAGGCTAAATCGCCTAACGTGAATGACTTCAAGGATCTGTGTGGTCGGCTCATGAGCGAACAGATTGCGGAGGGTCAAACAAGCTTCTTTGGATTGCTCAGCATCGATGAGATCACGGCCCGTGCCAACGCTGAAGCAGAAGCTATCAGCAATGAGCCTAAAAAGAGCATGGCTCAGCTTATCGCAGAACTGGACTCAGAGCGCAAAGCACGCCAGGCTGACCGGGAATTTGCCCGCTCAAAATATCAGCAGTTACTCGCCTCATACAAAGGTCTGTTAGCACAATTGGAGACACAAACCGCATGAATACCCCTATGTTCGGAGATCAGGACCGCAACGAAGTGACCGCACAGTTCAACGAGTTCGGTACACTTGAAATTACCATCGGTCAGCACTTTAACAAGTCGCACATCAGCCAGTGGCAAGCTGGTGCATCCAGGATACCCGGCATCAAACTGACGCAATTGGCAGGATACGTGCAGGATCAGACGGTGCTGGCTGTGTTCATGCGGCCTGAATACAGCACCCGTACTCACGAGGTGCGCGCGGCGGTCTATACCTATACCGCTTCATTCCTGGCAGACTTGCAGGACATTCCAACACAAACCAGCTTATTCTAGCTTTTCCCTATTGACACGTTTAGTTATTAGGTGTAAGATCAGGGCATAGTCAAGTCAAGGAGTGACACACATGAACAGCATCAGCAGCATCGTAAAGGCACATCACATTCATCTGAGCGATAACGACATCCAGTATGTTGATCGCAATCCGCACATGGCTACCGACAACTGGCAAGCCAACCACTACAAAGTCACGTTGCGCGCCCGGATTGGTGGCAAGCGCAAGCAGTACACCGTCTATTTTTCGCAAGGGTACGGCATTCACCACGATCCACAGTGCGAGGATATTCTCGATTGTCTGGCAAGTGACGCACAAGGCGTTGAATGCGCCCGTGACTTCGAGGACTGGGCCAGCGAATACGGTTACGACACCGATTCGCGCAAGGCTGAGCAGACTTTCAAGGCTTGCCAGCGTGAGGCTGACAAACTGCGTAAGTTTCTTGGCTACGACATCTATAACAGCCTGCTCAACGCGGAACGGGAGTAACTAACATGGGATACCAGATCGGTGATTTTGTCAACGTCAAGGATAACCCGCTGCTGCACATCCTGGTCGCCTTTAATGGCGATCAGGTCACAGTGCGCCCGGCGGGACCAGACGATACCCGTCAGCGTGTCGTGTCATTCGACAGCTTGGTCAAGCAGACACAGCGCGCCAGCAACCTTACGCCCTTTCAGCGTGGTCTGCTGCACAGCATCAAGATGCACGATACACCAGCCTGGTTATACCGCCACTTCAACGCACCTGCCAAGCGCTCGATCAACTGCTTGATCCTCAAGGGTTACGTGGAACTGTTCGACGATACCGAAGTAGCGCCCAACGGTGAGGCGGTCAGCGGTCAGGGTGTGCGCGTGACCTGGGCAGGTCGGCGCGTGGATACGAGCTTCTAGCCATGACCACCTTACTACCCATCAGCCAGCGCGATACCCACGCGCTGGCACAGCGTACCGATTTCACCACCTTCAGCCAGATCATGGTGCATCTGTACAAGCGCTACAAGGCTGGCGCGGACCTGGGCGCTGAGATTGCCCGCTGTATCACTTGGCTGGACCGGCATCCTGAGTATGTGTCACGTGATACCCTGGTGATTGTAAACCAGCGGTTGACAGAGCGCATCGCGGAACTTGAGGCGAATCAGCGCCATACCGTGAAGAGCGTCAAAACAGCGCCAGTCAAGGCCCAGGATACCGCGAAAGAGCCTGACCTAAACGAGATGACACCTGACGACCTGCAAGCCTATCTGAAGGCCAATGCACACCTTATCCAAGCAGCAAAGTAAAGGAGCCTGATACATGGGCGTTGATCTCACCCTGCTACCGTTCGATGCTGATGGCAATAGCCTCAGCTTCAGCCATACCGTGCTGAGTGTCGAGCGACGGCGCGACCTATGGACCGTCATCACAGACCTGGAAAGTGACATAGTACCGGAGGGATTCTGGTCATACCTCAGTCGTGAGGGCGATCAGGAAACACACTACGGATTGCTGTCAGCACGCCCTATGGTGAACCGCTGCGCTATACCACAACGGGTGATCTGGTCAGGCTGGACCATCCAGGCATCACCGACAACTGGCGCAATCGTGCAATCTGGGCATACCTCCGGGAATTGCCCGCTGATACCAAAGTCGCGTTATTCTGGCACTAAAGGAGCATACCCAATGAAAGCAAAAGTCGTCTCGTCCCTTAACTTCAACATCGGCGACAAGGTGGAATACAGCCTGGTCAATCGCAAAGGCGTCGTGGTCGAGAGCGGTGAGGGCAAGATAACTGGCCTGGCCCATGCCCGTTTCGGAATCTACAACGTCGTGGTCGGATACCGATCCATCAGCGTCCAGCAGCAATTCATGGGCAAGGTTCAGCGATGATCGAACAGCGCCAGTTACGTTACAAGTTGCAGTGTTTGCACCGGGTCAAGCACGGCCTCAAGCCCATGATGGTCACGGTCCACCGCAAGATCGGGACAAGTGACTTCGGATACCGCGACCCGTTGTTCGGGCCAAGCGTGCTGCAAGGTCATATCGCGGATGAGATGATCGCCCTGGGCTGGTGCAAGTTGGTCCAGGTGGATGCCCATACCGAATACCTGACCACCACAGACAAGGGCAAGGAGATTGTTCAGGATGCCTAACCAGCGTACCGACTACAGCGCGCAAAAGGAAGCGCTCATCGCACGCGGATACCTGACCCAGGCTGAAGCTGCTCAGCGCATCAAGATACCCTTGCGCACCTTGCACGCCTGGGTCACGCAGGGCAAGATTGACGTGATACGGGTCAGTCCCAGGATCGTGCTGTTTGACCCGGCAGTGGTCGAGGCCCGCCGGGTGGAGCGCATCAAGCAGATACGTGACGAGTTATATGCCATGCTTGGCAAGGAGACAAAGTGAGCTTACCACGTGACGTGGAGATCACCACGTTAACCGATACCTACATCGAAGCGTCACTCGTCAACCTGGACAAGCGCCATGCTGAGATACAGGCTGAGATTGACGCGCTGAGGGCCAAGCAGGAGGCCATTGCTGGCGAGGTGGAGGTGTTGGTCAAGGAAAAGGTGCGACGGGCGTTTGAAGCATCGCGAGAATACACCGATGCTGAACGTCGCCAGCTTGACGTAGACTGGGGATACCAGATATACAAAGACAACTACTAAGCACACGAAACGGGCCAGCACACGGCCCGTTTTTGATTCTGGTGTATAATGGAGCCTAACAATAGAAAGGCCCTGCGGAAACAGGGCCTACAAACGAAGAAAGGCTACAATCTCAATGGGTAACAAGAAGCATAGCACAAAGATCCCCGACAGTCAACTTTCCTTATTCGATCCCGCGCAATACAACGATGATAAACCACTGCCCGAACTGATCGCGGCAAAGTTCGGCTTCGCCCTTCAGCCCCAGGATGTTGACGGTAAACGTTATTACGCGGTGCAGGACTGGCTGGTTGGTGTGGCGCAAACCAAAAACCCTCGACGTTTTTGGACCGACATGAAAAAGCGCTATCCTGAGTTGTACGCGCGGTGCGTACAACTGAAATACTTGGCAGCAGATGGCAAGAAATACAAGGTTGACTTTGCTGACGACGAAACGTTATACCTAATCGTTGGCGACATGGATCGGTCAACGGGCATTCGTCAGACCATCCTGGGATACCTCGCCAAAGCTGGCGTCAAACTGGACGAGTTTCGGCGTGACCCTGGCAAGATGCTCAGCGCAAGCGTGGAAGCTTATCGGTTGCAGGGTAAGTCTGACGAGTGGATCGCCAATCGGACCAGCGGCATTGTCAAGCGCAATCAACTGACAGATATGCTAAGGACCATCGTCATCGAAGGCATGGGCCAGCCTGATTACGCCACTTTTACCAACGTGGAATATCAAGGGTTGTTCAAGCGCACTGCGGCAGAACTTCGTAAAGCAACGGGACTCAAACATACCCGCGACGGTTTGACTTCTCAGGCCCTCGGATTCATCAGCATTGCAGAAGCAACCTGTAATGACCTGCTGCAAGATCGGGATGAGGTAACGTTCGTTGAAGCCTGCTCAATCATGTCAG
>Ga0070730_10002089_pt1 | contig 18412 bp, 15 predicted proteins | sample Coa_R1_3_FD_66447 | JGI IMG/M metagenome (GOLD analysis project Ga0070730, IMG submission 66447) | Surface soil microbial communities from Centralia Pennsylvania, which are recovering from an underground coalmine fire - Coalmine... | ecosystem: Environmental > Terrestrial > Soil > Unclassified ... | reverse complement strand
TGCTATAGTCCTCTCTTGGACTCCATGGCCGCAGACCCCCACATTTCCCCGGAAATCCCCGTCCCAAGCCCGAACTCAGGCGCTTCCAAGCCCAAGCGCAGCATGTCGCGCAACCAAAAGATCCTTTTCTTCCTGACCGGATGGCTCATCGTGCTCATGCCCTTTCTGTTCTGGTGGAGCACCTGGTTCGGCCGTCATCTGACCGATCAGCAAATGACCGAGTACCTGCACGACGACAAGAAGCCGCGCCATATTCAGCACGCGCTCGTGCAGCTTGGGGACCGCATGTCGCACAGCAGCGCCGCGGCCAAGCAGTGGTATCCCGACCTGCTTCGCCTTTCCACGCATTCAGTCGAAGAAGTCCGCAACACCGACGCCTGGGTAATGGGCCAAGACACGAGTGGTCCCGGCTTTCACGACGCGCTTCTGAAAATGCTCCAGGACTCCTCGCCGATGGTTCGCGGCAACGCCGCCCTCTCCCTGGTTCGCTTCGGCGACGCCACCGGACGTCCCCAGATTGTCGCGCTCCTCCAACCTGCGCAGATCGCCGCTTCTGCAGACGGCCGAATCGTTGACTCCGATCGCCCCGCAACTGCTATTCATCAGGGCGGCCTGATCGCCAAACTCGCGCCCAACTCATCGTCACAGGCGATCGAAATTCGTTCCCCAATCCCGGGACGCATCCGCAACGTCGCCCAAACCGGAGCAAATGTCAGGGCAGGCACGGAAATCGCGACCATCGATCCTGCAGCAGAACAAGTCTGGGAAGCCCTGCGCGCCCTCTATCTAATCGGCCAGCCGGAAGATCTGGCCGCCATCCGCCCCTACGAACGCGATCTCCCCGACATCTCTAACGACATTCGCCAACAAGCCATCGAAACGGAAAGGGCTATTGAGGTCCGTGCAAAGTAGCCCCCGGCTGCCGACCGTGTCGTGCGCGGGGCCTTCCTAGAATATTTGGACATTCGGAAGAAAGAGCGGCCCTTGCCTAACTCGAGGCACGAAGACGCTTTGATACTGCGATCACGAGATTGACCGCAAAAAGTGCTGGCGAGATCATCACCATCACAGCTGACACAGCCAGAGCCATGACTGCTCCCATGTCCGGCTGCACACCACTGGATGGGCTCTGTCCGATTCGCGCCCGCAGGATCCAGATAGAAAAGCAAGTTCCTAACAAACCAACAAACGTGACCGAGAAATGCACAGCAGCAGCGGTCGGATTGGGTGGCACTAGATAGTAGATTAGGGAAAAGAGTGCGAGGAAGCCCGAAATAAAGAGGAGCACGAGCGACGGTGTCAAGACAACGTATTTGTCGTGCACTTGCACGTCCAGCGGGCCTGCAGGCCATCTCCGTGCCACGACTGCAAGCACAAGAGTAATGATCGCCATGTATGCAAAATTCCGAGCGGGATGACTCATTAGGTCACCAACGTGAAGGGGGCAAAGCTAGAGGCGCCGGACGACACCGCTGACCGGTAAAGGCTAATCGCTGCCCTTAAATCGCCATCACTCCTACTTCCTTCTCGACCTCCGTGGTGTCGACCATTGCTATCGCATCCCACGGACAGCCATCCAGGAAGCACCCATCGGGCCCTTTGCTCACGCACTTCTTGCACCCGATGCACAGAATTGGATCAACCTGAATGCGCCCAAACGGCGGATGGTCCTCATCCGGCACCCAGAACATGCAGTCTTCCACCGGGCAATATTCGACGCACGCAGGCGAGCCGGCGCACCCCGTGCAGCACTCGGTTATTACCGCCAGTTCTTTGGGTTTCTTCTTGCGAGGGGTCGCAAGTCCTTTAGATTTGGGTTCAAACTTGAGTTCGTCGGGAACCATCCCGACCGCTTTGGTCGCTCCAGGGGCCGCAGGCATGGGCTGGATTATACCTCAAAACGCCCGCCGCTCTTAGCCTTCGCCGGTAACCGCAACCGATGAATAAAGGGTGCCCCACTTCTGGCCACTTTTGCCAGAAGTGGGGATTTCACTCACTGATGCTCGTGCTCATGCTCCTCGTGCTCCTGGTGCCGGTCCTGTCTGTGCCGCCATCTCCAGTAATCTTTCTGATCCCGCTGATCCATCTGATCGTATGGCACGTAGTCGCGATGCCGATCCGCCATCCATCGCCGATAGTTTTCATCTTCCTGCCGATTCCAGTTGTGATAGTCCCTGTGATAGGGATCGTAAACCCGGCGCTCGCGTTCTTCCTGCTCGTGCCGCTCGTGATCGTCCTGAGGGGTGGTAAAGGCAAGGGCCCCGATCGGCGCCATTAGTGCAGCCGACAAAACGAACGACGTGAGGCATTGATTTTTTCGACGCATGTGTCTCCTCCAGAAGCGGCGAATCATCGCGCTGTATTCGGATGCGGCACCCGGAAGGACGGTTGGATTACGCTGGCAGGCCTTACACTCCTTGACAATTCTTGAGGCAACCAAACTTCCCGTCGTCACGACTCCAAATATTGCAACACTCTACCGATGCCTTCGGAAAACTCCCCTTCGCAGTTGATCAAACTCAGCACCAAATATCCATCACGCGGAAAATCATAAAAATGCCCCGGATGCACCAGCACCGACTTCTCCCGCACCAATCCGATCGCTAAGTCTTCATCCGATCGAGTCACCGGAACCCGCAGCACCGCGTACCACCCGCCCTCCACAAGGAGCCGCTGACAAACGTTCTGTCCCGCGATCTGCCGATCCAGTTCCGCAAGATTCTTTCTTATCCGTTCCAGCAATTGTTTTTGAATTGCCTTTCGCTGCTCGAGAAGCGCTGAAACCGCCCATTGCACCGGCGCATTCATCGACAGATAAGTGTCAGCGATGACCTCCAAACGTGCCATCGCTTCTGAAACCTCAGGCGCTGGCCCGCTCGTCACCACCCACGCCACCTTCATCTGCGGCAGCGCCGAAATCTTCGACAGCCCGCTGAGAGTAAACGTCAACACCTCTTTATTCGCACAAAAACTATTGTCATCCCGAGCGGAGTCGAGGGACCCTTTGTTTCCGCGCTGGAAATCCCCCAACCGATAATCCAGAAACACCTCATCCACAATCAGAGCTAATCTATGCTCGCGGCAAAATGCATTCAGCGGGCCAACCTCCCCCGCATGCACGTACGACCCCGTAGGATTATTCGGATGTACCACCACCACGCCCCGCGTCCGCTTCGTCACTGCTTTTTGCAGCGAATGAAAATCCATCTGCCATTCGTGGTCGTAGATCAGCGGATACGGCACCAGCTTCACATCATGCAAATCCGCCAGAAACTCAAATAGCGGATAGCTTGGCTTCGGCACCAGCAGTTCCTCCCCCGCATTGCACAGCAACCGAAACACAAATGAATACCCCTCGCTGGTGCTGGTCGTTAGAACAATGCGCTCTGGATCGACTGCAGCAACGCTGCTCTGCCGGTAGTACTGCGCCACGGCCTCCCTTGCTTCCAGCAACCCCTTCGCCTGCGGATCGTAATCCAAAGCCCGTGCCGACCCGAGCGCCTTCAATACTGCGGCTGAGTCATATTCCAATCCCACTCGCGTCGGATTCGAAGCAGTCAGATCAAGAATCTTCCCTCCCTTAGCGCGCACCTGTTCCACCGCCTGCGTATACCGGTTCTGTGCCAGGCGCCAATTCGTCCGTTCAGAAAACATGCATGGATTCTAAGCGATGGAAACACACCCATGAAGAATTCATTCACCACAGAGGACAGAGACACGGAAGAAAACCATTTTGATGATTTTCTCAGTGACTCCGTGTCTCTGTGGTGAAACAAAAAAGGCGTCCCGAGAAGGACGCCCAAATGCGAAAACAAACCCGGCTTACTCTGTGTCTGGGTGCAGCTCACTCTGAGCGATCTGGGGATGCGTTTCTTGAATCACATTTTCCCGCGCATCCGTGCGCTGCAAACTTGGCCAGTCCCGGATTCCCACCGCCGGGCAAACCAATCCCTTGCCGGCCGGCCGCAACAACTGCCGCAGTGTCTGCACTCCATAAAATAATCCCTCGCCCGAATTTGCCGCCACAATCAGGTGCGACTTGTCCGAGAACAACAGATACCCATCCTCACCCAAAGCATGGTCTGCCTTGAGCCCATTCCGTGCCAGGAACCGCCGCACTCGCGCATCCTGCAATCGCGCCAGCACAATCGAGCCGCCCTCAGCCTTACCCGCGGCCTTCATCCCCAGGATGTCCAACTGCAGTCCCGACTGATCCGCGACCTCTTCCGCCAGCGTCTCCGCCGCAATTCGGTCTTCGGACTGGTGCCCCATCAAAACAAAAATCTTCGTCCGCGGTCCCACTTCGAAACCGCCATCGCGCAGTTGCACTTCCTTCGGCTGCGGCTCCAACCTCAGCGCCGGATTGCTTGGCCCATCCACCGCCAACAAAGCCGGAACCCAAAGTCCCATGCCAACGACGATTGCCAAAAGTCGTTTCTTCATATTCATCCCTGTCGTCGCCCCAAACACCAATATTGTACCCGCACCCCCACTGCGAGACGCGGTTAAATAGAGATCGCCCGCCCATCCGAACTTTGCGTCCAGAATATCCGCACGCCTCCTGCCTCCCGGCTACCTAGACGCTTAAAGCCTTTCTCCTCTGCTATTTACCTGCCATAGGCCATCCAGCAAAGCGCCTCAAAGACAGTGTCATCCCTAATAACCCGTGGACCCGCGGTTTAAACCGCCCGACTTTGTAATTCTTCTGTCATTTTTCTGCAACGAAAAGTAAATGTATTACTTAAATGCCTCCTTATTCACCACATACGGCATCTTCGTCACATCCCCACCGTAATTCGCTTCTAACACATCAATCAATCCCTGTGCGCAGCGCCCTGCCATCCCTTTTTCCGGATCAGTCGATAGCCTGGTGATCCTCGCCGCGCTGGCAAAATGCGGCATCAGCCGGCATCGATCCGCGATCGCCGCGTCCCGCAGCGGAGAATCCGCCGGCAGCGGCTCCTTCTCATAAACATCCAGCGCCGCCCCGGCAATCCAGTTTTCTCGCAGCGCGCGCGCCAGCGCCGCCTCGTCTACCACCGGACCGCGCGACGTATTCACAAGGTACGCCGTCGACTTCATCAAGCTCAGCGTCTGCTCGTTAAACAGATGAAACGTCGGCGTATCGCTCTCGCCCTTGCGTAACAGCGGCACGTGCAAGCTCACAAAATCCGCCTGACGCAGCGCCTCTTCGAGCGGCACATACTTGATCCATGCCTTCTCCCTCGTAAGTCCGCGCGCATGCCGCAAATCATGGATTTCCTGGATCGTCTTCACAAACGCATGATTCTGATAGGCCGGGTCGTAGCACAGCACGTTCATATCGAACCCAACGCATTTCTTGATGAACGCCAGCCCGATCCTCCCTGTCCCAATGACCGCCACAGTTTTCCCGGTGACCTCGTCTCCCAGGAACGGCAGATAGGGATGCCAATATCCCCACTGGTTCTCCCGTGTCAGATGTTCCGCGGTCCACATCTTGCGCGCCAACGCACCCATCATGAAGAACGCAAATTCAGCGGTCGCCTCGGTCAGCACGTCCGCCGTGTGCGTGAATGGAATCTTGTAGCGGTTTGCATCCGCGCGGTTGATGTTGTCGAAGCCCACCGCAATCTGCGCCACAGCTTTGAGCTTGCCTTTCCCTGCCTCGAACACCTCAGCGTCAATCGCATCGCGTAGCGTCGTAATCAACCCGTCGATACCCGACCGCACCTTCTCCACGATCAAACTCTTCGGAGGCGCCTCCGGTAGCGGAAAAACCTCCACTTCATACCCTCGCTTGCGCAGCAGATCGATCGCCTCTCCGATATCACAAGTGGCAAACACGCGAAATTTCTTGTCCATGTTTTCCAGATAGTCTTTCTTTGGGATAGGAATGAATGGCGCGGTCCACGCCCACAACGCAGACCCTGAAACTATGATAACGCGACACGTGCGGGGGTGCCCCACTTCTGGCTGCCTTTGCCAGAAGTGGGGATTTTGATCCTTTGTAATCCTCTCAGTGTTCTCTGCGGATCTTCTCAGCGGCCTCAGCGGTTAAACGCTTTTGGTCGAGAGGGTAATCGCGGTTGCCCCACTCTAAGATCCCGCTTTTGCGACCTTAGAGTGTGGATTTTGATCACTTCGCCTTCCCAAATCCCTCGGCCTGCATCCAGTAATAAAACTCCTCGATCCAGTGGTCGCTAGTCGTCCCTTTCTTCATCATCCCGAATCCATGCCCGCCCGCGCTGTAAATATGCACCTCCGGCTTGTTCCCAGCAGCCTTCAGCGCGTCATAAAACTTCCACACCGGATCGAGTACCAGCGCATCATCCTGCGCCCACGCCATAAAGATCGGAGGCAGTTTTGCGGGAATCTCAGGCATCGCTCCAAACGGCGCGCCATAGATCGGCGCCGCAAATGCAGGACGCGCCGCCGCATCTTTCTGCAACAGCACTCCGCTGGTCACCATCGCGCCCGCCGAGAATCCCACGAACCCGACTTTCTCCGGAGAAACGCCCCATTCGGCCGCATGCTCCCTCACCAGTTTCATTGCCTGAATTCCGTCGGCAATCCCGTACTTGCACGCCTCATCAAAATTGATATTCGCAGGCATGCCCTCGCCCTTTTTCTCCATGATCCGGTACTTCAGCACGAACGCCGCAATGCCTCGCTCCCGTAGCCAACTCGCAACGTCAAAACCTTCATGCTGCATCGCCAGTCGGACGCAACCTCCTCCCGGCGCAACCACCGCTCCTGTCCCCGTCGCCTTTGATTTATCCGGCAAATACACCGTGAGGGTGGGCGTCACAACGTTCGCAACGATCGTTCCCATCGGCGTGTCTTCTGTGATCTCCTTCTGCGTCCACTTTTCGGACCCCGGCGCAACACCCGGCCAGACATTCAGAGTCTGCGTCTGCGCGAAGGCGGAACAGGAAACCACGAAAGAAAGAATGATGGAAAGTAGATTCACACGGCGCATTGCAAGATTCTCCAGGATGGTGTGGATGGCGCGCTATTGTAACAGCCCAGAGGAACACGCAACTGGGTGCGATTTTTTACAGTGGGTGCCCCGGGTCTCGCTGAAGTTGCTAGACCCGGGAATTATCCACCTGCCCGGGATGATGGGCGATGCACCGCCGCTAACAATTACAATCTACAGTCGTCTATTTCGCAGCCATCAATCTCAAGCCTCAGGAGCGTCTCATGATCCGTCGACTCGCATTCCTTGTGTCTGCTCTTCTGCTCATCCTCTCGCTTCCCTGCTTCGCCCAGAATCAAAAGCCGCAACCCGCCACTCTCCGCAGCCTCCTTCTGCATGAACTCCAGACGACTCACATGAAAGCCGATTGGTTCGTTCCCATCAACACCGCCGTGGAAGGACTCACCGCCGAACAGGCAAGCTGGCAGCCTCCCAACGGAAGCCATTCTGCCGGACAACTCACCTATCACCTGCTCTATTGGAACCGCCGCAATCTGCAGCACTTCAAAGGCGAGACTCCCGACAAATTCAGCGGCAACAACGACGAGACCTTCGTGAAGTTCGACGAGAAGCAATGGACCGACACAGTCAAGCAACTCGATCAGGTCATGACCGACCTGGAGAAACTGGTCGAATCCGCCGACGAAAAACAGCTAGCCTTGTGGGCCACCACCATCGGCAATATCTGCACCCACAATGCCTACCATGTCGGCCAGATCCTCTACGCCCGCAAGTTGCAAGGATCGTGGAACCCGGAAAAAGGCGTCAAGTAACACTGGGGGGGGCCATTCTGGAGTGGCTCTTTGAATTTCTCTGCGATCTCGGCGATCAAGAGCTTCTAAACATGGAGTTCGCCGAGAACCTCCAGGGGAAGAGAAGCTCTTCGCTCGAATGTCACGCACTTCGTGGTAGATTCGAGACCGTCGCGGGGCTGCTTGCTGCTGTTTCGCGGATCTCATTCTGTCGAGTCGGTTCCTCGCTTTTCAGCGGGATCCTCATGCTTACCCGCGTCCCGGAACTATCGGATTCCAGTCTCAGCTCGCCTCCGTATTGGCGCAGCCGCTCCCGCATTCCGACGATGCCCACACCCGCCGCCCGACCTGGGATTTCCGCCAATCTCTCTTTCGATATCCCCTTGCCCTGGTCCTGCACAACCAGTAGAACGTCCTGCGCACTGCGCATACACCGTATCGAAGCGGTTTTGCTCCCCGCATGCCGATGAATATTGTTGATTGATTCCTGCACCAGCCGGAAGATCATGAGTTCCATGTCTCGTGGAAGTCGTCCGAACTCTCGCGTGATCTCCAATGTGATTTCCAGTTCGCTGCGCTGCATCACTCCTTGCACGTACCACTCCAACGCCGAATACAACCCGCTCTCATCCAACAAGGGCGGATGCAGCAGGTACGACGTGGTCCGAATTTCCTGATGCAAGTGCTGAATCAAATCCTCGCTTTCAGCTACATGCCGCGCCAGGTTCGGAGACCCCGTCTTCAACTCTGCCGCAATCACCGCCAGGTTCATGCCTAGAGCGGTTAACGTTTGGCCGGCGCTATCGTGCAACTCACGAGCAACCCTCCGCCGTTCATCATCTTGAATCTTCAGTAGCCGAGAAGAAAGCTCCTGCAGTTGCCCGGCCTGCTTCTCGATTTCCGCATTCCGCCGCTCCACTTCCTGCGTCCGCGCTTTCACCTGATCTTCCAGCGTCTCCGTCAGCTGCCGGTAACGCTCTTGCGACTCCGCCACCGCCAGCCGCGCCTTGACGTGCAACGACGAGTCCCGGAAGTAGCAAACCACTCCGTATCCGCCTTCGGGCAGCGCAATTCGATCAACCCGCCAGTCGTAGTATCCCATCTCCTTCCGATCGATCCGCTGCGAGGGGCGCTCAAAGGTCGCATACGGGACTCCCGTTTCCAGCGTGCGGCGGAAGATCTCTACGATTTCCCGTGCACTGTCTTCCGCAAGCATACTGCGGAGCACCTCGTGGTAGTTTCTTCCAATTGGATTAGGGATATTCCGGAATTCAGGCATGGCGGCGGGGTTGATCTGGCGAACCCTGAACTCCGAATCGATCAGTAAAATCCCGATCGGAGCCTGGTTAAACAGGCTTTCGTATTCTTTCGCTAGCCTGCTCTGCTCGATTTGCGCCTGCTGGCGCACCCGCGAGATCTTGATGTGCGCCTCGACCCGCGCCATTAGTTCGCGCGCGCTGAACGGTTTCACCAGATAATCGTCTGTCCCGCTCGAGAGGCCCTCGATTCGGCTCTCTTCCCCCGCGCGTGCCGAGAGCAGGATGATCGGGATGTCTTTCAGTTGGGAATCGGCGCGCACTCTCTCCAGCAGTTCCAGCCCATTCATCCTGGGCATCATCACGTCGCTCAGGATCAGCGCCGGACGCCGCCGCTGCATTGCTTCCCAGGCTGCCTGTCCATCCGCCACCGCCTCGATCTGATACCGGTCCGAGAGCAGCCGCGAAAGGTACTGCCGCATGTCGGCATTGTCGTCTGCGATCAAAATGCTCGGCAACTCTTGCCTCTCGGTGTCGCTGGTCGTAATCGCCATCGGCACACCTTCATCGATCGGCGCGTCTGCCTGCTTTTTGCCGTCCGGCAGCCATCCCAGCGCCTCATTCACAAAAGGCGTAGCGCCCGCGACGGTCGAAGTTGTCTCTGCCGCATGTTTCACGTTGCCCGAAAGGTGCTCCTGTCCCAGCGGAATCCTCACGATAAATGTGCTGCCTTGGTCCACCGTGCTTTCCACGCTCATCGATCCACCGTGCAGCTTCACCAGCCCATTTACCAGCGCCAACCCGATCCCGCTTCCCTCATACGTCCGGCTTCGCGTGTTTGGAACCCGGTGGAAACGCTCAAAGAGTCTGGGGATTTCCTCGGCAGGAATACCGACGCCCGTGTCCCGCACGCGCAATTCCGCTTCATTTCCTACCCGCTGCACCGTTACAACGATCTCCCCATCGAATGTAAACTTGAACGCGTTGGAGATCAGGTTCAGTACGATCTTCTCCCACATGTGCCGGTCAACGTAAACCGGCTCCCCTACACCGCCGCATTTCACCACCAGCTTCAGACCTGCCTGCTCGGTCGCCGACTCGAACGTGCTTGCCAACTCGCTCGTGAACGCTTCCAGGTCCGTTGCTTGATAAACCGCCTCCACCCTTCCGGCCTCGATCCGTGAAAACTCCAGCAGCGTATTTACCAGGCGCAGCAGTCTCGCCCCGTTACGGTTCATCATGTGCAACTGGTCGGTTACCGCTTCAGAAAGCTGGCCTTGGTCCCCGGAAAGCAAATCCTGCAGCGGGCCCAACAGCAAAGTGAGAGGAGTCCGGAATTCATGGCTGACATTGCTGAAAAAGGCCGTCTTTGCGCGGTCGATTTCCGCCAGCGCTTCCGTCCTCTTTCGCTCTTCCTCATAGGCCCGCGCGTTCGCGATCATCGTCGCCACCTGCGACGAGAGCAATTCCAGAAAATCGTTGTACTTTTCGTCGAACTCAACCCGTGAGCTCAGGCCTGCAATCATGAACCCTACCGGCTGATGCGCCAGGTTCGAACGGATCGGCACGATCGCAGCCGCGCTCGGCGGGTCCAACCACGGCCCTTTGGGGACGTCGCGCAACCTTTCCTGCAGGCCCTGCACCACAACGATCTTGTCATTCCGCAGCGCCTCGCCGACCGGCCACACGTGGTCTCCACTTTCAATTCGAATTTCCTTGACATCGCTGCTGCTGCCCGGAGTCATCCCCGGACTGCACACCAACTGCCCCGTGTCCCGCTTCTCATTCAGAAGATAGAGCAGCGCAAACGGTACGTCTTTCGCATAACGGGCAATCTCTTCCTCGGCGATCCGGCACGCCTCTTCGTTCGACTTCGGCTCCGCCGATCGCACCCCAAGATCCCGCAGCATCCGGACTCGCCGCTCCCCGATTACTTTCTCGGTAATCTCGTGCACCGTCGCCAGCACGCCACCGATGCCGCCTTCGGCCTTTTCATCGGGCACGGCGCTGTACGCGATCGTGAAATGCGTTTCCTCCACGAACCCACGCCGTTTCAGTTCCAGCGGGATGTCCTCCATCCACGTCGCCGGACCGCCATGAAAAGGAGTTTCAATCAGCGGTCTCAGCGTATCCCAGATTTCGTGCCACACTTCCGAGTTTGGCCTCCCCAGGGCCCAGGGATGTTTGCTTCCGAGAATGGGGATGTAGGCGTCGTTGTACAGGCAATAGAACTCGGGTCCCCACCACAGCAGTTGCGGAAAGCGATTCGCCAGCAGCAGTTGTACGATCACCCGCAGTGTAGGGGACCACGATTCGACCGGTCCCAATGGGGTATTTGACCAGTCCTTTTTTCGGATTAAATCCCCCATATCGCCGCCGCCCTGCAGCCAAACCGTCGGTGCTTTCACAGCGGCATCACTGACGCCTGCAGACGATAACTTTTCGAGTGCCGGAATCAAATCCTGCGCCAGGTAGTGTTTGCGGACGTAGCCATCGGCGCGCGCCTGGGCAGCCTGCTCTCGGAGCACCGCCCCATCGGTTTGGCTGATCAGCAACACCTTGATTTCCGGCACTTCCCGCCGGATCGACCGCGCTGCTTCAATCCCGCTGCCCCTCGGCAAACTCACATCGAGTAGCACCAAATCTGGATGTTTTTCTTTCGCCTTTGCGATCCCTTGTTCTGCATCCTCGGCCTCGTCGCAGATGACGTACTGCGACTGGTCCGCCAAAATTGTCCTGATACCTCGCCGTACCAGATCACTGTCGTCGACTAGAAGAATGCGCAATCGTTCTCCACATCCGCCGGGCGTCGGACGCAATCCGGCCGCATCATTAAAGCCATCTATCGTAAAGTGATCCCAACTCGCAAAAATATACGGTGATTCCTGTAAGAGGCTCTCGAGAGATGCTGCGATAGAGCCTTGCGAAGGTGCGAGAGTTCGCGGGAGGCTACGACCCTTCCCAGAAGAATTTCTATTCCCCCAAATTCAACCGACCTTAGATCCCCGCGTACCAGGCGTAGCCTACTTCGGTGCTGAAACCGCCCATCCCTTTACCAAATGGTTTGAGGTTGTCGGTGACGGTGAGGTGGTTGACGTACTTGATGCTCTTGTATCCGAGTTGGCGCGGGACGCGGAGGCGCAGCGGGCCTCCGAACGGGACTGGGAGTTCGCTTCCGTTCATGCCGTGTGCCACGAGCGTTTGCGGATGCAAGGCTTCGGACATGTCGATGCTCTCCCACCATTCTGGCTGGAACGACCGGTACACGACATAGCGCGCTTGCGGCAGCGTACCCACGCGATCGAGCACATACGAAAGCGGAGTTCCTGTCCATTCGGCGATGTAGGTCCACCCCTCTTCGCAACCGATCATGGTGACGTGCGAACTCGCAGGGAAACTCTTGATATCCGCCACGGAGAACGATGTCGGGCGCGCGACCATGCCGTCAACGACCAAGCGCCACTCCGCGAAGCCGCCCGCCTGCAAGCGGGCAAACTCCGGTCCGAGCGGATCGACTTCGTTGGCAAACGGCTTCTCGGAAATCTGGTTCGACGAAAATTCGCGCGCCATCGCATGGCGATTCAAGATCCGCTGCACCGCATACGTTAGCGTTTCGCCCGGACCATAAACGCCGCCCGCGTCGGGAGGAATCAACCCATGCCGCCGCGCGATCTTGGCCGCCACCGCAACTCCGGACACTCCTGCCGCAGCCGCTATGCCACCCGTGATCAGTTTGCGTCGAGAAATTGTCATACGTTCATCCTCCAAAGCGGCCGTCGAGCTTTGCTCGACGGACAGCCGACGGCTGTCCCTACAACTTGTCGCCCCGGCCCGTGATCATGGCGCGCATCCGGTTTCGAAATCCTGCAACGAAAATCATGACCACGTGTATCACCAGAAAAATCACCAGCAAAATCGTCGCCAGAAAATGCAGCGAGCGCGCTGTCTGATGTCCTCCCAGCAGCCTCGCCGTCGCCGGGAATGCCGACGTGAATCCGAACGACATCGCCAGCCCCGTCCAGATCATCAGCGGGAAGAGTACGAAGATGACGAGTAAGTATGTGATTCTCTGCAGCACGTTGTACGACCATGCTTCCTCGGGCGCTGGGCGCTTGAAGCGCAGATGTTCGACGATCGACGCCCACATTCCCTTCAGCGATGAGGGCACCAGATTCCGCCGGAAATGCCCGCTAAACAGCCCGTAAAGGAAATAGAGCAATCCCGTCGCAACCGCGAGCCAAGCGGCCTGAAAGTGCAGATAGCGGCTCCAGCCGTTGGCGTCGGGCAGGACGTATCCGTAGCCAGTGGGAACCGTGTCGCGCGACGACGGCAAATGCAAATTCAGCCACGGCTTCATGTTCACATTCCCGATCTCTCCCCAATAAAAGCGCGGATGCGACAGGACAATCTCTCCCCCGCTCAGCAGCAACGCGAGAAACGCGATGGTCGTCAGCCAGTGCGTCAGTCGGACGATGCCCGAGTGGCGCTTCGGCACGATGGCTGCAGGCACGACACGCGCGGAAGCCGGCGCAGTAGCAACCGGCAAAGTTGTGCTCATGGTTGAACCCCATCCCCTCGGATTGGAATTCTACCTCGGGTGCGCTGAATACGCTCCAGAAATCGGTGGTGCTCCTGGTCCTTGCGGTGGCAGATCGGCGCTTTGGCACCGCGATCGTCCCCGAATTTGCTAACTCGAAAAAATTTGACGCTTCTTGGCGTACCCACGTCCGGCTCGGTTATGCTATGAAATATCTTCGAGGGCTGTTCTTCCAAGCGCCTACCCTGCCGGCTGCTAATTCCTCGATCCGATAGAAACGCCCGAACGCTTCGTCTGCGACGTCTGACCAAGCCTTTCGATTCTGGGAGACACCAATGCGCCTTGACACTACTTCCCTTCTCAATCACCGCGCCGTTGCATTCCTGGCGATCATGTTTTCGGCAGTCGAGCTTTTCGCCGCAACCCCGGTCACCTTCGTAAAGACTTATTCCAATACCATTCTCAACTCGACCCTGCAAAAAGAGGTCACCCCGTTGGGAGTGCAGACCACGTCAGACGGAGGCTACATCCTGCTGGCCTCGACCGATTGCACCACCAACGAATGTGTAATCGCGCAAGGAAACACCAACCCCGTGATGAACTGGCTGGTGAAAACAGATTCCTCGGGCAACACGCAGTGGCAGACGGAGCTTGGTTGCTTGACCGCTCCTCCCGGCGACTACACGGTCGGGGTTTCCGTAGAGCAGACCACGGACGGAGGTTACATCGTTGGCGGCGGAGCTTTTAATCTCGACGCGAGTTGCGGAACCTCCGGTTCGGCGCAGGGCGCAATTGTCGAAAGGCTCGACTCCGGAGGCAATCTGATCTGGTCGAAGAGTTACTCGATCGGCGTCAACGGCGATGGCATCACCGCGATCAAGCAGACAGCCGACGGTGGTTTTGTGGCCGCCGGAGGAGTGTACGCAATCGGGCCATCGCCTAACAGTGGCCTGGTGCTTAAACTTGACGCTTCCGGCAACCTCCAGTGGCAACGGGTTGTTGGCCCGATGGGTTCGATTACCGCCTGGTTCCTGGCGATTCAGCAGACTTCGGATGGAGGCTACGTGACTGCCGGAAACTACTACCGTTCTTCGTCGCAGTGCCAGCCTATCGAGTGCGAGGGAGGTCTGGTCGTGAAGCTTGACCCGAACGGCGGTGTCCAGTGGCAGCACGCACTCAATCCTGGCCTTTCAAACTCGCTGTTCATCGATTCCCTCCTGCAGACATCGGACGGGGGTTATGTGGCCGCGGGTGCATGGTTTGGATCTACTCAAAAAGGTGGGCTTCTGGTCAAACTGGACTCGAGCGGGAAGATCGTTTGGCAAAACGCCTACAGCGGCGGCAATGACTTCGGCGTTGCGCTGGGCACGGTTATCTACTCGGTGCTCCAGACCGCCGACGGCGGATACGTCCTTGCCGGCGATGGGCAGGACAAGCTGGTCAACGACGAGCTGGTGCCGTGGCTGGCCAGGGTCGATTCCAAGGGCAACCTGCGTTGGGAGCGTTTCTACTTCCAGGTGAACACGGCGACAGGCTTGCCGCTCAGCGAGTTCTTCGCCGCATCCGATTTGACCCCGGATGGGGGCTTCGTGGCTGCCGGTCTGACCGAAGATAGCGTTACGGGGCTCGGATTGCTCTTCGTCGTCAAGACCGATAATTTTGGGCAGTGCGGAATCTGCAGCGATGTTCATCCAGACTTTGGACTCACCGCGGTGAATCCCGCTGTGAAGGCATCGCCCGTCTCCCTGCCGGTCCACACCCCAACCACACCGGGCGTGAACTCGCCCAGCCAGACCAGACCGACAGCAGTCATTACCAAGCAAGACTGCTAGCTGAGCAGGTGTCTTTTAGCGGCAGACGGAAAGCCCTTCTGGTAAAACAGCCACAAGGCGGAATAACAAGGCACTGCTCTTAGAAATGTGGTACAGACCGAATCGATGTGTGCGTAAGGCGACCTGGAACGGGCAAGTGCCAATCCGAGCGAGATTGTCCGTGCACACAACAAACGTTTTTTTGTCGGTTGTTGAGAGCCGAGGTAGGCGAGGCAAGAAATTCCCACACAGCGAAGCGTTCATTCCCGCCTCTGTTGACAGTTGTTTGACATCTCATTTTCTTTGCGCGTGCTAGAATGCTGCGGCCGTCTGGGGAGGTATCCGCCGTGTTTCACCTTACACTGCGCAATTCCATAAATTTTATCTTGCCCCTTTTAGTCGTCGCCCTCATCGCGGACAACATCATCCTCATGCGCCAGAATTATCGGCTCAAGACCGAGTTGCCTCTGCCCTCGGCGTTGATCGTGCATCGCGAGGCCCCGCTGCGGGATATCGGCGGGGTCGGTCTCGACGGCAGATTCCATACGGTGGAAATGCCTCGCTCCGCCGCCGAGCACCTGCTGGTTTTCACCTTCGCGCCGCAGTGTCCCGAGTGCGTCTTGAGCGAACCTCTCGACGCAACGTTGAGTGCGCAGGCCAAGAAACTGGGATGGCGCACCCTGTGGATCAGCCGCGGCGATCCCGAGGAAACCCGCACCTTCTGCAATGCAAGCGGCATCCCTCTGGACGAGACGCTGGTAAATCCTCCGTATGCCACTTACGTCAGGCTCGGGCTCGCTGCGGTTCCTCAGGTGGTGGCCGTCGGGGAAAATGGCAAAGTGGAGGAAGTCTGGTTGGGACGCCTCACACCGGAGTCGGCGAACTCGGCATCGCAGTTCTTGTCCGATCACCCCGGCGTCCAAGCCAGCACCAACGCACACCTGCCGTCGCCTTGACGCACTTCGTTATTTCAAGCTCTGTTCGAATCTTCGCTGAAAGGAGAAATGAGGATGCAAACCATGATACGAGCAGTTCTCGCGGCGGGCCTGTTCGCCTGTGTCGTGTTCAGCACAGTGCAAACCGTGTCCGCTAAAAAAGGTGGCGGTACGGCATGCGCCATCAGCAATGGAACATGCGTGACACTCCACTGCATTGGAGGATGCGGCCCACTTCCTCCAGCAACCTGTACGTGTGTAGGCCAGTAACGCGAAGCCCCGCCGCGAGGCGGGGCTTTTTCCCTTGTAGGTCCGCATTTTCCCGAAATAAAACCCGGACGCGTCCGGAGGACGCCTGACAGTAGCCCGGCGCTTCCAACGCCGGGTAAGCTTGAGGAGATGGAATGCGTCCGGGATGGACGCCTGAATCAAACTCAGAGTCAGTTCTCCCACAACGAAACCCGCGTTGTGTTCGCCACCGGCGAGGGCACCGCTGCTCCTGGGTCCTTGTTGCTCCCAAACAAAAAGCCCCGCTCAAGCGGAGCTTGAACGGGGCACCCTACGGTTTCTTGCTGTCCACTGGTCACTGACCACTGGACACTGTCTTTAATACATATCCCCCATGCCGCCGCCGTGTCCTGGGGCTGCGGGAGCTTCCTTCTTTTCCGGAATCTCCGCGACCAGGGCTTCGGTGGTCAGCATCAGGCTGGCGATCGAGCCGGCATTCTGCAGCGCGGTGCGCACGACCTTCGTCGGATCGAGCACGCCTGCCTTGACCAAGTCCTCGTACTCGTTGGAGAAAGCGTTGAATCCGTAGTTCGGTTCTTTGGATTCGAGCACCTTGCCCAGGATCACTGCACCTTCTTCGCCGGCGTTCTCGACGATCTGGCGCAGCGGTTCGGTGATGGCGCGCTTCACGATGTTGATGCCGATCTGCTCATCGCCTTCGGCCTTCACCTTGTCGAGCGCAGCTGCGCAACGGGCCAGAGCCACGCCGCCGCCGGGGACGATTCCCTCTTCCACGGCTGCGCGGGTCGCGTGCATCGCGTCTTCCACGCGGGCTTTCTTTTCCTTCATTTCGGTTTCGGTTGCGGCGCCGACTTTAATGACGGCCACCCCACCGACCAGCTTCGCCAACCGCTCCTGCAATTTCTCGCGGTCGTAATCGCTGGTGGTCTTGTCGACCTGGCTGCGAATTTCCTTCACGCGGCCTTCGATCTCAGTGTGCTTGCCCTTGCCCTCGACCACGGTGGTGTTGTCCTTGTCGATGGTGATCTTCTTGGCCTGGCCCAGATCCTGGATCTGCACATTCTCGAGTTTGATGCCGAGATCTTCGGTGATGGCCTTGCCGCCGGTCAGGATCGCGATATCCTGCAGCATGGCTTTGCGGCGATCGCCGAAGCCCGGAGCCTTGACGGCCGCGACTTGCAGCGTGCCACGCAGCTTGTTGACGACCAGCGTCGCCAGCGCTTCACCCTCGACGTCTTCCGCGATGATGAGCAGCGGCTTGCCGCTCTTCGCGATCTGCTCGAGCAGCGGGAGCAGGTCCTTCATCGAGCTGATCTTCTTCTCGTTGATCAGGATGTAGGCGTTCTCCAGCGAAGCTTCCATGCGCTCGGGATCGGTGACGAAGTAGGGCGAGAGATATCCGCGGTCGAACTGCATGCCCTCGACGACTTCCAGCTGCGTCTCGAGCGTCTTCGACTCTTCCACGGTGATGACGCCGTCCTTGCCGACCTTCTTCATCGCCTCGGCAATAATCTTGCCGATGGTTTCGTCATTGTTGGCGCTGATGGTTCCGACTTGGGCGATCATTTCGCCGGAGACGGGCTTGGAGAACTTGTCGAGTTCGCCTTTCTCGCGCTCGCCTTCTTTGTTGAGCTTGCCGGCGATCGCGGTGACAGCGGCCTCGATGCCGCGCTTGAGGGCCATGGGATTGGCACCGGCTGCGACGGTCTTGACGCCTTCGCGATAGATGGCCTGGGCGAGAACGGTGGCGGTGGTGGTGCCGTCGCCAGCGACGTCGGAAGTCTTGGAAGCGACTTCACGCACCATCTGCGCGCCCATGTTCTCGAGGCCGTCTTTCAATTCGATTTCTTTTGCCACGGTGACGCCGTCCTTGGTAATGGTCGGCGAACCGAACTTCTTTTCAATAACTAC
>Ga0070730_10002088_pt1 | contig 18419 bp, 14 predicted proteins | sample Coa_R1_3_FD_66447 | JGI IMG/M metagenome (GOLD analysis project Ga0070730, IMG submission 66447) | Surface soil microbial communities from Centralia Pennsylvania, which are recovering from an underground coalmine fire - Coalmine... | ecosystem: Environmental > Terrestrial > Soil > Unclassified ... | reverse complement strand
CTTCAGTTGGCTGGGGTTGGTGATGGGCGTGTTCGGCAGGGTCGTAGCGCTCAGGATGGTGTCGATCGTGCCCCCATAGTTGCCAGCGGGCGCCAGGCTGAACGGCTCGGCGCAGCCGATATTGGCCGCGGCGCCGCCGGGCAGGGCGCATAGCCCGAAGTTTTGGTTGGGGAACAGGGCGTTGGAGAATTCGCGGGTGTCCTGCGGCCCGATCAAGGTCTGGGTGTGGAAGCTGACATTGTAGTTGCTGGTGGCGCCCTTGACCCAGAAGTCGATCTTGTCGCCGATGTTGCCTTCGAACTGCACCTCAATGTGGTAGGAGTTGCCGTTGCCGCCCTGGGCGACCCCGCCGCCCTCGCGCGGGCCGTCGAGGTTCTTGTAGTAGCCGCCGTCCTGCTGGGTGTAGTTGCCGCCGACGCGATAGCGCAGCCAGTCCGTGATCGGTCCGGACATCACCCCTTCGGCGAACCACTTGGTCCAGTTGTCGTAGCCGGTGCGGATCTCGGCTTCCCAATCCTTGGTGGGTCGCTTTGAGACGAAGTTGATCGCGCCGCCGTCGGCGTTGCGGCCGTAGAGGGTGCTCTGCGGACCCCGCAGCACCTCAATCCTGTCCACGAACAGCGTGTCGCTCTGCAGGATCGTCGAGGCGTTGGAGCCGTTGTAGATGCCGTCGATATAGTTGGCGACGCCGGACTCGACCGCCAGGTTGTCGGTCTGGCGGCCGATGCCGCGAATATAGGGCCGGTTGTCGTAGGAGGTGTAGGTGAGGCCCGGCGTAAAGTCGGTGAGATCCTGCAGCGAGGCGATCCCCACCAGGTCGCGTTGCTGGGACGTATAGGCCGAGATCGCCACGGGCGTCGTCTCCAGCCGTTCCTCCCGCTTTTCCGCCACCACCACCAGTTCGCCGATCGCCGTCGGTTCGTTCGCCGTCGAGGTGGCCGCCGTCCCACTCGCCGCCGCGGCGGCCTCGGCCGCGCGGGCCTGTCCGGACAATGCGCCGGTGAAGAGGGCGACGGCGGAAGCGCCGCACAGAAGCACAGTTTTCAAGGCATTCCTCCCTGGCTGCGAACCCGCTCTCTCGGCGGTCGTTACTTGCGAGAGTGCGCCAGCGCTGACGAAGCGTCAACATCCCTCCCGGAGCGGGCTTTTTTTCAATAACGCGTACTAATTTTGTGGCCTCCTGAACCGCGTTTATACTGCGATTGCGAATTGTGCGCTGCGGTGGCGCTCGTTGGCGAAAATCCCTTGACGCACGAACAAAACCGGAACAGAACGAACCGGGAACGCAATTGGAGGCATAGCCCATGGTTCGGTTCGCGCGGGAATCCCTGGCCCTGGTGTCGGTGGTCGGGTTTGTATGGATGGTGTGTCAGGCCGCCCAGTTCGCGGGGTAGACAAGGCGCTGGCCACAGGCGCCCGGGCGTGATTCGCCCCGGGGGCGGCTACGGTGGGAGCAGGGTGGATGGTCGAGGACGCGGCGTGGTCGGACGGGTTCGTTCACCTGCGGGTTCGTTCGGCCTATTCGCTGCTGGAGGGGGCGATCAAAGCCGACGTCCTGGGCGGACTGGCCAGGGGCGCGGCCACGCCGGCCGTGGGCCTCGCCGATCGCGCCAACCTGTTCGGCGCGCTGGAGTTTTCCGTGACCGCCAGCCAGGCCGGGGTCCAGCCGATCATCGGCTGCGCCCTGCCGGTCAGCGGCCTGGGAGCCGGCCCGCCCGAGCGCTGGGCGCGGACCCCGACCATCGTGCTGCTGGCCCAGAACGCCACGGGGTATCGCAACCTCTGCGAGCTGTCCTCGGCGGCCTTCCTGGAGGCCGAGGCCAGCGAAGCCCCCCACGTTCCATGGGACAGGGTGGCCGGCCACGCCGAGGGCCTGATCGCCCTTTCCGGCGGGGTCGACGGGCCGGTCGATCCCCTGTTCGCCGCCGGGCGGGTGGGGGAGGGGCGGGCGGCGCTGGAGGCCCTGGCGGCGGTGTTCGGCGACTGCTTCTACGTCGAGCTGCAACGCCACGGCCTGGCGGCCCAGGCCGCCGCCGAGGCGGGGCTGGTGGGGTGGGCCTATGAGCGCGACGCGCCTCTCGTGGCGACCAACGACGTCTACTTCGCCAGGCCGGAGACCTGGCAGGCCCATGACGCCCTGCTGTGCATCGCCGACGGCGCCTTCCTCGGCCAGGACGACCGCCGGCGCGTCACGCCCGAGCACTGGTTCAAGCCGGCGGCGGAGATGCGCCGGCTGTTCGCCGACCTGCCCGAGGCCTGCGACAACACCCTGGAGATCGCCCGCCGCTGCGCCTTCATGGTCAAGAAGCGCGCGCCCATCCTGCCGCGCTTTCCGACGCCGGCGGGGCTCACCGAGGATGAGGAGCTCGCCCGCCAGGCTCGCGAGGGCTTGCGCCGCCGCCTGGACGCCACGCCGCCCACCGGGGGAGACGAGAAGCCCTATTGGGAGCGGCTGGAGCGCGAGATCGGCGTCATCCAGTCCATGGGCTTCTCCGGCTACTTCCTGATCGTCTCCGACTTCATGAAGTGGGCGGTGGCCCACGAAATCCCGGTCGGGCCGGGGCGGGGCTCGGGGGCCGGATCGGCCGTGGCCTGGTCGCTGCTGATCACCGGCGTCGACCCGCTGAAGTTCGGCCTGATCTTCGAGCGCTTCCTGAACCCCGAACGGGTTTCCATGCCCGACTTCGACATCGACTTCTGCCAGGAGCGGCGCGAAGAGGTGATCGCCTACGTGCAACAGCGCTACGGCGCCGACCGCGTGGCCCAGATCATCACGTTCGGCAGCCTGCAGGCCCGGGCCGTCGTCCGCGACGTGGGGCGCGTCATGCAGCTGCCGCTGGGCCAGGTCGACCGCCTGGCCAAGATGATCCCCAACAACCCGGCCGCGCCCGTCTCCCTCGCCGAGGCGATCGAGATCGAGCCGCGGCTCAAGCAGGCGCAGGGCGACGACGAGGCGGTGCGCCAGCTGCTCGAGATCGCCCTGCAGCTGGAAGGCCTCTACCGCAACGCCTCCACCCACGCCGCCGGTGTCGTCATCGCCGATCGCCCGCTCACCGAACTGGCCCCCCTTTACCGCGATCCGCGCTCCAGCCTGCCCGCCACGCAGTTCAACATGAAATGGGTCGAGAGCGCCGGCCTGGTGAAGTTCGACTTCCTGGGCCTCAAGACCCTCACCGTCATCCAGCGCGCCCTCACGCACCTGGAGCGCCGGGGCGCGGCGATCGACCTGGAGCGTCTGCCGCTCGACGATCAGGCCGCCTACGACCTGGCGGCGTCCGGCCAGACGGTCGGGGTGTTCCAGCTGGAAGGGCAGGGCATGCGCGACACCCTGCGCAAGCTGCGGCCCAGCTCGATCGAGGAGGTCACCGCGCTGATCTCCCTCTACCGCCCAGGTCCGATGGATTCGATCGACGAGTATGTCGACGTGAAGATGGGCCGCCGGCCGCTGAAGGTCCTGCCCGGCCTGGAGGAGGTGCTCACCGACACCTACGGCGTCATTGTCTACCAGGAACAGGTAATGCGGATCGCCCAGATCCTGGCGGGCTATTCCCTGGGCGAGGCCGATCTGCTGCGCCGGGCGATGGGCAAGAAGAAGAAGGAGGAGATGGACCAGCAGCGCGTCCGCTTCCTCACCGGCGCGGCCGAGCGCGGCCTGGCGCCGGCGGACGCCGAAGAGATGTTCGAGCGGATGGCCAAGTTCGCCGGCTACGGCTTCAACAAGGGCCACGCCGCGCCCTATGCGCTGATCGCCTACCAGACCGCCTGGCTCAAGGCCAACGCCCCGGTGGAGTTCTTCGCCGCCTCACTCAGCCTCGACATCTCCAACACCGACAAGCTGGCCGTGTTCTACCAGGACGCCAGGCGTCAGGGCGTCACCATCCTGCCGCCCGACATCAACCGCTCGGGGGCGGATTTCGACGTCGAGGAAGGCCAGGTCCTCTATGCCCTGGGCGCCGTGCGCAACGTCGGGCTGCAGGCCATGGCTCATGTCGTGGAGGTGCGGCGGACGGGAGGCCGGTTCCGGGACATCTTCGACTTCCTCGAACGGATCGATCCGCGTCAGGTCAACAAGCGCGCCCTGGAGAGCCTCGCCCGCGCCGGGGCGTTCGACTCGCTGCTCCCCAATCGGGCCCAGCTGGTCGAGGCGGCCGAGACTCTGATGGCCCACGCCCAGGCCACGGCGGCTGACCGCGCCTCGGCTCAGGAGAGCCTGTTCGGCGATGCCGCCGAGGCCTCACGTCCGCGCCTGCCCAAGGTCGAGCGCTGGGATCCGGTGCGCCAGCTCGACGAGGAGCTGGCGGCGGTCGGCTTCTATCTCAGCGGGCACCCCCTCGGCGACATGACCGAGGTCCTGCGCCGCAACCGCGTGACCTTCCTGGTTGACGCCCTCGCCCAGGCGGCTGGCGGCGGCGAGGCCTTCCGCATGGTGGGCGTGGTGCGCCGCCGCCAGGAGCGCTCGTCGTCTTCCGGGGGCGGCAGGTTCGCCTTCGTCACCCTCTCCGACCCGAGCGGCGAATATGAGGTGCTCTTTCAGGCCGAGGTGCTCAGGCGCTGCCGCGACCTGCTGGAGCCGGGACGCTCCATCGTCCTGACCGTCCACGCCAGGGCCGCCGATGGCGAGGTGCGCTTCTTCGGCGACGACGCCGAGCCGCTCGACCGGGCCATCGAGAAGGTGGCGAGCGGTCTGCGCATCCATGTCTCCCCCGCGATCGCCGAGATCGAGGCGCTGAAGGCGCGTCTCAAGCCGGTTCCGACCGGCGGCGGGCCGGTGGTGTTCGTGGCCGCCTTCCCCGGCGGGCGGGAGGTGGAGATGCGCCTCCCCGGTCGCTTCCAGCTCGACGCCGCCGTCCGCGGCGCCCTGAAAGTCGCCCCCGGCGTCGCCTTCGTCGAAGACCTGTGAGGAGAATTAAACAAGATGAATTCACCACAGAGGACACGGAGGACACGGAGAAGAAAGAAGAGCTCGTGGACATAGGGGAGGGTGTCAGCGGCGCTATCATCGATGCCGGGCTGAAGGTTCATCGAACGCTTGGTCCCGGCTTGATGGAGTCGGCGTATGAACAATGCTTGGCATACGAACTAGGTCAGCGTGGGGTGGCCGCGCGTCGTCAGATAGCTCTTCCGATCATCTATGAAGGCGCCCGCCTCGACGCCGGCTATCGCCTGGATATGGTTGTCGAAGACTCGGTGATCGTGGAAATCAAGGCCGTCGAAGCGCTTACCGCCTTGCATGAAGCGCAGATCATGACCTACCTCAAACTTTCAGGGCTCCGCATAGGCCTGTTGGTCAATTTCAATGTGCTCCTATTCAAGAACGGCCTGAAACGCTTCGTACTTTGACTCTTTTTTCTTTCTTCTCCGTGTCCTCCGTGTCCTCAGTGGTGAATTGACTTGCTTCGCTAAGCGACCAAGACCGATTGCGATCTCTCCCACCTTGCCTTTGTGCGGCGGGGCCGCTACATGGGCGGTTATCACGCACGCGAGACGTTCGGCTGGCGCGGGTCAATCCCCGCGGTTCGCCGTTCCGGTCCTTCTCCAGACGGAGGGGTTTGTTTCGCGGAGGCTCCAACCGGAAGAAGGATATATCGATCATGGCGCTGCCTGATTTCACCATGCGTCAGCTGCTCGAAGCCGGCGCCCACTTCGGCCACCAGACCCACCGCTGGAACCCGAAGATGGAGCGCTTCATCTTCGGCGCGCGCGCCAACATCCACATCATCGATCTGTCCCAGACCATGCCCCTGCTGCACCAGGCGCTGGTTAAGGTGCGCGAGGTCGCCGCCTCCGGCGGTCGGGTGCTGTTCGTCGGCACCAAGCGCCAGGCCGCCGAGCCGGTGGCCGCCGGCGCCAAGCGTTGCGCGCAGTACTATGTGAACCACCGCTGGCTGGGCGGCACGCTCACCAACTGGCGCACCATCTCCGGGTCCATCGCCAGGCTTCGCGAGCTCGAGGCCGTGCTCGACGGCGGCGAGGGCGCGGGTCGCACCAAGAAGGAGCTGCTGCAGCTCAACCGCGAACGCGACAAGCTCGAGCTGTCCCTGGGCGGCATCAAGGACATGGGCGGCATCCCCGACCTGATGTTCGTGATCGACACCAACAAGGAAGCCATCGCCATCCAGGAGGCGCGCAAGCTCAACATCCCGGTCGTGGCCATCCTCGACACTAACAGCGACCCGCAGGGCATCACCTTCCCGATCCCGGGCAACGACGACGCCGCCAGGGCGCTTCAGCTCTATTGCGACCTGATGGCCGACGCGGTGCTCGACGGCCTTACCGAAGGCCAGGTGGCCATGGGGGTCGATATCGGCGCAGCCGAGGCGCCCGTCGAACCGGCGCTGCGGATGAGCGCCGCGATCGACCCGGGCGCCGCCGTCGAGGCCCCGGCGGCTCCGGAGCCCGAGCTCGAGGCCGCCTTCTCCGGCGAGCCGGCGACGGCGGCGGCGGACGAAGCGGCGCCAGAGGCCTGATCTGGCCACCGCGGGCAAGCGTCGCCCGCATTCTAAAATATGACATGTCGCGTCCCTATATTGACGGCCGCGATTCTAATTCTTGATCGGAGCTTGAAAACTCATGGCTGAAGTCACCGCGACCCTGGTCAAGGCGCTGCGCGAAAAGTCCGGCGTCGGCATGATGGACTGCAAGAAGGCCTTGCAGGAGACCGGCGGCGACATGGAAGCCGCGATCGACTGGCTGCGCGCCAAGGGCCTCTCCAAAGCCGCCAAGAAGGCCGATCGCGTCGCCGCTGAAGGCATCGTCGCCGTGGCCTCCCGCGTCGGCGGCGCGGGCATGACGGCCGCCGTCATCGAGCTCAACGCGGAGACCGACTTCGTCGCCCGCAACGAGACCTTCCAGGCCGCGGCCCGCAACATCGCGGGCGCCGCCCTGGACGTCGCCGGCGATGTCGAGGCCCTGCGGGCCGCCCCCTTCGCGGGGGCCACGGTCGGCGACGCCGTCACCCACCTGGTGGCGACCATCGGCGAGAACATGGTGCTGCGGCGCTCGGCCCGCTTCTCGGTGTCGCCGGGGGCCATCGGCGCCTATGTCCACGGGGCTCTCGCCGGCGCTCCGGATCTCGGCCGTATCGGCGTCCTCGTGGCCGTCGAGGGCGAGGGCGACCAGGACACCCTTCGCGAGCTTGCCCGCAACATCGCCCTGCACGCCGCCGCCACCGCCCCGCTGTCGCTGGCGGTGGAAGACCTCGATCCCGCCGCCGTCGAGCGCGAGCGCGCCATCTTCACCGAGCAGTCCATCGCCTCGGGCAAGCCCCCGTCGGTGGCCGAGAAGATGGTCGAGGGCCGGATCCGCAAGTTCTACGAGGAGGCGGTGCTGCTGAAGCAGGCCTATGTCCGCGACCCTGCGGTCACCATCGAGGGGCTCGTCGTCCAGACGGCCAAGCAGCTCGGCTCGCCCGTCAAGGTCGTCGGCTTCGCCCGTGTCGCCCTGGGCGAAGGCGTCGAGAAGGAAGCCAGCGACTTCGCCGCCGACGTCGCCGCCATGACCGGCGCCACGCCCTGACGAATCGGAGCGCGGGCCTCGACCCGCGCTCCCCTTGACCCTGACACGGTGTCAGACCTTACATGAGCGCGCGTCGATAGGAGACGCCTCATGACCGTGCTCGATCCGGCGAGCCACGCGACCGTTCACGCAGGCTGCGCCCACGAAGGACCGGCCGCGCCGGCCGCCCGCGACCAGGCCGCGGCGGGAGCCATCTGGACGTGTCCGATGCACCCCGAGGTGCGCCAGGACCATGCGGGCCCCTGCCCGATCTGCGGCATGGCGCTCGAACCCGAGACCGTGACCGCCGACGCCGGCCCCAGCGCCGAGCTGATCGACATGTCGCGCCGCTTCTGGATCGGCCTGGCGCTGGCCGCCCCGGTGTTCGTCCTGGAGATGGGCGGAAGCCTGGTCCCGGCGCTGCGCCATCTCGCGCCGGAGGCCGTTTCGGTCTGGATCCAGCTCGTTCTGGCGACCCCGGTGGTCCTGTGGGCGGGCTGGCCGTTCTTCGAGCGCGGCTGGGCCTCGCTGGTGACGCGCAACCTCAACATGTTCACCCTGATCGCCATCGGGACAGGGGTCGCCTGGGCCTACAGCGTCGTAGCGACCTTGGCGCCCTCCATCTTCCCCGCCGCCTTCCGCTCCGGCGACGGGACCGTCGCGGTCTATTTCGAAGCCGCGGCCGTGATCACCGTGCTGGTCCTCCTGGGCCAGGTGCTGGAGCTGCGGGCGCGCGAGCGGACATCCGGCGCGATCAGGGCGCTTCTGGATCTGGCCCCCAGGACGGCCCGCCGCATCACGCCGGACGGCGGCGAGGAGGACGCGCCTCTCGGGTTGATCGTTGTCGGCGACCGGCTGCGCGTGCGTCCCGGAGAGAAGGTCCCGGTCGATGCGATGGTCGAGGAGGGGCGCTCGTCGCTCGACGAGTCGATGGTGACCGGCGAAGCCATGCCGGTCGCCAAGACCGTCGGCGACGCCGTCATCGGCGGCACGCTCAACCAGAGCGGCGCGCTGATCATCCGGGCCGAGAAAGTCGGGCGCGAAACCCTGCTGGCGCGCATCGTCCAGATGGTCGCCGACGCGCAGCGCTCGCGCGCGCCGATCCAGCGCCTGGCCGACAAGGTCGCCGGCTGGTTCGTGCCGGCGGTGCTGCTGGCGGCGCTCGCCGCCTTCGCCGCCTGGGGCTTGTGGGGTCCCCAGCCGCGGCTCGCTCACGGGCTGATCGCGGCGGTCGCCGTGCTGATCATCGCCTGCCCCTGCGCGCTGGGCTTGGCGACGCCGATGTCGATCATGGTCGGCATCGGCCGGGGCGCGGGCCTCGGCGTGCTGATCAAGAACGCGGAGGCGCTGGAGCGGCTGGCGAGCGTGGACACGCTCGTGCTCGACAAGACCGGGACGTTGACCGAGGGGCGCCCTTCGGTGACCAAGGTCGTCCCGAGATCGCCCTTCCGCGAGGCGGACCTGCTCCGCCTCGCGGCCGCGGTCGAACGAGCGTCGGAGCATCCGCTGGCGATGGCCATCGTCGCGGCGGCCGAGCGCGCCGGGCTTGCGATTCCCGCCGTCATCGACTTCGATGCGGCGGCGGGGAAAGGCGCGCTCGGGACGGCCGAGGACAGGCGCATCGTGCTCGGCGCCGCGGCCTTTCTGGGCGAACACGGTGTCGACGCCTCTCCCCTGGCCTCGGAAGCCGACCTGCTGCGCCGCGAGGGGGCGACCGTGATCTTCGCCGCAATCGACGGCCGGCTTGGCGGCTTCCTCGCCATCGCCGATCCGGTCAAGGCGACGACCCCCGCGGTCTTGGCGGCGCTGCGAAAGGAAGGCGTCAGGATCGTCATGCTGACCGGCGACAACCGCGTCACCGCCGAGGCCATGGCCAAGCGGCTCGGCATCGACGAGGTGGAGGCCGAGGCGCCGCCCGATCGGAAGGGCGCCGTGGTCGAGCGGCTCAAGGCCGAGGGCCGGGTGGTCGCCATGGCTGGCGACGGCGTCAACGATGCGCCAGCCCTGGCCGCCGCGGACGTGGGCGTCGCCATGGGAACAGGAACCGACGTGGCGATCGAGAGCGCCGGGGTGACGTTGCTGGGAGGCGACCTGACCGGGATCGTGCGGGCGCGTCGGTTGAGCCGGGCGACCATGTCCAACATCCGGCAGAACCTGTTCTTCGCTTTTGTCTACAACGCGGCGGGCGTGCCGATCGCCGCGGGGCTGCTCTATCCGGTGTTCGGCGTGCTGCTCTCGCCAGAAATCGCCGCGGCGGCCATGGCCCTGTCGTCCGTCAGCGTGGTGACCAATGCCCTGCGCCTTGGTCGGGTGAAGATATGAACATTGGCCGGGCCTCGGCGGCGAGCGGCGTTTCGCAGCGGATGATCCGGCACTATGAGAAGATCGGCCTGATCGCCGCGCCGCCTCGGCGGGAGAGCGGCTATCGCGACTATTCGGACAGCGACGTCCATAGGCTGCGCTTCGTCGCCAACGCCCGCGACCTGGGCTTTCCGATCGAGGAGATCCGGGACCTGCTCGGGCTTTGGGCCGACCGCCATCGCGCCAGCGCCGAGGTCAAGGCGTTGGCGGTGGCCCGGGCGGACGAGATGGGACGCAAGGCGCAGGCCTTGCAGGTCATGCGGCGGACCCTGCTGGACCTCGCGGAACGCTGCCACGGTGATGAGCGTCCTGATTGCCCGATCATCGATCAACTCTCCGGCGTGGAGCGGGCTGAATGATCGATTTCAGTCGCCGCCGGCTCCTGCGAAACGCCGCGAACCTCGGCGGAGGCCTGGCGCTGAGCTCGATGCTGCCCAGCTGGGCGCGGAGCGCGACGTTTGGGCTGGCGCCGACGGCGCCGGCGCTCACCGGTAACGCCATCGACCTCACCATCTCGCACGCCCACCGCCACGTCGATGGCCGCGCCGGCCACGTGGTCGCGGTCAATGGAACCGTTCCCGGTCCGCTCCTTCGCCTGAAGGAGGGGCAAAACGTCCGCCTTTCCGTTAAGAACGAGCTCAGCGAGGAGACGTCGATCCACTGGCACGGCGTTCTCCTGCCCTTCCAGATGGACGGCGTCCCCGGCGTGACCTTTCCAGGGATCAAGCCGGGCGAAACCTTCGTCTACGAGTTCCCGGTCATCCAATCGGGGACCTACTGGTATCACAGCCACTCGGGGCTGCAGGAGCAGGAGGGCCACTACGGCCCGATCGTCATCGACCCCGCAGGCGAAGACCCCATCCGGGCCGATCGCGAGCACGTCGTCGTGCTGTCCGACTTCAGCTTCATGCACCCCCACCTGATCTTCGAGCGGCTGAAGCTGGACGCGGAGTACTTCAACTATCAGCAGGAGACGGTCGCCGGCCTGCTGACCGGGAAGGATCAGACGCTGAAGGAGCGCGCCGAGTGGGCGAAGATGCTCATGAACCCCACCGACATCTCCGACGTCACCGGCGCCGCCTACACCTTCCTGATCAACGGCCATGGTGCCAGGGACAACTGGACCGGCCTTTTCAAGCCGGGCGAGCGCGTGCGGCTGCGGTTCATCAACAGCGCCGCCCAGACGATGTTCGACGTGCGCGTTCCCGGGCTGAAAATCTCCGTCGTGGCCGCGGACGGCCAGAACGTCCGCCCCGTGGAGGTCGATGAGTTCCAGATCGGCAACGCGGAAACCTACGACGTCATCGTCGAGCCGAGCGAGGATCGCGCTTTCACCCTCGTTGCCGAGGCGGTCGACCGGTCGGGTATGGCGCGCGGAACGCTGGCGCCCCGAACGGGCATGACAGCGCCCGTGCCCCCGCTCAGGAACCGGCCACTCGCCTCCATGAAGGACATGGGCATGGACATGGGCGCCATGACCATGGGGGGCGGCGCGGCTTCATCCGGCGGCATGGCGGGTATGGCCGGGATGGACATGTCGATTCGCAGTCCGCGGAACGGGCCGGGGGTGAAGATGGGCCCGGGCCTCCAGATGATCACACCCATGCCCGTGGACCGGACGGGAGAGCGGGGCCAGGGCCTCGAGAGCGTCGGCCATCGGGTGCTGGTCTATCGTGATCTGGTCGCGCTCGCGCCCAACCCCGACACGCGTCCCCCGTCACGCGCGCTCGACATCCGCCTGACCGGCAACATGGAGCGGTTCATGTGGGGCTTCGACGGGCGGAAGTTCAGCGAGACGACCAAGCCCTACGCCTTCCGCAAGGGCGAGCGGGTGCGGGTCACCCTGATCAACGACACGATGATGGCTCACCCGATCCATCTGCACGGCCACTTCTTCGATCTCGTGCAGGGACCGCCCGGCTTGCGGCCGAGGAAACACACGGTGATCGTCCTGCCCGGGGGAAAGGTCGCCTGGGACTTCACGCCCGAGGCAGGCGACTGGGCGTTCCACTGCCACATGCTCTACCACATGCACGCCGGCATGTTTCAGGTCTTCAGCGTACGGCCGCTCGGCGGAGAGACCGCGTGAGCCGGATGGCGTTGGTGGGAGGCCTGCTTCCGCTGGCGATCGCCTCATCCGCCATCGCCCAATCCGCGGACACGATGTCGATGCCGGGCATGTCGATGCCGGCGCCGGGCGCGCCGACGCCCGTGAAACCGGACGCCAAGGCGCCTGCGCAGAATCCGGCCCCGGCCAACGGTATGCCGGACATGCCGGGGATGAAGTCCATGGATATGTCCGGGGCCGGCCAGGCGGCGGGTACGACCCCCGTCGCAGTTGAGCCCGCGATTCCAGACACGCCGCCGCCGCCGTCCCCGACGGACTACGCCGCCGATCGCTACTACGACCCGGCTGCGATGGCCGCCGCACGCGCCACCCTGCGCCGCGAGCATGGCGGCGCCACCGCCTATCAGGCGATGGCGAGCCTGGCCGAATATCAGGCGCGGCCCGGCGGCGGCGGTTACCGCTGGGAGGCGCAGGCCTCGTTCGGCGGCGACATCGACAGGGTCCTGCTGACGACCGAGGGCGAAGGGCGGCTGCGCCAGGGCTTGGACAGCGCCGAGTTGCAGGCGCTCTACGCGCGCGCGATCACCCCCTATTTCAACCTCCAGGCCGGTGTGCGCCAGGACTTCGCGCCGCTCGGCCGAACCTACGCGACCGTGGGCTTCCAGGGGCTCGTCCCGTACTGGTTCGATCTCCAGGGCGCGCTGTTCCTGTCCACGCGCGGGGAACTCTTGGGGCGCGTCGAGGGCACATACGATCTGCGGCTGACCCAGAGGCTGATTCTGCAGCCGCGCGTGGAATTGAACCTAGCGGCCCAAGATACCCTGCAGACGCAAACCGGCTCTGGTCTGTCGAACGCCGAGTTGGGGGTGCGTCTGCGCTACGAGATCATCCGCGAGTTCGCGCCCTATATCGGGGTCTCCTACGACCAGAAGGTCGGCAAGACCGCCGATTATGCGCGCGCACGAGGAGAGGACCCGGCCGCCGTCAGCTTCGTCGCCGGAATCCGCGCCTGGTTCTAGGGTGCCTCGAACACCCTGCACCGGGCGCGCAAACGAACCCGCTCGGGCTAGCCCCCGATCACGCCGCAGGCGAAGCGGGCGCCGCCGCCGCCCAGGGGGGCAGGCTGGTCGGCGTAGTTGTCGCCGCCGACGTGGATCATCAGGGAATGCCCCTTCAGGGGGTCCAGGGTCTTGATGCGGGGGGCGGTCAGCACGCCCTTCGCCGTTCCGTCGGCGCCCACCGTGATCAGGGGCAGGTCGCCCAGGTGGCCCCCGCCCATCGGGCCCATGTGCATCCCGGTATTGTCGGGGTCGAGGTGGCCGCCGGCGGCGCCGGCCGGCGCCGGCTTGCCGTCCTTCTCGCCGGCCGCGCAGGAGGGATTGACGTGCACGTGGAAGCCGTGTGGTCCCGGCGGCAGGCCGTGCAGGTCGAGCGCGAACTTCGCCCCGTCCGATCCCTCGGTGATGGTCACCGTTCCGACGGAGGCGCCGGGTCCGGTCGCCGTCGCGAGGGCCATCGGCGCCTTCAGGCTCTGCGCCAGGGCGGGAACGGCGGCGGCGAGGAACAGGCTGGCGAGGATGGCGGCGTGACGCATGGCGGCTCCTGATGACGACGCGACGCGCAGGCTATCACGATCGCGCCCAGGTGCGCGAGGTCATAACCGACCCCTCACAACCACCTGTCCGCGAGAGGGAATTGCGACGTTGATTCGTCCTTGTTCAGATCAATATGCATAGTCATAAATAGTTCATTGTTACATCGTTGTTTGTTTCTGGTCTGTAATACGGCAATTGTATGCTTGCCAAAACCGAGCCGGGCGTGGCAAACCGACGGACGCGCCGCACGCGACACGGGGAGCCGCGGCCGGAATCCTCAGCACCTGCGCTGACGACAACTCGGGGAGAATCCGATGACGAGACACATCAACCGCACGCGGGCCGTGACAGCCGCCGCCGCGCTGACCGCGCTGGCGGCCGTCGCCGGTGGGGCGTCCGCGGCGACCTTCATCGGTGGCGGCACGCTGCTGATCAGCAGCACCACCTATTCGGACACCGGCGTGGTGGCCGGCCTGGTGGCGGGGACATCGAAGCTTCCCGGCAGCAAGGCCGGCAAGACCGTGACGGCCGTCTCCGGCGGCAATCTGGCGACGGTCTTCAACAACGCCCCGCTTGACGGTTCCTTCGGGGTCACTTCGGAGATCACCCTGCAGGATCTGAACGTCACGACGTCGCCTGGGGCGGTGCTGGGAACGCTCAACGTCAATCCGAGCCTCGTCTCGACGAGCTTCTCTTCGAAGTCCGAACTCTCGCTCAACATCGCCCGGACGAATGCAGGACTCGTGGCCACGTTCATGGGCTACGCCGGCGGCGGCGTCGGCAACCTCGATGTGTCGAACTCCGACACGACCGCCTTCTCGGATACGACCAACCCGGTGACCAGCTTCTTTGCGCCGTCGCACGGCGGAACCTATGCGTTCAACCGCACGGTCGTCGCCGTCAGCCAGGCCGGCGCCCTCGCGACCACCCAGACCCTGGCCTACGGTGGCAATAACGGCCGCTCGGCCGTCCTGGCTCCGAACGGCATGTACTACACGACCGGGAACTCCAACAACGGCTCGGGCACGCCCACCCAGTTGACCACCTCCACGGGCCTGGAAGTCGTCACGCCGGGATCCACCCCGAACTCGACGATGATCGCGCCGGCCTACCAATCCATCGCCGGCGACAAGGCGGGCAAGGACAACAACTTCCGCGGCTTGACCCTGTACGGTGGCAATCTCTATTTCACCAAGGGCAGCGGCAGCAACGGCATCGACACGGTCTATACGGTCAGCAATCCCGGCGGCGCGCTGCCGACCGCCGCGACGGCCAATAGCGCCACGGTGAGCGTTCTCCCCGGCTTCTCCACCAGCCCCGCCAGGACGGCCGCCGACTTCACGCCCTTCGGCCTGTTCTTCGCCGATCCCAACACCCTGTACGTCACCGACGAGGGCTCCGGCGACTCGGTTGATACGAGCGTGAACGCCGGTCTCGAGAAGTGGAGCCGCGTCGGCGGAACGTGGCGCCTCGACTACACCCTGACGAACAACCTGATCGGCCAGAGCTACACCGTGAGCGGCGTGAACAGCGGCACGGCCGGCGCATGGCCGACCGTGACCACAGTAGGGCTCCGCGATCTCGCCGGGCGGGTCAACGCCAACGGCACCGTCAGCCTGTGGGCGGTGACGGCCACCGCCAGCGGTTCGGGCGACAACGGCGCGGACCCCAACGAGATCGTGCAGATCACCGACACCATCGGCGCGACCAGCCTGCCGTCCTCGGAACAGTTCTCCGTGCTGGACGGGCCGCAATACGGCGTGCGCTATGGCGGCGTGGCCTATGCGGTCCCTGAGCCCTCGACCTGGGCCTTGATGCTGTTCGGTCTTGGCGGGCTCGGCCTGGCGATCCGCGCGCGGCGCAGGTCGTCAGTCGCCTGATCAGAGAGGCTCTCCATGAAACGCCGCCGGCCACGACGCCGGCGGCGTCTTCTTTTGCCGGAAAGAGGCGGGTTCTAGGGCGCGGCCTCATGTTCTAGAGAAGGCGCGCGGGTCGCGGGACCCATCAGAGATTCGGTAGAGAGACCATGCCCGAGGACCGTCCGCCCTACCGCCGCATCCTCTTGAAGGTGTCGGGCGAGGTCCTGATGGGCGACGCGCCGTTCGGCATCGACATGGCCACCCTCGACAATGTCGCCGAGGACATATCCCTGGTGGTGTTGGCCGGGTTCCAGCTCTGCCTGGTGGTCGGGGCCGGCAACATCTTCCGGGGCGTGTCGATGGCGGGGCAGGGCATGGAGCGCGTGAGCGCCGACTACATGGGCATGCTGGCCACGGTCATGAACGCCCTGGCCATCCAGAGCGCGCTCGAGCGGCGGGGCGTGGACACCCGGGTGCAGTCGGCCATTCCGATGGACGCCGTCTGCGAGCCCTATATCCGGCGCCGCGCCCTGCGCCACCTCGAGAAGGGGCGGGTGGTGATCTTCGCCGCCGGCCTCGGCGCGCCCTTCTTCACCACTGACACACCCGCAGCCCTGCGCGCCGCGGAGATGGGTTGCGACGCGCTCTTCAAGGGCACCAGCGTGGACGGCGTCTACACGGCGGACCCCAAGAAAGACCCCTCGGCCACCCGCTACGGGCGGGTCAGCTACCAGGAGGTCCTGGCCAAGGACCTCCGCTTCATGGACGCCTCGGCCATCAGCCTGATGCGCGACAACCATATCCCGATCGAGGTATTTTCGATTCGCGAGCGCGGCAACCTGATGAAGGTTCTCAACGGGGAGGGGCTCCACACCACGATTACCGACGCCTAACGAACGACAAGTTTCTCCGTGAAGACGGCCAGGAAGGAAGCGACATGACGACCGCCGAAAAACCTCAGATCGCCCGCTACAAGGACCGCATGGACAAGTGCGTCACGGCCCTGAGAGAAGAATTCGCCACCCTGCGGACAGGGCGCGCGTCGGCGGGACTTCTCGACCAGGTGACGGTTGACGCCTACGGCGCCAAGTCGCCGATCACCCAGCTGGCCGCCGTCTCCGTCCCCGAACCGCGCATGATCACCGTCAGCGTCTGGGACAAGGCGGTGGTGGTGTCGGTGGAGAAGGCCATCCGCAACGCCGGCCTGGGCCTCAACCCCGTGGTCGAGGGCCAGAACCTGCGTATTCCCATCCCGCCGCTCACCGAAGAGCGGCGCCGTGAACTGGCCAAGCTTGCCGGCAAATACGCTGAACAGCAGAAGGTGGCCGTTCGCAACGTTCGCCGCGACGCCATGGACGATCTCAAGAAGGCCGAAAAGGACGGGGCGATCAGCCAGGACGAACACAAGCGCCTGGAGGTCGAAGTCCAGAAGGTCACGGACGAGGCGGTGAAGCGCGTCGACGAGGTCTTGAAAACCAAAGAGCAAGAGATCATGCAGGTGTGATCGGCTCGATGGGGGAGATACGTCGCGGTCGTGGACCTCTTCGAGGAATGGGCGTCTGGGGTGGCGCGGAGGGATAGGCCATGTCGCGTCCCATGGGCGTATATGAAGAGCGTAGGTCGGATCGCTCCCTGAGAGACCTCGAGGGGCCGGCCAGCGGACTGCATGTCGCCATCATCATGGATGGCAACGGCCGCTGGGCCAAGGCCAGAGGGCTGCCGCGGGCCCTCGGCCATCGCGCCGGAGTCGCGGCCTTGCGCCGCACTGTCGAGGGCGCCGCCGATCTGGGGATCGAGCGCCTAACGGTATTCGGCTTCTCCACCGAGAACTGGCGCCGTCCCCCGCGGGAGGTGTCCGAGCTGATGGGTCTGCTCAAGGCCTATTTCCAGAGCGACATCGACCGCCTCGAGCGCGAGGGGGTCAGGGTGCGCATCGTCGGCCGGCGCACCGGGCTCGACCCGGACATCCTGGAGATCGTCGAACGCGCCGAGGCCCGCACCGCCGGCAATCATCGGTTCCACCTGCAGGTGGCGTTCAACTACGGCGGACAGGCCGACATCGTCGACGCCGCCCGGGCCTTCGCCCAGAGAGTCCAGGACGGGCTGGCCCGCGCCAGCGACCTCGACGAGTCCCTGTTCGAGGCCTACCTCTCGACCGCGCCGGCGCCCGCTCCCGACCTGATCATCCGCACCAGCGGCGAACAGCGGATCTCCAATTTCCTGCTCTGGGAGTGCGCCTACGCGGAATTGGTCTTCCAACCCGTCTACTGGCCTGACTACGGCCCCGACCACCTGAAGGCGGCGATCGCCGAATTCCAGAGCCGTGAGCGGCGCTATGGCGCGGTCACCGGCGAGCCGGCCGCCGAAGACAATATCCTTGCGGCCGGCTAGGGGATTCGACTGGAACAATTTCGCGGTTCGCGCGGTGTCCGGGGCGGTGCTGGCCGCGGGCGCCCTGGGCGCGGTCTGGGTCTTCGGCTTCCATGCGCCGCTGTGGCGCGCGCCCTTCCTGGTCCTGATCGCCGTCGGCGGCGTGCTGCTGTCGTTCGAATGGGCCGCCATGGCGACGCCGGGCGCGGCGGTGCGCGCCGCCATCGTCACCAGCCTGGCGGTGATGGCGGTGATCTTCCTGGCCTTCGTCGGCCGTTACCTGGAAGCTTGGCTCGCCATCGCGCTGGGAGCCGTCCTGACGGCCCTGGTGGTCGGGGCCGCGGGCCATCGGGCCATCGACGCCGCCTACGGCGTGCTCTACATCGCCCCGGCGTGTCTGGTTTTCGTCTGGCTGATCGAAACGCCCCAGGGACCCGGATGGACCCTGATGCTGTTCGCCACCACCTGGTCGGCGGACATCGGGGCGTTCATGGTCGGCAATCTGCTGAAGGGTCCGAAGTTGTGGCCCAGGTTTTCGCCCAATAAGACCTGGGCGGGTTTGATCGGCGGCCTCGTCGCCGCCGTCGCCGCATCGGTCGCGGTGGCGGCGGCTTTCATGCGGCTGTCACTGGTGGGCGCGGGACTGATCGGATTCGCCGGTGGCCTGGGGAC
>Ga0070730_10002087_pt1 | contig 18422 bp, 19 predicted proteins | sample Coa_R1_3_FD_66447 | JGI IMG/M metagenome (GOLD analysis project Ga0070730, IMG submission 66447) | Surface soil microbial communities from Centralia Pennsylvania, which are recovering from an underground coalmine fire - Coalmine... | ecosystem: Environmental > Terrestrial > Soil > Unclassified ... | reverse complement strand
GAGTTCTTCGGCAACCGCGATTGGCCGGTGGCGTCCGCCGTCGCCATCGTCTTCCTGGTGCTGCTGGCCGGTCCGATGGCGCTCTACCAGCATTACAGCGCCAAGCAGATGGAAACCTAGAATGCAGGAGCGCGTCCCGCCGCTGCTGATCTCGGTCCTGTGCATCGGCATCGCGATCCTCTACCTGCCCATCGTGGTGCTGATCGCCTACTCGTTCAACGCATCGGCGCTCGTCAGCGTCTGGGGCGGATTCTCAACCGGCTGGTATACGCAGCTGCTGCACAACGACCAAATTCTCGATGCCGCGTGGCTGTCGCTCAAGATCGGCGTGGTGGTATCGAGCGGATCGGTGATCCTCGGAACGCTGGCGGCGATCGCGCTGGTGCGGTTTCGGCTCTTCCGCGGCCGGTTGCTGCTCACCGGCATGGTCAATGCGCCGCTGGTGATGCCCGAGATCATCACCGGCATCACCCAGCTGCTGCTGTTCGTCTCGATGCTGAATCTTTTCGGCTGGCCGCATCGCGGCTTTGCCACCATCGCGATCGCGCACATCGCGTTCTGTACCGCTTACGCGACCATCACGGTGCAATCCCGGCTGAAAGGCGCGGACCGCTCGCTGGAAGAGGCCGCCATGGATTTAGGGTCAGGCCCGGTCCGCGCCTTCATCGATACGACATTGCCCGGCATCGCCCCCGCCCTCGCATCGAGCTGGCTGCTCAGCTTCACCCTGTCGCTGGACGATCTGGTGATTTCGAGCTTCGTCTCGGGTCCCGGCGCCAGCACGCTGCCGATGGTCATTTTCTCGAAAGTCAAACTCGGCGTGAGCCCGGACGTGAACGCGCTCGCCAGCCTCATCATCTGCGCGGTCGGCGGCTTTGTCCTGCTCGCGGGCTACCTCATGCGGCGCGCCGATCTAGAGCGCCTCGCGGACGCGCAGATGGCCGGACAGGGCTCTTACGGCTCTTAGCGGCCGACGTACTCGGGATCGTGCGGCGGGCGGGTGAAGATCCTGCGGATCAAGGGTTCGAAGCTCGCGAGCGGCTGCCAGTCATAGTGCGGATCGAAGGAGCACTGGTCCCAATTCGCGCAAAAATCCCGGCACGCCCGATACCAGGGATGATCGCGGTACCGGTCGCGCCCGTCGCGGTTGCCGCCCGTGTGATGGGCGTAGTAGTACGATTGAAACAGCCCGTGCTGTTCGACGATCCAGGTCACTTCCGGCCGCACGTACGGACGAAGGATGCCGGCGGCGATCTCGGCGTGATTGTACGGGGCAAGTTCATCGCCGACGTCGTGGACGAGCGCCGCGACCACGAGTTCGTCGTCGGCTCCGTCGCGGAGCGCACGCGTCGCCGCCTGCAGCGAATGCTCGAGGCGGCTCACCGGGTATCCTTGCAGCGTGTGATCGAGCTTCTCGAGCGCACCCAGAATGGTATCGGGAAGGCCGAGCGCGTATTCGCGCTCCGATCTGTCAAGTAGTTCGTAGTCCTCTCGGGTGCCGTCCTCCATGCGCTGGAAGCCGACGATTCTTGTGGTGCTCATTGCGGCGGTCCTCGATTCAATGAGGTCGTCATCGGGCGGTCTTGATGCGGGTCCAGGTACGCGTCCGGATGCGTTCGGTCGCGGCGCTCGCCTCGGCGGATTTGTACAGCCGGCTCTCCATCTCGGGAGTGGGGTACAGGGTGTCATCCTCGAGAATACGCGGATCGACCAACGGACGGGAGGCGATGTTGTCGTTCCCGTAGTAGATCGAGTTGCTGATCTCGGCGATGACGTCCGGACGCAGGATGAAATTGACGAATTGGTAGGCCGCTTGCGGATGGGGTGCGCCCTCCGGAATGAGCAGCGAGAAAAAATTCTGATTGGCGCCCTCTTTCGGGACGGTGAACTTCAGGTCGATGCCGACGCCGGCGGCGCGGGCGCGGGCGCGCGACATGGCATAGTCGCTGGACCACGACATGGCGATGCAGATCTCCCTGTTCGCGAGCCCATTGAGGTATTCGGCCGAGTCGAATGCCCGGATGTAGGGTCGGACTTTGAGCAGCATTTCCTCCGCAGCCTTGTAATCCTCGGGCCGCGTGGTGTTGGGATCGATTCCCAGGTAATTCAGCGCCAGCTGCAGCACGTCCTCCGCGGAGTCGAGAAAAGTCACCCCGCAGTCGGCGAACTTCGACACGATTTCAGGCTTGAACAGCATGTCGAGGCTGTTCACCGGCGCGCCCGGCAGGCGCGCCTTCACCATGTCGACGTTGTAGGCGAACCCGTTGATCGAATGAAGGTAGGGTATCGCGTGGCGGTTGCCGGGATCGTAGGCGGCTTGGATCGCCAGGATCCGCGGATCCAAATTCCTCCAATTCGACAGCCTCGCCTTGTCCAGCGGGCTGTAGACGCCGGCCCTGATCTCGCGGCTGAAGAACTCGGTCGACGCACCGACGACGTCGTAACCGGAACTGCCGGCCATGAGCCTTGCCTCCATGGTCTCTTCGGCATCGTACACGTCGTAGGTGACCTTGATGCCGGTCTCCTTCTCGAATTGCGCGATGGTGCGCGGACCGATGAAATCCGCCCAGTTATAGATGAACAAACGTTTTTCTTCGGCTGCGGCGTCCCGGACGCCGAGACCCGAAGCCGCGCACGCCGTGAGCAGCAGCGCCGCCATGATTCGAATCCGACTGGATCTCATCGGTTCGAGTGTACCACCGCGCCCGGCGGCCTAGGCGCTGCGCGAGCCGTATGCGGGCGCGAGGTGTTCGCTCGACAGGACATCCTTGAGGCTCCGCTCCAGCAGTTCGACCGCTTCATCGACATCGGATTCGCCGATCATCAGGGGCGGCATGAAGCGCACGGTCGAGAGTCCGCACGACAGGAGAATCAAGCCGTTGTGGTATGCGCGCGTGACAAGCGCGTTGCAGAGCTCCCTGGCCGGCACTTTCGCGGTCCCGTCGGTCACCAGTTCCATCCCGATCATCAGCCCCTTGCCGCGGATTTCGCCCACCACCCCATACGTGGCTGCCAGCTTCTGAAGCCGTTTCATGAAATAGTCGCCGACCTTGGCGGCGTTGCCGCGATACTCCCGTTCGACCAGGTCGAGCGTCGCAAGCGCAGCCGCGCAGCACAACGGATTGCCGCCGAAGGTATTTCCGTGAGCGCCGCGGGACCACTTCTGCATGATGGTGCGCTTGGCCACCATCATGCCGATGGGCATGCCGGACCCCAGCCCCTTCGCCAGCGTCATGATGTCCGGCGCGACGTCCCAATGTTGGCAGGCGAACATCTTGCCGGTACGCCCGACGCCCGATTGCACTTCATCGAAGATCAGGAGAATACCGTGGCGGTCGCAGAGCTCGCGCAGGCCTGCGAGAAATCCATCGGGGGGAACGAGATAGCCCCCCTCCCCCTGGATGGGCTCGATGAGGATGGCGGCCACTTCGTTCGAAGGCACGTTCTGCACGAACAGGACTTCCTCGATATAGCGCAGCACGGCGCGTCCCTGGTCGCCGCCGGCAAACAGCGGCCGATAATTGTTCGGGTAAGGGACGTGCGTGACACCCGGCATCGACGGAAAGAAGCCTTTTTGCTGCGTGTACTTGCTGGAGGTGAACGACAGCGACCCCATCGTCCGGCCGTGGAAGCCGCCCAGAAAGCCGAGGAAGCGGCCGCGGCCCGTCACGTAACGCGCGAGCTTGAGCGCCGCCTCGACGCTCTCGGTGCCGGACTGCGTAAAGAAGCTCATCACCGGCTGCTTCATCGGCGAGAGCTCATCGATCCGCTCGCTCAAACGGACTTGGCCCTCGTGCCAGTAGTCGGACGAAATATGCAGGAAACGATCGGCCGCATCCTTGATGGCTTGCACCACCGCCGGATGACTATGTCCCGTGCTGCAGACCGCGATGCCGGCCGCAAAATCCAGGAAGCGGTTTCCATCGACGTCCCAGACTTCGGCCCCCTTGCCGTGCGACATCACGAAGGGATAGTCCCGCGGATAGGACGGGGAAGCCACCAATGCATCGCGGGCCAGTAATTCCCGAGCCTTGGGCCCCGGCAACTCGGTTTTGATGTGCTTTTTTTTCATTGCGGCTCCTGCATTCTTTCATCCGTATCTTTGATTCGCCCGGCCAAACCGATTACGATCTCGGCGATGCGATCTGTCAACGCGCATCCTGGCATGCTGGTTTTTTGGATGCACGTCGCCTTCGCGGCCGTCGCCCCGGCGGCGCCGGCGTGACCTGGTGGCGTTCGATGGTCGCCGTTGCATTGGGCGGGATCGCGGGGTGCCTGGTGCGCTGGCTGCTATCTTTGGCGCTCAACCGGTATTTTCCTTTGATTCCGCCGGGAACGCTGGCGGCGAATCTCATCGGGGGATACATCATCGGCGCCGCCTTCGCGGTCTTCACGCTGAATCCCGCCATGCCGGTCGAATGGCGGCTGTTCCTCATGACGGGGTTTTGCGGCGGCTTGACCACGTTCTCGACCTTCTCGATCGAAGTGGTGCTGCTGATGCAGAGCGGGCGGCTGGCATGGGCGCTGGCCACGATCGCCGTCCATCTCAGCGGTTCGTTGCTGATGACGTTCGCGGGGATCGCGACGGTGACGTGGGCGGCGCGCGGCTAGGAGCCGTCGTCAGGCGCGGATTCCCGACAGCTGCCGGATGAGCCGCGCGCGCGACACCAAGGCGCGAACCACGCAGGACGCACCGGGCCCATCGGCTTCCACCACGATGATGTGCGTCAATCCGGCGTGATCGAGCACCTGCAGAAGGTCGCCCGCCCGCATGGTTTGCAGCGTCTCCCAATGGATCGACGTCAATGCGTGCCACGGCGTCATGACGTGCGCGACGCGAATGTCGCGATGGTGAGAATACGTCGAGGATTGCAGAAACTGCAGCGGCCGCTCGCCCTGAATGTCGTACGAGGTGATGAGACCCACGATGCGCTGATCCTTGACCACCAAGAGCGCGCGCACGCCCATTCGAATCATGTCGTCCAGCGCGTCGTCGATCTGCCGTTCGGGGTCGATGGTGACGGGATGCTCGCGGGTAAAATCCGTTACCGCGAGGACGGCCGGATCGCTGGAACGGAGCCCCTGCCCATCGGCAATGGACCTGCGGGGCAAGACGCCCGCTTCGAAACGCGTCGTCGACACCAACGTTTCCTTCATAGGTAATCCTGACAGCGACCACCGATCTTAGGTTCCCGCTCTGCCCCTGCTCTGCCCCTCGTACGGGATTGATGGTATATTACTTAGAATGCTAACTATTAGAGGGCTTGTGAATTGACCGACGTGGAAGAGCGCTTTGCCACTGCTTTGTACGGCACGGCCCGGATGTGGCGACAGGCGATCGACCGGCGTCTCAAGTATCTCGGCGTGAGTCAAGCGAGCTGGATGACCATCGCGGTCGCGGCCAAAGCGCGGAAGCCGCTGTCACAATCCGAACTGGCCGACGGGCTCGCGGTCGAGGCCGCCACCATGGTGGCCATGGTGGATCGACTGGTCCGGGCGGGCCTGGTCAAGCGCGAGCCCTCCACCACGGACCGGCGCATCAAGCACGTGGTCGTGACCGAAGCGGGTTACCGGCTGTTCGATGCGGTCAAGGCGGAAGCGGCGGCGGTCCGAAAACAGCTTCTCTCCAAATTGGAGCCCAAAAAGCTCGAAACGGCGACCGATGTCCTGGAGGCGCTGCAGGGGATGATTGACGCCGCTGCATGATCCCGCAACTCGCAGGATCAGGTCGCGTGGGTTCTGGGAGGTGCTTACTCGCCGGGGCCGATGGAGTCGTCCGGCAGCATGGCGGCCGAACCCGGTCCGAGAGCGATAGGGCCGGGATGCCGGTCGCCGGGAAGCCGGTCGCCGGGAAGCCGGCCTACGGGTATCCGGCCGGCCGGCAGGCCCGCAGGCGTCCCGATCGGCTCCGCCAAGAGCTTGCCCGCCTTGGGTGCCAGCCAGCGCTCGAGGTCGTCGAACACCGTGAATACCGCCGGAACGATGACCAAGGTCAGCAAAGTCGAGGTCACCAGCCCGCCGATGACGGCGATGGCCATCGGCGAGCGGAAGTCGCTGTCGCCGCCCCAGCCGAGCGCCACCGGCAGCATGCCGGCAACCATGGCCACCGTGGTCATGACGATCGGCCTGGCACGCTTGTGCCCCGACTCCAAGATCGCCTCCAGCCGCGACTTCCCGGCGCGCATCTCTTCGATCGCGAAATCGACCAGGAGAATGGAATTCTTCGCCACGATCCCCATGAGCATCAAGATGCCGATCACCACGGGCAGCGAGAAAGGACGGGCCGTGAGCAACAACGCGAGGACCGCGCCGCCCAGGGACAGCGGCAGAGCGGACAGAATGGTGATCGGCTGGAACAGGCGTGCGAACAGCAGAACCAGCACGGCCAGGACCATGAGGATGCCGGCGGCGATCGCCAGGAGGAAATTCTGTTTGAGCTCGGTCATGAGTTCGGTGTTGCCCGTCTCGACCAGATGCACGCCCTCCGGCAGGTGTTTCAGCGACGGCAGCGCATAGATCTTCTTGGTGGCGGTTCCGAGTTCGACGCCGGGGCTCAAATCCGCCTGGAAAAACAGGCGGCGGCTTTGATTGTAGCGCCGCACCGCCGAAGGACCCTCGCCGAAACTCACGTCGGCGACCGTCTTGAGCGGGACGCTGGCGCCCGAGGCCGTCGGTACCGGCAAACTCTCCAGTGTCGACAGATCGCGGCGAGCGCTTTCGATGAGACTCACGCGAATCGGGATCTGCCGATCGCTCAAGGAGAACTTCGCCCCGTTTTGCGGCAAGTCGCCGAGAGTGGCGATGCGGATGGTCTGGCTGATGCTTTGCACGCTGACGCCGAGTTCGGCCGCGATATCGAGCCGCGGCCGCACGACGATCTCCGGCCGCGGCAGATCGCCCTTGATGCGCGGATCGTGGATCTCATCCAGTGCGCGCATCTCGGCGAGGACCCGGTGGCCGGTGCGATCGAGCAGCGCGGCATCATCGCCGGTCAAATAGAGCTGGACGTCGCGGCCGCCTCCGCCATCGGAGAAATTCATCTGACCATCGGGTACCTGTCCGAGCAGCGGCATCATGTGCTGCTGCCATTGCTTCTGGCTGAGGGCCCGCTCGCTGCGCGGCACCAGGCTGACGTACAGCGCGGCGGTGCGGATCTCGCCGTCCTCGCCGCCGACGAATTCCACCACGTTGGTGACCTCCGGCTGTCTTCGAAGCACCTGGGTGGCGGCGGCGGCGACCCGCGACGTATCTTCCAGCGTGCCGCCGGGGGGCAGTTCGATGTCCAACTCCGAGCTCGCGAAATCCTCGGGCGGCACGAATGCCTTCGGAATGATGGTCAGCGCCCCCAATGACAACAGGAAGAACGCCACGCCGAAGGCCATGGTCTTCCAGCGATTGGCGACACACCAGCGCAGCAGCGAGAGGTAGTGCGTCATGAGGGGACCATCGCCGGCATGCACCGCCACGCCGTCGCTGCGCAGAGAGTAGGCAGCCAGAACGGGGGTGATGAGCCGCGCCACCATCAGCGAGATGAACACCGCCACCGCCACCGTGAGTCCGAACTGCTTGAAGAATTGGCCGCTGACGCCCCCCATGAAGCTGACGGGGAGAAACACGGCGATGATGGTGAACGAGGTGGCCACCACCGCAAGGCCGATCTCGTCCGCGGCATCGATGGCCGCCATGTAGCCGCTCTTGCCCATGCGCATGTGGCGCACGATGTTTTCTATTTCGACGATGGCGTCGTCGACCAGCACTCCGGCGACCAGCGAGAGACCGAGCAGCGAGATGTCGTTGAGGGTAAAGCCCATCCAATTCATGAAGGCGAACGTCGGAACCGCGGACAATGGAATGGCCAGCGCCGAAATCACCGTCGCGCGCGCACTGCGCAAGAACAGCCACACCACCGCGACGGCCAAAATCGAACCTTCGATCAAGGCCCCGATCGCCGAGTGATAGGTTCGAAGCGTGTGGTCCACGGTGGTGAACACCGGCGTGATGCGAATCGACGAGTTCTCCTTGAGGATCTTGTCGATCTCCTGCTGCACCAATGCGGCGACCGCCACGTCCGAGGCGCCCTTCGCCTTGAAGACGCCGAACGTGGTCGCTTGCCGGCCGTTGAGCCTCGCGATGGTCCGCACTTCGGCGACCCCGTCGTGCACGTCCGCGACTTCGCGCAAGCGCAGGGACTTTCCGCCGGGACCGATGATCTGAGAATCCGCGAGCGCCTCGGCGCTCTTGGCGCCCCCGAGGACGCGGATCGCCTGTTCGCCTCCGCCCACCTGTGCACGGCCGCCGGCGGCGTCCAGGTTGAGCGCGCGCAGTTGTGTATTGACCTGCACGGCCGTCAGTCCCAACGCCTGCAGCCGGGCCGGGTCGAGTTCAACGCGAATCTCGCGATCCACCCCGCCGCCGCGGGTCACCTGAGCGACGCCGACCACGTTCAGCAGGCGCCGGGTGATCGTATTGTCGATGAACCAGCTGAGCTGTTCCGGCGTCAGCGCCGTCGTGGTCACCGCGTAATAGGCGAATGCGCCGCCATCGACGTTCTCGCGCTGCACCAGCGGTTCCAGAATGTTCTGCGGCAGATCGTTGCGCACTTTGGCTACGGCGTCCCGCACATCCGTCACCGCCCGATCGATGGGCGTACCGATCTCGAATTCGACGTTGATGTGGACGAGGCCCTCCACGATGAACGTCGTCATGTTGCGGACGTTGCCGACGCTCGAGATCGAGCCCTCGATCTTCTGGGCGATCTGAGTCTCCATCTCCGTCGGAGCCGCGCCCGGCTGCGTGATGTCCACCCGCACCAGCGGAAAGGCGATGTCGGGCTGCAAATTGATCGGCAGACGGATGAATGCCACGATGCCCAGAAAGAACATCACCACGAAGAGCACGATCGGCGGAATCGGATGACGGATCGCCCAGGCGGAAATGTTTTTCATGAGCCGCTCGACTCCTTGGACACCGGCCTCACGATCTCGCCCTCCTGCAGAAACGCGCCGGCCGTCGCAATCACCCGCTCCTCGCTGCCGAGGCCGGCGGCTACCGTGACGCCGTTCTGCACCATGCCGGATACGCGCACCGGGCGCCGGGCGACTTTATTCTGCGCGTCCACGATGAGCACGTAGCTGCCGTGATCGTCGGTCAGCACCGCGGTCGGCGGCAGCACCGTACGCTCGGCATTGCTGACGGTGACTTCGGCGCGCGCAAATGCCCCAGGGCGCAGGTTCTGGTCCGGCTCCAGGGCGACTCGCACCATGCCCAAACGGGTGGTCGGATCGATCACCGCCCCGAGCAGGCGGACCCGCCCCTGATACACATGGCTGGAGCCGGTCAACAGGACGTTCACCGTTTGGCCGACCTTGAGCAGCGGCAGGTCCTGTTCGGCGACCTGACCGCGCAGTTCGATTTCGCCGCCCTCCGACAAGCGAAACAAGGCCTCGCCGCCCGCGCTCGCCGTCTGGCCGACTTCGACGTTCCGGGTCAGAATCACGCCGTCGGCCGGCGCCCGCACCTCCGCCCGGGCCAGCCGGGCCCGCGCTTCGGCAAGCAAGGCCGCGGCCACCTTGACTTTCGCGGCCGCGGTCAAGGCGCTCGATTTGCGCCGCTGCGTCTCTTCGGCCGACAAGGCGCCGGACGCGCCGACCGACTCGGCCCTGTGGTATTCAGCCGTCGCGAGTTCGGCTTCCGCGCGCGCTTGTTCGAGGCCCGCTTCGAGGTTCGCCACCTGCGGTTCCAAAACGGATACATTGAGCCGCGCCAGGATCTGGCCGCGCTTGACGCGATCGCCCGCTTCGACGTAGATGGCGGCCACCCGGCCTCCGTCGCCTTCCACTCCGATGGGCATGTCATACCGTGCCGCAATGGTGCCCACGATGCTGATGGTGGTCGGCGTCGTGCTGACGGCCACACGGGTCACCGTCACCGTCGGTATTTCATGCTTCTTGGCATTGCTGTCCCTGATTCCCAAAGCCTGGGTGAGACGCAGCGCCAGCACGGCGGCGATGGCCAGCGCGCACACGATCAGAAACCACATCCCGCGGCGCGGAGTCAGCCATGAACCGGCCGCCGGCAACAACTCCTTGGACATGAAAAACCTCAGTCAGCGACGCGATCGATCAGCAGGTCGCGGGTTCCATCCTGGCCGACATCATAAGTAAGTTCGCCATATAAATCGCCTGCCGCCTGCAATGGCTGACCGCTGAACGAAACGCGCGCCGTGATGGAGACGCGGCGCCCCTTGGTGAGGACCCGTCCGGGGATCATCGAGTCGGCCGGGGACAGGTGAATCCGGGTGCCGATGGCGGCGCTGGTGAGCCGCTTGGCGGCCAGCGGCGGCCCCTTGCCGCCGGGTTCACGCGCGAACACGAACAAGGGAGCCTCGCGGGTCAGGCGCGCCTTGATGGCCGGCGCGATACGCAGATTGACGCTCACTTCCGCATCGGAAGCCGGTGATTCGGGCGGGCTCCCCGCGGCCGCGCCGCCGGACGGCGCGCCGCCCGCCGCGGAAGGCCCCAACTCGGCGATGCGCGCGTCCAGCAGCTGCTCGATCTGAGCCGGCGGGTGCATCTCCTTGAGCGCCAGCCAGCGGGTCCGCGCGGCCGCAACGTCGCCGCGCGCGGCAGCGGCAAAGCCGCCGTACAACAATGCCTTCGGATTTCCCGGCTCAACGGCCAGGGCTTGCTCGAACAGCTTCGCCGCTTCCGGCGTGATGTTGCCCCCCGCGCGCAGACTCATCGCTTCGCCGAGGCCGAGCGCGGCCTCCGCATTGCCGAGGTCGAGCCGGTGCGCGTGGTCATAGGCCACGATGGCATCGTCCAATCGCTCGAGGGCAACATACGAACGTCCCAGCATCAGCCATCCCGCCGCATCGTTGGGATCATCGCGCAAACGGGCCTCGAGCTTCGCCACCATGGCCGCCACGTCGGGGGCGGCCGCGGGATTCTGCGCCGAATCGTGCCAGTGCCAGTTGGACCACAGCGGGTACAGTGCGGCCGCCGCGGCGACGATGAGCACGCCCGCGGCGGCTCCGAGCATGCGGCTCTGGCGGTGGCGCAACAGCGGCACCGCAACGGCGGAAGCAGCGAGCGCAGCCATGATGGCTGCGACGACGACGAATAGTGTCATGGATTACAGGGGTCCCGGCGACGGTTCATCGTCGAGCGGCATGCGCGAACGGCCGCGGACGATGCGGATGATGATCACCACGCCCAGCAGAAGCACGATGAATGGTGCGCCCCAGATCAACGCGGTCTTCCGGTCCAATGGCGGATTGAAGCGCACGAACTCGCCGTAACGGTCGGTCATGAAATCGAAGATCTCATCGTCGCTCTTGCCGGCGACGAGCATTTCGCGCACTTGCCGGCGCAGGTCGGCGGCCAGTTCCACGTTGGAATCGGCGATGGATTCGTTCTGGCAAACCAAACACCGCAGATCCTTCGCAATGTGTTCGAAGCGCGCCTGCAATGCCGGGTCTTCCAGCTGACCGTTGGCATCCAGGGCGCGGGCCGGGAGGCCGCCGAGCGCGCAGAGCGCCAGGACGATCAGCAGCGCGGCGCGGATGTATCCGTTCACGCACCGGCCCCGCGCGCGGCGGCGATGCGCGGCAGGAACTCGCGCCGCCACACTTCGGGCGTCATCGGCGAAATGAATTTATAGATGATCGTACCGCGCTTATCGACGAGAAAAGTCTCCGGCGCACCATACACCCCCCAATCGATGGCGGTACGGCCATCCGTGTCGAAGGCTACCGCCGCGTAAGGGTTTCCCAGTTGTTCCAGCCATAGCTTCGCCTTGTCCCGCTGGTCCTGGTAGACCAGTCCGATGATGGGCACCACTTTTTGCCGCGCGATCTCGAGCAGCGCCGCGTGCTCTTCGCGGCAGGCTTCGCACCAAGTGCCCCAGACGTTGACGATGTAGACCTGACCCTTGAACTCGGCGTTGTTGACCGGCCGGGTCGGATCCATCACGTCGGTGAGGGCGATCGGCGGCGCAGGCTTTCCGATCAGCGGCGACGGCAAGGCGTGGATGTCGCGCTTCGGATTCAGGCCGAACGCGAACAACACCGCCAGTGCGATGAAAGCCGCGAAGGGCAGCAGAAATTTCCACATCACGCCGCTCCGAACTTCGGTTCCGGAGCGGGCGGTGCGCCCGCCGTCACCTCTGCCGTCACCTTGGATCGATAGCGGCGGTCGGTGGCGGCCAGGAATCCGCCGATCGCCATCACCAAGGCGCCCAGCCAGATGTAGCGAACCAGCGGCTTGTACTGGATGCGCATGCTCCATGCGCCGCCGCCCAGCGGCTCGCCCATCGCAACGAACAGATCCCGCGACCAGGTGACGGAAATCGCGGCCTGGCTGTTGTCCGTTCCTTGAACCCAGAAGTGGCGCTTCTGCGGCTTCAAGATCGCCACGGGGGCGCCTGCGCGCGTGACTTCCACCAGCGCTTCCACGGCATCGTAGTTCGGTCCGCGCACGTCGGTGGCATTGACGAAGCGGAAATCGTAGCCGGCGATGGCGAAGCTGCCGCCCGGCTTGAGCGCCACGTCCTTCTCGATCTTGTAACTCTCGACGCCGCTGGCGCCGATGGCGAAGAGCCCCACTCCCAGGTGCGCCACCGCCATGCCGAGCAGCGCGCGCGGCACTTGCTGGCCGAGCCGCAAACGGCGCACGGGTTCCAGCAGCGCGGAGAACATGATCCAGAATCCGAAGATCAAACCCACGAGTCCAAGCCCGTGGAAGGAGCCGAACACGAAAACCTGCAGGCCGGCCGCCAGAACAACGGCCAGCGACAGCAGCCACCACAGCGGCCCGGCAGCCGCCGTCAATTTGCGGCGCCGCCATGCAGAATGCATCCCCACGGCCAGAAATATCATCAAGGGAATCATGGGCACCAGGAACATCACCGCGAAAACCGGCGGTCCCACGGATATCTTGCCGATCCCCAGCAGCTCGTAGACCAGCGGCGAGAGCGTTCCCCAGAGCACGAGGCCGGCGACGCTCACGAGGATCACGTTATTGACCAGCAGAAAGAACTCGCGCGACAAGAATTCGAATCCGCCGGGTGCGTAGAGCTTCGGGGCACGCCAGGCGTACAGTGTCAGCGAACCGCCGATGGTGAGCACGAGGAACGCAAGAATGTACAGACCGCGGGTGGGATCGGTCGCGAACGAATGCACGGAGACGAGCACGCCAGAACGCACCAGGAACGTTCCGACCAAACTCAACGAGAACGCGAAGATCGCCAGCAGCAAGGTCCAGCTCTTGAAGATGCCGCGCTTCTCGGTCACGCTGAGCGAGTGGATCAACGCGGTGCCGACCAGCCACGGCATGAAGGACGCATTCTCCACCGGATCCCAGAACCACCAGCCGCCCCAGCCCAATTCGTAGTAGGCCCACCAGCTGCCCAGGGCGATGCCGATGGTTTGGAACAGCCAGGCGAAAATCGTCCACGGGCGGGTCCACTTGGCCCATGTCTGATCCAGCCGGCCCTCGAGCATGGCGGCGATGGCAAACGCGAACGCCACGGAAAAACCGACGTACCCCGTGTACAGCATGGGCGGATGAATGGCGAGCGCGAAGTCCTGCAGCACGGGATTGAGATCCGCACCGTCCTGCGCCGCCGGGATCAGCCGTAGAAACGGGTTGGAAGTCCACAGTGTAAACAGCAGAAAGCCGCTGCTGACCAATCCCATCACGCCGAGGACGCGGCTCGAGAAGGTCATGGGCAAACCGCGGCTGAAGGCCGCGACGGCCACGCTCCAGACGGCAAGGATCGAGATCCACAGCAGCAGCGAACCTTCGTGCGCTCCCCACAGTGCTGCAACCCGATAAAAGAGCGGCAGGTGCGAATTCGAGTTTCGCGCAACGTACAGCACCGAGAAGTCTTCGGTGACGAAGCAATACACCAGGCAAGCGAAGGCGACCGCGACGAAGACGAACTGGCCGGTGACCGCCGGCCGCGCCACCGACATCCACACGGGCTTGCCGCGCCACGCGCCGATCAGGCCGAAAAAAGCCTGCGACAGGCTCAGACAGAAAGCCAGTATGAGGGCGAATACCCCGAGTTCCGGTGCCATGGATGCTCCTGCGCGCAAGACTTACGTGGTGGGTCCCGCGGCGGCGGCCGGTTCAGCGGCGGCCTTCTGCTTCAACGACGCCGCCACTTCGGGCGGCATGTATTTCTCATCGTGCTTGGCGAGAACCTCATCGGCCACGAATGCCCCGTCGGCGCCCATCGTCCCATGGGCGATGATGCCCTGCCCTTCACGGAACAAGTCCGGCAGCACACCCGTGTACTCGACCGGGACCTGATGCGCGAAATCGGTCAGCACGAATCTCACTTCCAGGTCGCCGGGCTTGCGCGAGACGCTGCCCTTGACGACCATCCCGCCGATGCGGAACCGCTTCGCAACCGGCGCTTTCCCGGCGGCGACCTGGGTGGGATCGTAGTAGAACATGATGTTCTCGCGCGACGCCATCATCGCGAGCGACACGGACGCCGCCACGCCGCCGAGAATGGCCAGCACCACGAACAAGCGTTTGCGTCTCGGAGTCATACGTTCTCGCCCGCGTTCATTGCCAGCGCACGCGCAGCGCGGATCCGCGCCGCCGCGAGATGGCCGCGCGCGGACCAAAGATTCCAGCAGAGGACGGCACCGGCGAAGCCGAAGCACGGCCACACGTAGCGTGCATATCCACCCATCGCCCAGAAAGCGCCCGTCATGTTTTCACCGCCTCGCGCACCCAGGCGGCCTGGCGCTCCCGATTGAGCACCTCGCCCCGCACCCGTATGCACAGTACAGCACCATAGAACAGCATGAACCCCAGCAGCATGGACAACAATGGCCAGAGCATGCTGCCCGGCATCGCCGGTTTGCCGATTTTAGCAACCGTGGCGCCCTGGTGCAGCGAGTTCCACCACAAAACGGAGTAATGAATGATCGGCACGTTGACCACTCCGACGATGGACAGCAGCGCCGCCGCCCGGTCCCCGCGTCCCGGGTCTTCGAAAGCCGGGCGAAGCGACATTACGCCGATATAGAGAAACAGCAATATGAGCTCGGACGTGAGGCGCGGGTCCCAAGCCCAGTAAGTGCCCCACATCGGCCTGCCCCACAGCGACCCGGTCACCAGCGCGAGCAGCGTAAAGGATGCTCCGATCGGGGCCGTCGCCGCCGCCACCGCATGGCCCATCTTGATGCGCCAGATGAGCCCGATGCCGCCGGCCACCGCCATGGTGGTGTACGCAAACAACGACAGCCAGGCGGCCGGTGCATGCACGTAGATGATCCGGAACGCGTCCCCCTGTTGATAGTCGGGCGGCGCAAACGCCAGCCCCGCGATGGTTCCATAGCCGATGGCGAGCGCCGCCAGGGCGGAAAACCAGGGCGTGAGCGCCGCGGCGACCCCGTAAACGTGGGGTGGTGAGGCCAGTTTGTAAAACCATGTCCACATAGGATTGCGTAAGCCGCCTACTCGAGGGAGATGCGTAGAGCCGCCGTCGCGGCGAACGGCGCCAAGGTGAACGTGAGTACGCACAGCGCCGCGAGCAGGTACAGGGCGCCCGCGGCGCTCGTCCCCGAAATGGCCCGGTCCGTGGCACCGGCGCCGAATATGAGCAGCGGCATGGCCAGCGGCAGCACGATCAACGACAACAGCACGTTGCCCCGCTTCAACCCCACCGTGAGTCCGGCGCCGATCGCCCCCAGCCAGCTCAGGGTCAAGGTGCCGAGGGTCAAGCTCAGCATCATGGTTCCGAAGGCCATCTCCGGGATGGCGAGCGCCGTGCCGACGAGCGGCGACGCCAGCACCAATGCTGCACCGCTTACCAACCAATGAGCGAGTGTCTTCGCCATGACGATCACGTAGAGCCCCTGTCCGGCCAGCGCCAGTTGTTCCAACGTCCCATCGTCCGCATCGCTCTTGAACAGCGCATCCAAGGACAGCAGCGACGATAGCAGTGCGGCCACCCAGAGGACACCCGGCGCCATATCCCGCAGCAGCGACAGCTGCACGGAGAGCCCGAGCGGAAAGAGCGTCGTGACGATCAAAAAAAACACCAGCGGCTGGAGCAGCTGATCCGGCCTCCGGAAGCTCAAGGCCAATTCTCGCCGCAGCACCAGCAGGAAAGCATTCTGCACGCCGACCTTGATCACGGGAGCACCGGGTGCCGCCGCTGCGGTTGTCGCCGCCGTCACGCCAGTTCCAGCCGCCGGGTCTGCGCGGCGACATTCAGTTCGTGATGCGCCACGACCAGGGCGACTCCGCCCCGCCCGACGTGCTCGGCCAGCAATGCCGACACGAGCGCCGATCCCGCCCCATCCAGATTGGTGAACGGTTCGTCCAGCAGCCAGAGATCGGCGCGAAAAGCCAGCACCCGTGCCATGGCCACGCGCCGCCGCTGTCCTGCCGACAGCACCCGGGCGGGCAAATCCGCGCAACCCGGGACGCCGGTGCGGTCCAGGCTCGAACGCAATTCAGCGGCGCTGACGCGGCGCTTCAGGCCGACGGTGAAACGCAAATTTTCGAGGGCCGTCAAATCGCCTTTCAGCGCCGGCTCATGGGAAGCATAGGCGAGCGCGGCCTGATACTCGGCCGGCGCGGCTGCGATCGACCGGCCCTGCCAGTGGACGCTGCCGTTTTCCGGCCGCAGCAAACCGCTGACCACCCGCAGCAAGGTGGTCTTGCCCGTGCCGTTGGGGCCGGACACGTGCATCAACTCGCCCGCCCGCACCGCGAGGCTTACGCCGCGAAGCACGTGACGATCACCGCGCCAAACGTGGACCTTCTCGACGCAAAGACCGTCAGGGGCGATGTTCATGGGGCGGCGATCGTAGCAAAATCAAAGAGTTGAAGCTACCTATTCACGCAAGCTTCTTCGCGGCTCCGCCGAGTACGGCGTCACGGCCTCCGCCTTGAGCGTTGGAAGAGTTCGGACGTCGCGAATGGCGGGCAGCCGCCTCGCACCCGCGGACAGGAGCACCGCCATGGTACCCGCGAATCCCAAAGCCACACGCAGACCCAGATGCTCGCCCAGCCAGCCCCCCAGAAGCGCTCCCGGCCCGGCCGGCAGCAGGATCAGCCACCGCATCGTGCTCGTCATGCGGCCCAACATCGGCGCAGGGGTCACCGATTGCCGCAACGACAGGAAGTTGATCGTGATGAAGACGGCGCCGACGCCGAACGACAGCAGCATGAAGGCGTATGCAGCGACACCGAGTGCATTCAACGGCGCCACTGCGAGCACCAGCCACCCGACTCCGCTCACGGCGAATCCCAACACCAGCGTGGGGCCGTTTCCGACGCGGCGTACCACCCGGTACCCGATTGCGCTGGCCACGATCGTTCCGATACCCAACGCGACGTAGCACAGGCCGACGGCGCGCTCGGAGAGCCCGAGTTGCCGTGTGGCGAAGAGAATCTGCACCACCATTGCAGCCTGGTTGCAGAATTGCCAGATGCCGACGCAAGCGGCCATCGTCATCAGAAGCGAGTGCCCTCGCACGAAATTCACGCCCTCGCGCATGGCCGGCCAGAACGGCCGATTCGTCTTGGCGGGCGTTTCCCGGACCGGCACCCCGCGCAGGATCGATGCGGAAATCAACAGCAGTACGGCGTCCGCCAGCAATGCCATCGGTGCACCGGTCAGTTTGATGAGCACCCCGGCCGCGCCCGGTCCCGTGACTTCGGCGGTGGAGGAAGCCAACGCGTTCTTGGCATGCGCTTCGACCAGCCGCGCACGGGGCACGATCTGAGTCAGCACGATCTGCGCGGCGCTGCCCGCGGTCGTGTTCACCGCGCCGATCACGAAGGCGACGACGTAGAGCCAGGCCATCGACAGCCAACCAAACCACCATGCCGCAGGTACCGACGCAACCGCCGCTGCGATCAACAGTTCGCCGATCACGTACACCGGCAATTTGCGTATCCGATCGAGCCACACTCCGCTCGGCAGCGAAAACAGCACGAAGGGCGCGATCTCCATGGCCGTGAGCAACCCCATCTGCGTTGGGCCCGCGCGCAGCAGCACCGCCGCCGACAGCGGCAATGCCAGCAGCGTAACCTGGCCCCCGAACGATGAGATCAGGATGGAAGTCCAGAGCCGGCGGTACGTCGCGTCTCGCAGCAGGTCGGTTTTTGCGAGGGCGAATTGGGGCAACGATCTGAAAAGTGGCAAAGCGCAGTATTCTTTCGACAGCCGGCGCCTCCCTGCAAGAGCGAGGCATCACCGCAGCGCGAGAGTATAGGGCCTTCGCTGACCGGCGCGCCAATGAGCGATGCGGCGGCCGGTATTCGGGGCTAGGAGCCTGTCTGAGTATTCCGCGTGAGCCGCGTTGGCAAGGAGAGGGAGCGGATGCAAGGCGCGCGGCGCCGCCCGTGGTGGTACCACGGGCAAGCCGTGCAACGCCGCAGACGCCC
>Ga0070730_10002086_pt1 | contig 18426 bp, 16 predicted proteins | sample Coa_R1_3_FD_66447 | JGI IMG/M metagenome (GOLD analysis project Ga0070730, IMG submission 66447) | Surface soil microbial communities from Centralia Pennsylvania, which are recovering from an underground coalmine fire - Coalmine... | ecosystem: Environmental > Terrestrial > Soil > Unclassified ... | reverse complement strand
TTCCAGCCAGCCAGGAGCGCGACGTCATTCTGCTTTCCAGCGGCAAAGATGTCCGGCACCGACCCGGGAAGAAAATATCCATCGATATCCGGGCCGAACTCGAAGCCTCGCGATTTCGGCGGGCTAAAGGGCTCAAGCACCTTATCTGCAGGCATCGCCCGCAGCTCGGCCAGCGTATGCGCGCCGAGTTTGTCGGCGATCACCTTGGAATCTTTTTCTGCCCTGACTGACACAGGATCATATTCCAGCCCACTGCGCGAGAATGCAGCGCCGCTTTCTCCGATGGCCTTTTGGAAAAGGCCTTTGGCCAGCGGCGACGCCATCTGCGAGCTGACCGAGAACGATCCTGCGCTCTCGCCGAAGATAGTGACGTTGCCGGGATCGCCGCCGAATGCGGCAATGTTGTCGTGTACCCAATGCAATGCCAACAGTTGATCCATCAAGCCGTAGTTGCCAGCCGCGCCGTGGGGCGACTCTTTCACTAATTCAGGAAGCACAAGGAATCCGAAGACCCCTAGCCGGTAGTTCATCGAAACCACAATTACGCCCTGTTGGGCGAGATGCGTCCCGTCCTGTCGACCCTCGGACGTGGTTCCGGCCACGAATCCCCCGCCATAAATCCAGACCATCACCGGCAGCTTTGCGCTCGCGGGCTTCGCGGGAACCCAGACGTTCAGCGTCAGACAGTCTTCGCTGCCGCCGGGATCGCGAAAAACCATGTCACCAAAGACATTTCCCTGCAGGCAGTGAGAACCGAATTCAGTGGCTTTCCGTAAACCTGTCCAACTTGCCGCCGGCACAGGCGGTTTCCAGCGCAAGTCGCCAACTGGCGGGGCGGCGTAGGGGATTCCCAAGAAGGCGTGAACGCCGCCGCCATCTTTGCCTTCCACAATGCCTGCGAGCGTTTTGACTTGTGGCCCGGACGCGCCGAACAGGGCCAAAGGAACGACGACCATCAAGCAAGTAAGAAGGAACGGAATCTGCCGGGGCATAGGAATCTCCAGAAAGGCTAAGTTGGGAAAAGCGGATTGTAAAAGAAAAATCGATTTAGCGAAAATCTGTTCCTGCAAAGTTTCGCTCCGCCATCTAAAATCTCTTTTATGCCAGCTATGTCAGCCGCCGGAGCCCCGCCGCCCAACGCCTTCATTCGTCAGCTACCCAAGGCGGAGTTGCATTTGCACCTGGAGGGCGCAGTGGAACCTGCCACTCTCATGGAACTCCGCAAGCAGCACGGCGACCACGCTACTCTGGACGAGACAAAGGCTCTCTACCGCTACAGCGACTTCCCCAGCTTCCTGATGGCATTCAAAGAGGTGAGCGCCCACCTGCGTGGGCCTGACGATTACGAATTCGTTACATACCGGCTCATGCAGCAGCTCAAGGAAGAAACTGTTCTCCACGCCGAGGTTTACGTTGCGGTCGGAGTCTGCCTGTATCGCAAACAGGATTTCGCCGCCATTTTTGAAGGGCTGGAGCGCGGACGGACTCGCGGCGCACGCGACTTCGGGGTTTCCCTGCTGTGGATTTTCGATGCCACGCGGCACTTTGGGGTAGAAGAGGCGCAAAAGGTCTTCGAACTCGCTGCCCGTTACAAGAACCGGCACGTTGTGGGGGTCGGCATTGGCGGCGACGAGCAGAAAGCTCCGCCGGAATTATTCCGCAGCGTTTATGCGTATGCTGAAGATCACGGCTTGCGGCTGACCGCGCATGCGGGCGAAACCGGTCCGGCGGAATCGATTTGGGGAGCGCTAAACCTGCACGCAGAGCGAATCGGGCACGGCTTGACTGCCGCACAGGATCCTGACCTGATCGAAGAATTGGCGTACCGGCAGATTCCCATCGAAATCTGCCTGACCAGCAATCTACGCACCGCATGTTGCAAGTCGGCCGCGGAGCATCCGGCGAAGAGCTACTTTGATCAGGGAATGATGATCACGCTCAATACCGATGATCCGGCGCTGTTTGGAACTTCGCTGGCGAGAGAGTATCAGCTTGCCCAGGAGACGTTCGGTTTTACAGACGAGCACCTGCGAGAACTGGCGCGGAATTCGTTTGAGGCGTCGTTTCTGCCGGCGGAGAAGAAAGTGGAATTGCTGAGCCTGTTCGATGCGGCGGCAGCGAGGTAGTTGGCAATGGAAAGTAGAAGATGATCAAACCGATTCTTCAGCTCGGGAACCCGTTATTGCGGGAGCGGTGCGTAGAGGTAGAAGATCCGTCTGCTCCCGAAGTGCTGGAACTGGTTCGGGATCTGGCCGACACGCTGGCGCACTGGCGCGCCGAAACCGGCTACGGACGCGGCATCGCGGCTCCCCAGATCGGCGTTTTGCAGCGCGTGATCTTCCTGAAGCTGCCCGGCGAAGAGCCGTGGCCGCTGATCAATCCCGAGATCGTTAAGAGAAGCCAGGGAAAAATTATTGTGTGGGACGCATGCCTGAGCTTTCTATCGATCTTCATGCAGGTGGAACGTCACCGCGAGATCACCGTGCGTTATCAGAACCTCAAAGGAGAGATCCTGACAGTCGAGGCGGGCGAGGATCGAAACCTATCCGAGTTGCTGCAGCATGAAATTGACCATCTCGAAGGAATTCTGGCGATTGACCGCGTGATCGACGTCAAAACCATCTGCACGCGTGAGGAGTTCGAGAAGCGGTATCGTGACGCCAGCCCTTACGCTCCACAGCCAGCTACAATCAAAGGCTGAAATCGGGTCTTAGTTGTTGGGTCGTAGGTCTTAGGCTTTGATTCCGAAGTCTCGACATGTAACGCGGACTTTGAGGGCGACCCAACACCTAAACACCCAAGACCAACACCGCTTGCCATGTTACACATCGGCATCGTCGCCTGCAGCACCGAGGGAGCCGCCCTTTGCTACCGCACCATCTCGCTGGAAGGTTCTCAGTTGCTGGGGCGGCATGACCACCCTGAGGTTTCTCTACATTCGCACTCGCTCGCGAAGTACATGAAGAGCATCGATGCCGGAGACTGGACCGGCGTGGCGGAATTGATGCTCTCTTCTGCCGACAAACTGGCGAAGGCCGGCGCCGATTTTCTGATTTGTCCGGACAACACGATTCATCAGGGGTTCGATCTTGTAGAGCATCGTTCGCCACGTCCATGGCTGCACATCGCTCGCGAAGTTGCGAAGGAAGCGCAGCGCTGCGAGTTCAAACGTCTAGCGATATTAGGAACGCGCTATCTGATGGAAGGGCCAGTGTATCCCGATGCTTTGAAGGCAGCCGGCATCGACCATCGAATTCCAGGTTCGGTGCAGCGCCAGCGAATCAACCAGATTATTTTCGATGAGCTGGTGAATGCGCAGTTTCTACCGGCATCGCTGGGTTATTTTGTTGAGGAAATCCGCTCGATGAAAGAAGAGGGCTGCGACGCCGTCGTTCTAGGTTGCACGGAGATTCCGTTGCTGGTCGCGCCGGAATCATCGCCACTACCAACGCTGGATTCGACGCGACTGCTGGCGCGAGCCGCAGTACGGAAGGCGGCTGAAGGCTAAGTGAGCGCGCAACTCAGGTTCTCGCGGTTGCCCGGCCTATACGCGATTGTGCGGCTGGCGCCGGATGCGCAAGTTCCCGCCTGGGCGACAGCCGGGGAGTTCAACTCGATCTCGCGCTCGATTGAGGAATTGTCGATAGTGTGTCCTTCGGAAAATCTTTCGGCCGATGTCCATCCCCAACAGTGCTGGATTTGTTTGAAGCTGCAAGGCCCGTTTCCCTTTTCGCAGACCGGAGTACTGCTGTCATTCATTCACCCGTTGTCGTCGAACGGCATTCCGATCTTTGCGGTCTCCACTTACGACACAGATTACGTGCTCATCCAAGAGGAGTGGTTCGATCGAGCAATCGGCGCCTTGCGGCAAGCTGGGCACCAATTATTGCCGTAGGCGATGAGTTGCGAACAGCGGTTCCCGACTCGATTTGAGATCATTCTGCGCCGCTTAATTGCGAAATTCTGCCAACCGCTGCCTCAAACCAGCGTTTCCGGCGTTTCGTGTGGTGTAATAGAAGCAACTCAATTCATGCCATCTTTTGCCACAACTTTGCGCCGCCGCGCCAAAGCCCTGCACCGTAACCTGCGTGGGGCCACGATGGCGGCGCGCGCGCTTGCATCGACCGATCATCCTTTGCTGGCGCACATCATCCCGATGAGGCGCTGCAACCTGGCATGCACGTACTGCAACGAGTTCGACGACTTCTCGAAGCCGGTGCCAATCGAAGAGATGTACCGCCGGATCGACAAGCTCGGTGCGCTCGGAACTTCGGTCGTGACCATTTCGGGTGGCGAGCCGCTCATGCATCCGGAACTCGATGATGTGATCCGCCGCATTCGCGCCAACGGCATGATTGCCGGCCTGATTACGAATGGATATCTGCTGGTTCCGGAACGCATTCAGCGGCTGAATCGCGCTGGCCTCGAGTGGCTACAGATTTCCATCGACAACGTCAATCCCGACGAGGTATCGAAGAAGAGTTTGAAAGTGCTCGACAAGAAGCTGCAGTTGCTGGCCGAGTATGCCGACTTTCACGTGAACATCAATTCGGTTGTAGGCGGAGGCATCTCGCATCCGCAGGACGCGCTCGTGATCGGGAAGCGCGCCGTCGAACTGGGTTTCACTTCGACGATCGGTATCATTCACGATGGCAGCGGACAGGTACAACCTCTCGGCCAGGAAGAGCGGCGCATTTATCACGAAATGCAGGCGCTGGAAAAAAGCAGCTTCACCCGCGTCAACGCGTTCCAGGACAATATCGCCAAGGGGCTTCCGAATGATTGGCGATGCCGTGCCGGAGCCCGATATCTGTATATCTGCGAGAACGGCTTGGTGCATTATTGCTCGCAACAACGCGGCTATCCAGGAATCCCGCTGGAGAAGTACACGCGCGACGATATCCGCCGCGAATATCGTGCAGAAAAAGGGTGCGCGCCGCACTGCACCGTCTCGTGTGTGCATCAGGTGTCGATCTTCGATTCCTGGCGCGCGCCCCAGCATCCAACCTCGCCCGCCAGTGCACCCGCTATGCCGGCAGAAGAACTTGTGCAGCTCAAGTAAGGAGTGGGGCTTTCGGCCTAATCTTCAACAACTCCAGACTGAGTGGCGTGGAAGTTGCAACGTCCTTCTGCCGTGGCATGGAATTTTCCTCCTTGACAGGGCCGATTCTTCAATCGTAACCTTCCCGAATTCTAGTAATGTTCGATTTGGGGCATCTTAAGCGAATCACGGACAGGTGATGCTATGACTGGAAGGCGCTCGTTGTCGTTTGCTTGGTTCCATGTGTCTACCGAACGCGCTCTCCACCCATTCTTGCTGACGGTCTTGCTCGCAGCGCTGGTTTTGACCAGTGGTCGAGCCTGGGCCCAGGCCAGCACGTCGCTACGTGGAACCGTCACGGATTCCGCCGGCGCAACCATCGCCGGCGCGGAAGTCGTGCTCGCCAGTTCCGAGTCCAAGACGGAGAGAACCACAATCACCGGCGCACAAGGCGAATACCAATTTCTGCTAATCCCTCCCGGTACGTACGTGCTCAAGGTCACGGCCGGCGGGTTCCGCGGCTACGAGCAGAAGGGGTTGGCTCTGCTGGTCAATACTCCGGCTACGGCCAATGTTCAGCTCAAGGTCGGCGCGGCAGCCGAGGTGGTTACCGTCACCTCCGAGATTCCGGCCATCAACCTCGTCGATGCTTCGCTCGGGAACTCTTTTGAGGAACGACTGGTGCGGCAGATTCCGCTGGAGGGACGTAATGTACCCGACTTGCTGAGCCTGCAAGCCGGCGTGACCTTTACCGGCAGGGTTGTGGGGGATGACCCAGCGCTTAAAGATCAGGACACGCGGAACGGGGCGGTCAATGGAGCACGAAGTGATCAAAGCAACGTTACCCTTGACGGCGTTGACGTGAACGATCAATCCAATGGCTATGCGTTCACGTCCGTATTGCCGGTGACACAGGACTCGGTTCAGGAATTCCGCGTGACCACAACCAACTACGGCGCGGACCAGGGACAGGGTTCGGGGGCGCAAGTCGCGCTGGTTACAAAGAGCGGGACCAACGCCTTTCATGGCTCGCTCTACGAATATCTGCGGAACACCATCACCAGCGCCAACGATTACCTGGTGAAGCAGTCGGAACTGAACATTGGCCTGCCCAACAAGCCTCTGAAATTGAATCGCAATATTTTTGGGGTATCGGTGGGAGGGCCGCTGCAGAAAGACCGCTTTTTCTTTTTCGCCAACTATGAAGGAACGCGCGAGCGCGAAGAGCAGCGCGCCGAGCGCGTGATTCCAACTCCATCTCTCTGCCAGGGCATTTTCCAGTATGTAAACGCGGGCAACACGGGAGTAACGGTTTGGAACGCTGCCCAACTCAAACTGCTTGACCCCAATCACATCGGGATCGACACTGCCATGCTGGATCCGATCGGGCACACCGGCTATCTCGACCAAACCTTTTGTACCGGCAAAACCGTGACCAACGATCTCTCTGCCGGAGACGGTCTGAACTATGCGGGCTTTGTCTTCCGTGCCCCCACGAGTCTGGATAACGACGTGGGCATCGTGCGTCTGGACTACCGGGTCACCGCCGATGGACGGCATACCATGTTCTGGCGGGGAGCGTCGCAGGACCTGCGCAACCCGGGTGCTCCGTTCCTGCCGGGCGACATCCCAGAGCAGACTACCCTCGACCATAGCAAGGGTTTCGTCTTCGGTTACATCTCGGTACTTAATCCGTCTCTGACGAATTCCTTTCACTGGGGATTCACGCGGCAGAGCTTTGGCGTTGTTGGAAACAACGATTTGCAATGGAACCAGTTCCTGGGATTGGATCAAGGCATTGCGTACAGCCACAGCTTCCAAGTGCCGTTGAACAACTTCGTCGACGACGTCTCATGGAGCAAAGGAACCCATAACTTTCAATTCGGAGCCACGATCGGAATCGCTCGAAATCCCCGCACCAGTTATCTACACTCCAACACGCTGGGACTAGGCACGACAAACTGGACGTCTCCGATCGGATTCGCGGGTACAACCAGCACGCTCGATCCGACGAACACGGCCGGGCACCCCGGGATTAGCGGCCCTGAGCCGCAAACTGCGACACAATACGACCGACCTCTGCTGGCCCTGTTCGGCATGGTCTCGGACGTGGTTGCCAACTACAACCTGGACAAAAATGGCATCGCTCAAAAGCAGGGAGACCCGGTAAATCGGCGCTATGGACTCGATTGGTATGAGTTTTATGGGCAAGACACGTGGCGCGTGAAACCCAATCTTACGTTCACCTACGGATTGCGCTGGTCTTTCTTTCCCGCTCCCTGGGAAACGAATGGGTACCAAACCTACTCAACCTTCGGCTTGGGAAGTCAATTCAACCAGAATGTGAAGAACATGCTCCAGGGGATCGGATACGGCGGAATGGGGCCCATCGAGTTCAATCTGGGTCGTGGTTCCGGATTCTATCCGCTGGAAAAGACGGATGTGTCGCCGCGTATCTCCGTTGCCTATTCGCCGCGTGCAGAAGGCGGGATGTTCAAGAAGCTTTTCGGCGACAATGACAAAACTGTGTTCCGCCTGGGCCTGAGCCGAGTTTACGACCGGGCCGGATTCGCGCTGCTCAACAGCTTCGATCAGGTCGGCGCAGCAGGTCTGTCCACTACGATTCAGAACGCTTGCTGCACGTTCGGTGTCACCAGCGCCGAGGATCTGCCGCGCATCACCGGGATCCACAACATCCCGCAAACGAATATCAACGGAGTTCAATTCTTGCTTCCGCCACCTTCCACCAGCCCGGCTTGGCCGCAGATACCCGCGGTTAATGCCCAAGCCAACCTGTGGGGCAATGACAACACGTTGAAGACGCCTCATGCCTACACTGTGGATTTTTCCATCGCGCGGGAAATGCCCAAACGTTTCTCGCTGCAACTGTCGTACGTCGGCCGCTTCGGCCGACGACTGCTCACACAACGGGATTTAACTCAGCCGCTCGATATCGTGGATCCGAAGACGGGGATCGATTACTACACAGCCGCTTCCGCCATTTCGAATCTGGCGCGCCAGTTCGCTCTGGCCAACAACGGCGGTCAGCCCACGAACTACTACCAGGGATTCCCGACCATGGCGCAGATTGGGAGCGTCACGGCCGCGATGCTCGGCAAGACGGCCCAGTACTGGGTTGACATGATTCAGCCGCTGCGGCCCGGCGCGTCGTACTATACCGACACCTTTGGCACCGGTCTGGTTCCGACGCCGAATCCGACCGACAGTCTGATTCAGGAAGTCTTCAATATGTATTACAACCCCGGCTTGTCGGTTATCGGGGACGAGATCGTGGGCTTGGCGGATATAGATTCCTATGGTGGGATCGGGGACAACCTGGGCTCCGGCTCTTACTTTTTCAACGGCCCTCCCGGCCTGTTGGGCAACAACTCCGGCCAGTTCTTGAACAATCAAGCGTTCTCCATGTATGGCTGGAGTTCGATTGGCAGTTCGACCTACCATGCGCTCCAGGCCAATCTCAGAAAGCAGTTGAGCCATGGCCTTCAGTTCGACCTGAACTACACATATTCGAAGTCAACGGACATCACTTCGGCGGCTTCGCGAGTGGGATTCTCAGTTTATGGCTACCAGAACATCGGCCTCGTGGGCACACGCCTTGCCAACGCCTTCTCACCGGGAAGTGCTCGCGCCGTCTCGGACTTCGATCTGACGCACCAGATCAATCTCGACTGGATCGCCGATCTGCCCTTTGGCAAGGGAAAGGCTATCGCAACCAACGCCGGCGGTTTGTTGAATGCTTTCATCGGCAATTGGCAGCTTTCCGGCATCGCCCGTTGGACCACAGGATTTCCGTTCAGCGTGGACGGTGGTCAGCGCTGGCCCACGGACTGGTTCCTCACCGCCGTCGCTCAGATGACAACCCGACCGAAGACGGGGACCTTCAAGAGAAACGGCACCGTGAGTGCATTTGCGGATCCCGCCGCTGCGCAGCAAGATTTCACCTTGCCGCTCCCTGGCGCCGTGGGGTCGCGAAACGTCTTGCGGGGCGATGGTTATGCCGGCCTGGACATGAGCCTGGTCAAGCGCTGGACGATGCCCTACAACGAGAAACACGATGTGGAGTTCCGTTGGGAGGTCTTTAACGTGCCTAACCTGACCCGCTTCAACGCTCAGGGAATCGGATCGTCGTCCTTGCTCACGTCGCTTACGCAGTCTCCGAACAATTTCGGCGCCTATACGAGCCTGCTGACCAGTCCGCGTGTGATGCAGTTTGCGTTGCGATACGAATTCTAGGAGGCTTATTTCTTCGGCTGTGCGGTCGGCGGCAAAATGTTGTTCAGCCGCAGGTACATCGCCGCAGAGCTGTAATGGTCCGCCCACGAATTGGTCAGGATGATGAGCGCGGAAGCCCTGGAGCCCTTGCGTCCTCCGAACAATTCGACCTCATCCCCTAACTTGCTGTCGTCAACTTTGCCCAGAGCCGTCTGGCAAAAATCGAAGCTGCCCTTCAACGCGGTCATCAGTTTGCCCTTACCATCCGTTTCTTTAAGTTCGACCGGCGGTTTGGGTTCGGGAGTGTCCGAGATCTTGGAGCAGAGGTAATTATTGGTTTGAATTACGTGCAGAACGAGATGACCGAACGTCATCTGCTGCTCGGTCGGCTTGTACTCATATTTGGCGTCAGGCATGGCTTCCGCGGCGGCAACCAGGTTCTTCTGCTGCCGTGGCAATAATTCCTTCGCTACCGACGTTACCGGGTTCTTATCCTGAGCGAGTACTGCAGTCGCTGAACAAAGCAAAAGAAGGCAGAGCAAACGTTTCATGATTTTCACCTCACACTGTTCTTGTCCTCATTCTACTCAGGCCTTTGCTTCTGCGCGAATGGCCCAGCGAGCCAAAGGTCCAGTGCGTGGCACAATGATGCATGCCCAATGCGCTCTTCGCTCCGCCGTTTTTGTACGGGACTGCATGGAAGGAGGACCGAACCGGTGCCTTGACGGAGTTGGCCATCCGAACGGGGTTTCGAGGAATCGATACCGCGAACCAGCGGAAACACTATTTTGAATCTGGGGTTGGCGAAGCTTTGGGTACTGTATATCGCGCCGGCCTAGTGAAGCGCGCCGATCTTTTCCTGCAAACGAAATTCACCTACCAGCGCGGACAAGATCACCGCTTGCCCTACGATCCCGCCGCGACCCTAACCGTTCAGGTGCGCCAATCTCTAACCAGTTCGCTCGATCATTTGGCTACTTCTTACGTCGACAGCTTTGTGCTGCACGGGCCATCTTCGGCCGAATGGGACGAGCCCGACGGTGAAGTCTGGAGCGCGATGCGACAGGAGAGAGATGCGGGCCGAGCACGCCTGCTCGGAGTGAGCAACGTGTCACTGCGGCATCTGGAGCAAATGAAAGTCAGAAATGCAGAGCTCCCCGCCTTCGTTCAGAATCGCTGCTTTGCCCGCTTTGGTTGGGATCGTGAAGTGCGGGCGTTCTGCGAAAAACACAAAATCGTCTACCAGGGATTCTCGCTTCTCACGGCCAATCCGGAGGTGTTGAGCCACCCGCCGTTTCAAAATCTGGCGCGGAGTTTCGACACAACACCGGAGCAAGTGGTATTCAGCTTTGCGCGCGCCATCGGAATCCTGCCGCTTACCGGAACCTCGAGGGGAGAACACATGCGGCAAGACCTTGATGCCCTGCAATTGACACTTCCACCCAATGTAGTGGAAGCGATCGAATCGATGGCTGGCTAAGCGGCCCAGGTTCTATTTCAGCGCGGGTTTGAGTGTTGCTCCCTGTCTCTCGCGCCGCATCTGCGCAGCCAGTTCCTTGATTTCGGTCAAATCACGCTGCATCTCGCTCCAGCCGTACCACAGTGCATAGTCCGGGCTGGCGTGAAACGTTCCCTGAAAAGTGCGCATGCGGTGCTCGAGATACATCACAAACAGCTTTTGCTCGACCACAGTAGGCGCATCGTGGAACGTGAGCAGGTTGGGGAATGCATACGCGTAATTCGGCGGCTTGGGAAGCACGCCATCTTTGTACAAGCCTGCGACGATGTGGATTGCCTCGGCCATCAGGTGATCGGCATTCTTGATCATGTCGTCACCCTGCTCGAGTTGCTGCTTGGCAAAATTTATCGAGTGGCACTGATTGCAGGTCTTGATCATCTTGTCGCGCTCGCGCTGCCAGTCTTCCTGGGTGAGGCGCGCAACATCCGCGGCCTTGACGACATCGACGAGTTTGGTTGGCTGGCCTTGCGGATCGAGCACACCCAGCGCCTCAAGAATCGTGGCGCGGTCAGCGGCCCACTGCTTGTCCTCAGGCAGAGGTAGCCGGACGGCGAGGAATCCCCACGCTGTCCGTATTTCATGATTACCTTCCTGCATGTGGCAGGTCTGGCAAGTCGGAGCTGCGGCATCGGCCGGCAACACGTGCTTCTGTTTGAGATCGACACGTACCCCATGCTTCGAGGCGGAATACATTTCCCACTGCGGATGGTCGAAACCCATATGGCAGGTCTCGCATGCCTGGGGCTGGCGGGCTTCCTCGACCGAGAAGGTGTGGCGCGTGTGGCAGGCATCGCATTGGGCTGCGCCGAATTCGGTGCCCGCGCCATTGCCGCGCAGTTCCACTACTTCTGTCAGGGTCTTATCGCCGATCTTGTGGCAGCCTCCGCATCCCTTCTCGCCCTCTGTCATCGCCATCGGCTGCCAGTGAATGGTTGGCATCGCTTTCATCGAAGCCCAGGCCATGGCATGCTTGCCTTTCTTGAATTGCGTAACCTGGGTTTGGTGGCACTGGGCGCAAGTCTCTGGCGTCGGAATTTTCGCCTTGACTGCGTCAGCTGCGGAAGAGTGCTGATCGCCGTGGCAGACCACGCAGCCGATTTCCGCCCCGCTGTGTTTGCTGAGCTTCCAGTCCGAAACAATATTTGGAGTGACTTTGGTATGGCACTCGATGCATTGCGCCGGGGTCGCCGTCTGGGCGAGCGGCGAAGCAGAACCAAGCAGACAGATGAGGCCAAAACCGGTGAGAATTCGCCAGCGGCTGAGGGAGAGAGATGGCATTGATGCCTCCTGAACTGGGAATTGTCAGCTCGGGAAGCTGGCCTTGGCTGTGACGTATGTCACAGCCGTGGAGCACGAAAGGCTAGCCCATCGATGCCAGTGCGGACGTCAAAACCTTATAAGCCACATACCACCCGGCGACGATTCCGATCGCCGTCGACCGCTTCACTTTGCTGGTGCAGGCGAAGCCAATTCCGATCAATACGACCGTCCAGATGTTGATCACATCGATGGTGGAGGCCATTCCGCGTATAAATTTTCCCGTCGTCTCGGGGTCCAGGTAATAGGCGAGGTTTGTGCCCACAGGATTGTTGATGTCAAAGCCCTCCGGACTGACACCTGCGAACAAGGCAATTGTCCCCAGGATCGCTCCGATAATGGCAGGTAGGCTTCCATACATGAAGATGGCATAGGCCTGTCCGAACGTCGTATCCGCCGCGGTGCCGACTTTGAACGTTGCAAACAACGCTGTGGTGCCGATCAGGTAATAGAACAGGATCAGGGCGGGGCTGCCGAACGCGAAGACGCTGACGATCTTGCTGGAAACCTGTAGTTGCCTCGCCTGCTGATCGGGCGGCAGCTTATCGAACTGCTCGGCGCGCTTGGAGTGCGCGATCTGATTCTTGCTGACTTGGTCGAATCCGACCTGCTTGTTAATCGCGTAGATAAATACGATTGAAAAAATCGAGATGACGATCCACGGTCCCCACCAGGCGGCGCTGCGGCGGAGATCGGTAAAAGTCTTTGACGGAGCGATAAAGGTGTTGACGATCCGTGCGCCTTCAGACATCGGCGACGCAGTCGGAACGGGGGTTGACGAAGCGGGAGTTACCGGAGCTGCAGCCATGACTGCCTCCTGCAAAAGATTTCGTGTGAATTCTAGTCGGCGGGCGGGCGGAGAGGCAAGACTGTCGTGATGATCGCGCAGGTAAGATTGTCTTGATGTCGAACGTCACGCTACCGGCGTCGACCATGACGCATACCTGCGTGGATTGCCTATGGTCGTGGTGGCCCTGAAAAGCAGTGAACAGTGATCAGCGGTCAGTGACAAGTAGTTCGTATTCGATGATTGGCGTTCGACTGACCACTGACTACTGACTACTGACTACTGTTCTTTCACATCGGTTGTTCATACTTCGAATATCCCAGCCCTACCCGCATGTGGTGCAGCCGCGAATCCGGAATGCAGACGGCGAAACAAAGTCCCAGCAACCCTTGAGCCAGGCCGAGCACGAAGAGACTGCGGTAGCGGCGAAACAGCGCACAGGAAACGACGCCCCAAGCGAGCGTTGCCGCGGTAAGGGGAAGATTCGGCAAGTGGGCCAGCGCGAACAACACGGCTGCCGCAGCAATCGCCGTATGGCTGTTCAGCAGGCTGCTGAGGCGCGGCATGAAGTAGTCCTGCATAAGGAATTGCTGGTACATCGTCCACAGCACATACCCGCCCACATGAGCCAGGTCGGGCTGGGAGAGGGGATGAAACGTTCCAAACTGTTGCGCCAGGAGGACGCCTGAAGCACAGAGTCCCACCGTCGCCGGCAAAATCCAGAGCGATCGAATAATGCCTTTCCACCCTAGCCCGAGTTCATTCAGACCGGGCCTGCGAAGTAGAACCAGCAGAAGCGGCGCCAATAAAGCGATTGGACCGAAAATCCGCTGCTCGTGAGTTGGCAGCCAGAGAATCGTGAGGATCCCGGCAAACCCAAGACTCAACTCAGCCAGGTCGCGCCGCCAGATCTGCGGCCGAGCTACGGCCTGCGAATAGGCAGAAGTGATTGTTGCCAAGAGACTGTTTCCCCAAAATTTAGGAGTGAGCACTACGGAATTTGGTTGCAGGAACTTTAACACGAATTCGCGGGAGCCCCATCCAGCGTGGCGTTCAGGCGGAGAACTGCGGAGTCGCCCCGAGCAGACTTCGAGTGTAATTATGCCCTGGCCGCTCGGTGATCTGCTCAGTATCCCCGACCTCCACAATCTTCCCGCGATACATCACCGCAATGCGAGTCGAAAGGTAACGGACGACCGGCATGGAATGCGAAATGAAGAGATAAGTCAGCCCGAAGTCGCGTTGCAGTTGCGACAGCAGATTCACGATCTGTGCGGCTACGCTTACGTCGAGTGCGGACACAGGCTCGTCGCACACGATGAATTTAGGGCGAAGCGCCAAGGCCCGCGCAATGCCGATGCGTTGCCGCTGCCCTCCGGAAAATTCATGCGGGTAACGCATGCGAGCCGATTCATCGAGGCCGACAGCGCGTAATAGTTCAGAGACGCTCTGCCGGATGTCCATCTTGCTTCGGCCACGTGGCCCAGGGTGACCGTTTCCGCGGCGTTCGCCATGGATGATCAGCGGTTCCGCAATGATGTCTTCCACCCGGTACCGGGGATCGAGCGACGCGAATGGGTCCTGAAAAATGACTTGCATGTCACGGCGCAATTGGCGCATGTCCCCGCGTTTCAGGGAAACGAGGTCGCGACCTTCGAACCGGATGCTGCCGGTGGTCGGCTCGATCAGCCGTAGGATCAGCCGCCCAAGTGTGCTCTTGCCCGAACCGGACTCTCCGACGAGCCCAAGAGTCTCACCCGACTGGATGTCGAGTGTGACATCATCGACGGCGCGGATATGGCCGAAGACTTTCGTCAGATTACGGATTTCCAATAAGGCCATAGGGTTAGACTAGATCGACTATTTGCTGAATTCTTTCGAGAACGATACTGATTCGCTGTTGGCTGGCTGCATCGGGCAGTAGATGGCCGGGCACCGAATCGCGAAATGCGGAGCTAGCCAGCAGAGATCGAAACTCTTCGCTTTAGGTATCCACGTTAGATCGCCCGCCCACTTGGTGACTTCCGTTATCAATTCCTGCCGTCCATCAATGATCGTGATAATGTCCTCCAGATCGTGACTCGCGTAATCGTTCTTTCCTCTTCCGTGAAAGGCCTCCAGCTTGGTCGCAAGAAAATAGGGCGCGGTGATGACACGAATTTCATATCGTCCAATCTTCACAATCTGTGCATTCTCCAAAGCGCGGCCATACCAAGCGTTGGAGAATCCCAGGATGGACGAGTCTGTCGGCATCAAGTCAAGAATTAGATCCGCGCTTTTCCAACGGCAGATGGGCGAACCCTCCGCCAGAGAAGGTTCAAATCCAAGTTCACGAATCTCACTCTCCAATGCGGCGTATTCAGGGTAGGAAGCGGTGGAAACGATGGCGTCCACATCGATTGTTGGCCGAACCGGAGCGGCTGCCGCATCGGTTATGAGTAGTCCGGTGATACAACCGCCGACGAATACGATTCGATCGAGCAACGGAGCCAATCTGTCGGCAGCGAATGCGAGGCGAGCAAAATTCGGGTCGGAATGAGAAATGTTCATTTCGAATCGATGCGGGCGCTCAGTTCACGAATGGCAATTTCGCGCTCGCGAGCGCGACCTTCGCGAATGGCGTCTACCAACGTCAGCAGTTCGTAGAGTCTTTGGTCGCGTAACGCTGCTGGCGGCACGTTCTTATAGAGCGGGGAAAAAGCAATGCCGCGCAGCGGACCCTGTGGGTAAGGCCAGACAGGTGGTAGGGGAAAGTCCTGCGCAAAGTGCTGCTGCAGGGGCGGGGCAGCCTCTGCAGTGGGAATTCCACGCGTCGGGCCGCCGCGTTCGACCGGAAAGCAGTACTTCACCCCATGCACAAGAAACTCGGTCAAGTTGCCGAGATTCGGTTTGGCAAAAAGCGAAATACCTTCGACCCTGCCGACGCGATAAGGTGGCACAGAAAGCAAACGAGCGGTCTCGGCCCTGGCGACGGAGCGGAAAACCTGGGAAGCGCTCATGCAAAGCGCTTCGCTTAACGCCGAGTAAGTTCGATTTTCTTTCCCGCCATTCGCCACCAGCTTCAGCATTACTACGACGTCTTGAGGCAGCAAGGTCGCCATGTTGTCGTTCCTTATTCCAGAATAAGGAATAATAATAAATTACTGAATTTGGTCCAGTTAAGTCAATGATTCCATATTCCGGAATATGGAATCATCCTGCCGCAATCAGCGGTACCGCGGCCAAGGCTGCCAGGAGCCCAACAAACTTCCAGCGGCTGAAGTGCTCTTTCAGAACAAGCCGTGCCAGCAATACCGTCACCGCCGGATAAAGCGACGTGATCACCACAGCTTCATCGAGGCGTCCGCGCTGATTGGCATAGATAAACAGAGCGCTGGCCGTGACGTCGAGCAATCCCGCGATCATTCCAAACGTTGCCGGGGCGCGGTCGAGAGTCATAGGGGCACGAGTTGCCACGACGGCGATCGCTGTCGCCGTAAAAGATCCAAGACGCGAGATTGCCGCAACCCAGGTCGGCGATCCGGTTGCCTGGTGAATGCAGAGATAAAATCCCGCGAATCCAACGCCGGCCAGAGCCGCCCGGGCTACACCCTTGGGGTGGCCGGAGTCATCGTTCGCGTCTTTCGCTTCGGGACGAGTGATCAACCAGATGGCAACGATTGCTAGGCCAAATCCACCCACGGACCATCGGCTCGGCGTTCCCTCGATAGCAATATCGACCAAGGTTGGAATGGCGGCGCCGAGCAGCGCTGCAATTGGAGCGGTCAGTCCCATTTGCCCCGAGGCCAGAGCGCCGTAGAAGATCGCGAGGGAAAATCCTCCGACGGCACCCGCGAGCACTGCCCATAGGATGCTCCTGCGGTCTGGGAAAGCGCCCTGTTGGACGAATGCTATGGCGAACATCCAGGCGATGGCGCAGATGTGAGAAAAGGCGGTGAGAACAAAGGCGTTGGCACGCCGCGAGCCGTATCCGCCGGCGAAGTCGGACGTACCCCAGAGGACTAAGGCAGTGACACTGTAGGCTGCCGGCCCGAGTTGGATAATTGCTGACACGCCGGACGAGAGTACCACGACGACCCAGACGGTTAGGCCATATCCAGCGTGTTAGAATTTGCACTAGCGGCTTCCACGCGAGAACATTGAGTTTCTGAGGGCACCCGGGTTTGATCGAACTGGCTCCGTCAATTCTTTCCGCTGACTTTGCCCGACTGGGCGAGCAGGTCCGCGCCGCGGGCGAGGGCGGAGGAAGCGTCATCCATGTCGATATCATGGACGGCCACTTCGTTCCCAACCTGACGATCGGGCCGCCTGTAGTGAAGTCTTTGCGCAAAGTCACACAGTTGCCGCTCGACTGCCACCTGATGATCGAAAATCCGGACGAGTTCATCCCCGCATTTGCCGATGCGGGCGTGGATTGGATCTCAGTCCACCAGGAAGCATGCCGGCACCTGAACCGCACGCTGCATCTGATCAAGGGTCATGACTGCCAGGCGGGGGTCGTGATTAATCCCGCGACGCCGGTGGAGACGTTACATGAAGTGCTCGATATCGTCGATTACGTGCTGGTCATGTCGGTAAATCCGGGCTTCGGAGCGCAGCAGTTTATTCCTGCGACCTTGCACAAAATGCGGCGTTTGGCCGAGATACGCCGCCAGCGTGGCCTGCATTATCGCATCGAGGTCGACGGCGGCGTGGCGCTCGATACCGTGGCCGACGTGGTCCGCGCTGGGGCAGAAATTCTGGTGGCGGGCAACGCCGTGTTTGGTCACGGTGATCCAAAGAAGAATGCCGAGGCGTTGCTCAAGGCAGCGACCGAGGCGGCACTGCAGAAAGTGTAAGAAATCAGAGTTTCAAAGTTGCCAGGTTGCAAGGTTTCAAAGTCTTAAGCTCCTCAAGTGTTTGAAACCTTGAAACTTTGAAACTTGAAACTTTATTTCAGGGGTCCTATGTCTCGTCGAATTTCGTTGATCGTCTTGCTGGGCGTGCTGCTGGCTCTGAGTCCCGCCTGCACGAACAAAAGGTCCGCAAACCCGCTGGCGAATATTGGCTCCAAGCAGCCTGACAAGGTTCTGTTCGATAAGGCCATGGACGCCATGCACCACAACCGCTTCGACGTGGCCCGCCTGACCCTGCAAACCCTGATCAATACCTATCCCGACTCGGAATACATCGCTCGCGCCAAACTGGCGGTAGGCGATTCCTGGTACGCGGAAGGAGGAGCGGCTGCCTGGGCTCAGGCTGAGCAGGAATACAGCGATTTCGAAATATTCTTCCCCAACATGGCGGAGGCGGCTGAGGCCCAGCTGAAGATTGCGAACATCCACTACCAGCAGATGGAAAAGGCCGACCGCGACTACACGCACGCGAAACGCGCCGAAGATGAATATCGCAAGATGATCCTGCAATATCCAGACAGCAAGCTGGTGCCGGAAGCCAAGCGTCGGCTGCTCGAGGTACAGGAAATTCTGGCGGACCGCGAATTCGGAATCGGACGGTTTTACTATCTGCGGGAGTCGTATCCGGCTTCCA
>Ga0070730_10002085_pt1 | contig 18429 bp, 21 predicted proteins | sample Coa_R1_3_FD_66447 | JGI IMG/M metagenome (GOLD analysis project Ga0070730, IMG submission 66447) | Surface soil microbial communities from Centralia Pennsylvania, which are recovering from an underground coalmine fire - Coalmine... | ecosystem: Environmental > Terrestrial > Soil > Unclassified ... | reverse complement strand
GCTGGTGGCTGCGGGTGGAGGGCGCCGAGAAGCTCGGACGGATGCTCGCGCGGCCGGCGGTACACGATCTCGTCAAATTGATGGACGACCCCGTGCCGGAAGTCCGCCTGCGCGCGGCCAAGGCGCTGGGTGCCATCGGAGGACTGGAGGCGGTCGAGACGCTGATCGCGGCTCTCAAGGCCACCGACCGCTGGGCCACGCTCCGAATCGCCGACATACTCGCCGGGCTCGGCCCCTCCGCCGTCGAGCCCCTGCTCGAGGCGTTTCCGCGGCTGCCGGCGGCGGCACGCGTGCCCGCGATCGACATTCTGGGGCGGCTGCGGTCGCATCTCTCGGTCCCGCTGCTCCGCGGTCTCCTGGCGGATCCCGATCCCAATGCGCGCGCGCGTGCGGCGAATTCCCTCGGACTGATCGGACACCCCGCCGTGACGCAGGCGCTCATCGAGGCGCTCGCGGACCCGGAGTGGCCGGTACGCGCCATGGCGGCGAAGGCGCTGGGACGCATCGCCGGTGACGACTCCGTCGAACCGCTGCGTCGCGCGCTCTCCGATCCCGAATGGTGGGTGCGCGCCAACGCGGCCGAGTCCCTGCGCGGGAAGGGGGAGGCGGGGCGCCGGGCCCTGCTCGTGGCGCTCGACGGCGACGACGCCTTCGCGGCGCACAAGGCGGCCTGGATGCTCCAGGAGGCCGGCGTGCTCGACGCGCTCCTCGTTCGATTGGGCGAGGGCAACGAGGCGGACCGGCGGGAGGCGCTGGGTGTGCTGCGGCGGCTGGTCGCGCTCGGGCGGACCGATCTGCTGCGCGACATCGCGGTGCGCCACCCGAATCCGGAGGTCCGCCGGGAAGTGGGAAGCCTGCTCAAGACCCAGGCGGCCAGCGCATGATCCTGGGATGGATCGCCCACGGCATCGCCTGGTTCGGGAACTTCATCCTGGTGTACTTCCTCGCCCTCAATCTGTCGTACCTGATCCTCTTCCTCATCTCGCTGGTCGAGGTCGTCCGCTTTCTGAAGCGGACGTTCTTCTCCGACTACCAGCAGATTCTCCGGTCCGACCTCACTTTGCCGATTTCGCTCCTGGTGCCGGCGCACAACGAAGAGAACACGATCGTCGACACCGTTCGCTCCCTGCGGATGCTCAACTATCCGCAGTTCGAGATCATCGTCATCAACGACGGGTCGACCGACCACACCTTGGAGCGCCTGCTCGATGCCTACGAGCTGCGGCGGGTGGACCGCGTGTTCAAGCGCAGCCTGCCGACCAAGCCGTTGCGCGGCGTGTACGCATCCCCGCTCGTTCCTGGACTCACCGTGGTGGACAAGGAGCGCGGCGGGAAGCCTGACGCGCTGAACATCGGCATCAACCTGTCGCGGTATCCGCTCTTCTGCTCCATGGACGCCGATTCGGTGATCGAAGAGGACGCGTTGCTGAAGGCCGTGAAGCCGTTCATGGAGTTCCCCGACGAGACCATCGCCGTCGGCGGCATCGTCCGCTGCGTGAACGGCTGCACGGTGAAGGAAGGGCGGGTGACCCGGATCGCCATTCCGCGGCGCCCGCTCCCCATCTTCCAGGTCGTCGAATACCTCCGCGCCTTCCTCGGCGGACGGCTCGGCTGGAGCGCCCTGCAGGCCTTGCCGCTCATCTCGGGTGCCTTCGGCGTCTATCGCAAGCAGGCGGTCATCGACGTCGGTGGCTACGACGGGACCACTGACACCGAGGACCTGGAGCTGGTGCTCGCGATGCACCAGTACCGCCGCGCCAGGGGCCTCCCGTACCGGATCGTGTTCGTTCCCGACCCGGTGTGCTGGACGCAGGTGCCGGAGCGGTGGCGGGACCTCCGCCGCCAACGCAATCGCTGGCACCGGGGGATGTTGCAGAGCCTCTTGCGGCACCGGCGGATGTTCTTGAATCCGGTGTACGGCATCATCGGCATGGTGGTTCTGCCGTACTACCTCGTGTTCGAGGCCCTGGGGCCCCTGATCGAAGGTCTCGGATACCTCACCGTCATCGTGGGTGCCGCGACGGGCCTCTTGAATGGCGCGTTCTTCGTGAAGTTCTTCCTGGTGGCGGTGCTGGTGGGCGTGTTCCTGTCGGTCGCCTCGGTGTTCCTGGAGGAGATCAGCTTCCGCCGCTATCCCTCCTGGAGCGACCTGCTCAAGCTCATGCTCTTCGGACTGCTCGAAAACGTGGGGTACCGGCAGATCCTCGCGGTGTTCAAGCTCCAGGCGTACTGGGAGTTCGTGGTCGGGAGGAGACGGTGGGGCCGGATGGACCGCCGCAGCTTCGAGCCCCACGCCCTGTTAGATTCACCGCAGAGATGATCGCGCTCGCCCGGAAATATCGTCCCACGCAATTCGCTGATCTCGTCGCCCAGGATCACGTCGCCGCCGCCCTGCGCGGGGCCGTGGCTTCCGGACGCGCCGCCCACGGCTACTTGTTCACGGGTCCCCGGGGGGTAGGGAAGACCACGGCCGCGCGCGTCCTGGCGATGGCCTTGAATTGCCCGAACCGCAAGGACGGCGAACCCTGCGGGACGTGCGAGTCCTGCTCCCGCATCTGGACCGGCGCCGCCAACCTCGACGTCGTGGAGCTCGACGCCGCGTCGAACCGCGGCGTGGATGACGCCCGCGACCTCCGCGAGCGCGCGATGTACGCGGCCTCCGCCGACAACCGGCACAAGGTCTACATCGTCGACGAAGCGCACATGCTCACCCGCGAGGCGTGGAATGCACTCCTCAAGGTGCTGGAAGAGCCGCCCACGGGTGTGGTATTCGTGTTCGCGACTACAGACCCCCAGAAGATCGCCCAGGCCGCGGCTCCGGTGCTGTCGCGGGTGCAGCGATTCGATTTTCGCCGCATCGGCCCGCATGCGATCGTGGACCGGCTGAAGCACGTCCTGGCGCAGGAAAAGCTGAAGGCGGACGATGACGCACTGCACCTGATCGCCAAGAGCGCCGACGGCGGCATGCGCGACGCGCTCTCCTTGCTCGATCAGGTCCTGTCGTTCGGGACGGGCCCCGTCACGGCGGCGCGGGTCCGCGAAGTCCTGGGGCTGATTCCCGACGAACGATACGGCGAGCTCCTGCGCATCATCGCGGAGCACGACGCGAAGGGCGCCTTCGCGCTCGTGGACCACCTGCTCGAAGCGGGGGCGAGTCTCGAGGAGTTCGTCGCGGGGGCGGGGGAAGCCCTGCGCGCGGTGTTGCTCCTGTCGGTCGGCGGCGAGCCGGAGGGCCTGACCGAGGGCATGGCCGGCACGTTGAAGGCGTACGCTCCGCGGTTCTCCACGGGTGACGTGGTGCGGCTCCTCGCGATGCTCGCCGAGTCCGAAGGGCAGATCCGGCATTCGGGAAACCAGCGCCTGGTGGTGGAGTTGCTGGTCTTGCGCTGGGCGTTGCTCGATCAGACGGTGCAGCTCGCGGAGGTGATTCGTGCCCTGGGCGACCCCGGCGCATCATCTCCCGCGCCGCGTCGTGGACCTCCTGCTCCGCCTCCGCCTGCACCCACGCCGGCCCCGGCCCCTTCGGGCCGGGCACCTGAGCTTCGCGACTCGGCGCCACCCAGACCCTCCACTTCGGCGGAGCGCGGAGCGTTCACACTCGAGCGCGCGCGCCAGCTGTGGCCCGGGGTGGTGGAGCAGAGCCGTTTCACCTCCCCGCTCCTGCCCACACTGCTGGCCGACAGCGAAATCAGCGCGGTGCACGAAGGAGTGGTCGTGCTGCGGATCGCCGCCGCGCACAAAGACGGCATCGAGCGGAAGCGCGAGTCGATCACCCGCCTTCTGGAGCCCCACTTCACCGGCCCGGTGCGCATTGAGCTGGAGTCCGTCGCCACCCCGGCGCCGGTGGGGAACCAGGGGGCAGGCCCCGCACGTTTGACCGAGGCCACTGCCAACGCGGAACGTCTGCGGGTGTTGCGGGCGAAGGACCCCACGCTTTCGGCGGCGGTGGACGCGCTGGATCTCGAGATACTGGAATAGCTTGCAACACTATTAGACGAGGGGTAACTTTCGACGTATGGCGGATTTATCCAGCCTGCTCCAGATCGCGCAGCAGGCGCAGGGCCGGTTGTCGGAGATACAGACTCAGCTCGCTCAGCAGACGGTGACGGCTTCAGCGGGTGGCGGAATCGTGCAGGTCACCGCCGATGGGCAGGGGCGGATCCGGGCGGTCCGGATCGACCCCGAAGCCGTGAAGCAGGGCGACGTCGAGATGCTCGAAGATCTCGTGCTCGCGGCGGTGTCGGAGGCGCAGAAACGGGCGGCCGAGCTGGCGCAGGCCGAAGTCAAGAAACTGGCTCCAGGGCTGCCGTTTCCGTTCCAGCTGCCGTCGTAGGGCACCGTGTCAGCCATTGAAGATCTCGTGACGGAGCTGGCCAAGCTCCCCGGGATCGGACGCAAAACCGCGCAGCGCCTCACGTTTCATCTTTTGAAGCAACCCGCCGATGACGCCGGCCGGCTGGCCGACGCGATCCGGCGGGTGCGGGAGCAGGTGCGGGCCTGCAGTACCTGTGGCACGCTCTCGGACCAGGATCCGTGCGGCATCTGCGCCGATCCGCGTCGCGACGAGACCATCCTCTGCGTGGTGGAAGAGGCGGCCGACGCGAATGCGATCGAGCGGGCGGGCCGGTACCGCGGCCGGTATCACGTGTTGGGTGGGCGGATGTCGCCGCTCGACGGGGTGGGCCCTGAGGATCTGAGCGGGGACTCGCTCCTGGCCCGGGTCGGAAACGGGCACGGGGTGCGCGAGGTGATCGTGGCCACGAACCCCTCGATGGAAGGGGATGTGACCGCGACGTGGCTCCAGCAGCTGCTGGCGCCCACGGGGGTGCGGGTGACCCGGATCGCGCGCGGCCTGCCGGTGGGTGGTGACCTCGAATACGCGGACGGCGTCACGATTGCGCAGGCGCTGTCGGCTCGGCGGGAGATGACAGACTAGGGACCCGAGGGGTGTGATGACGGGTGCGGCGAGCTGGTCGTTCTCCGAGAACGACTTCAAACAGATCCAGACTCACTTGCAGGCGTTTCTGCGCGAATCCAACGCGCGGTGCGCGCTGCTCGTGGACCGCACCGGTCAGCTCGTGGCCACCGTGGGGGAACAGCCCCAGTTCGATCCCACCGCGTTCGCCTCGCTGACGGCCGCCGATTTCAGCGCCAACGACCAGCTCGCCAAGATGATCGGCGAAGCCGAGTTCGCGTCGCTGGTGCACCAGGGCGAGAAGGAATCGATGTTCCTGGCCGACGTGGCCCGCCGGGTGATTCTGGTGGTGCTCTTCGACCAGCGCGCCACCCTGGGCCTGGTCAAGCTGAAGGCCAAGGGCGCGGTCGAGAATCTGAACAAGGTGTTCGAAGCGATGTTCAATCGGGTGGCGTCCGGTGCCACCCCGCAGAAGGGTATCCTCGAAGGGGCGGAAGACGAAATTGACAAACTGTTCGGCTGAGCGGGGCGCGATCACATGTCGATGATCAATTACGCCTCCCGCGAGATCAACTGTAAGCTCGTCTACTACGGTCCCGGGCTCGGCGGCAAGACGACGAACCTGGAGCACGTATACGGGAAAGTCGCGCCCAACACGCGCGGCAAGATGATCTCGCTCGCCACCGAGACCGAGCGCACGCTCTTCTTCGACTTCCTGCCCGTCGACCTGGGTACCATCCGCGGATTCAAGACCCGCTTTCACCTCTACACGGTACCGGGGCAGGTCTACTACAACGCGAGCCGGAAGCTCATCCTCAAGGGCGTCGACGGCATCGTGTTCGTGGCGGACAGCCAGATCGAGCGGATGGAAGCCAACGTGGAGTCGATGCAGAACCTGTACGACAACACGAAGGAATACGGGTACGACCTGACCAAGATTCCGTTCGTGATCCAGTACAACAAGCGCGATCTCCCCAATGCCTCGCCCATCAAGGACCTCCAGGCGGCATTGAACCCGGGATGGATCGTCGAAGACGCGGCTCAGCAGAAGGTGGTGGCCGACCCCGCGCACCCCGGCGAGAACCTGGTCGAGAAGGTCGACTCGGAGTGGATGGGACGGGCGCCGTACATGGAGGCGGTGGCGGTGCGCGGCGACGGCGTGTTCGATACCCTCAAGGCCGTGAGCAAGATGGTCCTCAAGACGTTGAGTTGAGGAGTTCGGGCATGCAGTGGACGTGGACTCTGCCGAATATCCTCACCATCGCGCGGATCTGTCTGACGCCCATCATCGCCCTCCTGCCGTTCATCGAAGGGTACTGGCCCAAAGTCATCTGCTTTTTCATCTTCATCGCGGCCGCCGTCTCCGACGTCGTCGACGGCTACTACGCCCGCAAGCACAACCAGATCTCCGAGCTGGGCCAGCTCCTCGATCCCGTCGCCGACAAACTGCTCCTCTTCGCGATGCTGGTGCCGATCTTCTGGCTCACCCGGCACCCTACCATTACCGTCGACTACCGGATTCCCTGGTGGGGCAGCATGCCCGTCTGGGTCCTGCTGCTCCTCGTGGGACGTGAGCTGTTGATTACCGGCTTCCGGTGGTTCGCCAAACGCCGGGGGATCATCATCCCCGCCATGGGGCCTGGAAAGCTCAAGGCCACCGTCCAGAACATTTTCATCGGCGCGACCATCGCGTGGTTCGCCTGGAAAGACGCGCTCGCGCAATTCGGGTGGAACGGCTGGTGGCGGAACGCCTGGAACGAGCTCCATGGCTGGTTCGTGACCATCACCCTCGCGATCGCGGTCGTCCTCACCGTCTACTCGCTCATTGTGTACCTCTACCGGTACCGTCAGCTCCTGAAGGACGCCCTCTGAACCTCGAGTTGGTGACCATCGGGACCGAGCTCCTCCTCGGTCACACCATCGACACGAACGCCGCCGAGCTCGGCCGGGCCCTTGGGGCCGCGGGCGTCGAGGTGGTCCGCCGAACGACCGTGCCGGACCGCCCGAAAGCCATCGCCGACGCCATTCACGCGGCCCTGGAGCGAACCGGGTTCGTGCTCGCGACGGGGGGGCTGGGCCCGACCAAGGACGACATGACCAAGAAGGTCGTGGCCGATCTGTTCGGAAAACCCCTGTACCTGGATGAAGGGCTGCTCAAGGCCCTCGAGGTCCGCTTCAAGCGGCTCGGTCGCGGTCCCATGCCGGCCGTCAACCGCAACCAGGCGGAAGTGCCGGAGGGCGCCACCGTGCTGCCGAATCCGCGGGGGAGCGCGCCCGGCCTCTGGATCGAAGACGGCGGGCGCGTGGTGATTCTGCTCCCCGGGGTCCCGTCAGAGATGCGGGGACTGCTGGTCGAGGAGGTGCTGCCCCGGATCATCGCCCGCCAGGGCAAGGACGGGGGAGCACGGGTCGTGCGCTCCCGTACGCTGCGCACTACGGGCGTCTCCGAGTCGGCGTTGGCCGAGCGCGTGGGCCCCTTAGAGGAAGCCCTCGCACCCCTTTCGCTCGCGTACCTCCCATCCGTAGAGGGCGTGGACCTTCGGCTCACGGCCTGGTCAGTCCCGCCGGAAGAGGCGGACCGCCTTCTGGCCTCCGGGGGTGATCGTCTGAAGAAGGAGCTCGGCGATCACTACTACGGGGAAGAAGAGACCCTGCTCGCCGCCACGGTCCTGGACATTCTCAGAACCAAAGGAAAGACACTCGCGGTTGCCGAGTCGTGCACCGGCGGCATGGTCGGCGCACGGCTGACCGCCATTCCCGGCGCCTCGGCCGTGTTCACCGGGGGCGTGGTCGGTTACGACGACAACGTGAAGCGCGAACAGCTGGGCGTCCCCTCCGAAGTACTCGAGCAGCATGGCGCCGTGTCCGAAGAGGCGGCGCGGGCGATGGCCGCCGGCGCCGCGCGCGTCTTCAAGACGTCATGCGCCATCGCGGTGACGGGTGTCGCGGGGCCGGGTGGCGGGACACCGGAGAAACCCGTGGGCACCGTCTGGCTGGCGATTCTCGTCGACGGCCAGACGACCGCCGTGAAGCGGACGTTCCCAGGGAGCCGCGAAGAGATTCGCAGCCGCAGTGCCCAGACCGCGCTCGATCTCCTCCGGCGCCGCTTTCTCCCCGGCGGTCCCGGGCGCTGATGCCGACCTTCTCGGCCCCCGACGGACTGCAGCTGGTCTTCGATGCCGTGGAAGCGCCGCATCCGAAAGCCGCGGTCCTCGTCATCCACGGTTGGTCGGACCACGCCGGCCGCTGGACCCAAACGGCCCAGGCACTTCAGGAATCGGGCTACTCGGCATACCTGCTGGACCTGCGCGGGCATGGCCGTTCTTCCGGGCGTCGCGGACACCTCTCGCGCTTCAGCCAGCTCCTCGGTGACCTGCACGCGTTCCGGCGTGTCGTGCGCGTTCGAACGGGCGCGGCACAGGTACTCCTGGGGCACTCCTTCGGTGGTCTCGTCGCCCTCCGCTACCTCGAGACCCAGCCCCTCGAGCCGCTGGCGGCGACGGTCGTCGCATCGCCATTCCTCGGTCTGGGCTTCCGGGTGAACCCGCTCAAGCTCCTTGCCGGGCGCCTGCTCGCCGATCTCGCGCCGGCGGTCTCCTTGCCGACGGGGATCGACACCGAGGCGCTCTGCCGCGATCCCGCCGTGTGCCGCGTGTACCGGACGGACCCGCTGGTGCATCAGCGGATGACGGCGGGGGCGTGGAAGGAAATCCAATGGGCCCAGCGCGCCGTGGCGGCTGACGCCCACCGGATCGAAGGACCCATCCAGTTTCTCCTGAGCGGCGAGGATCGGATCGTCGACGCGGAGATGGCGCGCGCGTTCGCGGATGGGTTGCACGGGAACGTGCAGGTGCGATGGTATCCCGAGATGTATCACGAGGCTCTGCATGATCCCCAACGGGAACGGGTCCTGGCCGATGTCCTGGCCTTTCTGGCTGGAACCGCTCCGAAGGCCTTGTCGTAATGCTATTTTGCGGCCACCAGACATGCCATTTCGGCGGGGGTTTAGGGCACGCCGCTTGCCCCCGTCGCTCCTCCGAGGCCTGATGACCGAACCCACGAGCAGCGCTGAGAACCAGAATCCTCCCGAAGAAGGGGGCAGTGTGCCTCCGCCCGTCGAGCTCCCCGACGCCGCCCTGCAACGGGTGACGGAGGAGCTTGCGGCGTTGAAGGACAAGTACCTCCGTTCGGCCGCCGAGTTCGAGAATTTCCGGAAGCGGACCGCCAAGGAGCGCGTCGAGGTTTGGGCCAAAGCCCAGGGGGAGCTGATCGAACGTCTGGTGGACGGGCTCGACGATCTGAACCGGTTCGCCGAGGTCGATCAGGCCACGACGGATACCAAGACGCTGCATGACGGCGTGGAGCTGGTGAGAAGGAAGTTCTGGAAGGTGCTCGACGCGGTCGGACTCGTCCGGATCGATCAGACCGGCGTGCCATTCGATCCCAAGGTCCATGAAGCCGTCACGATGGGCGTCGCGACCGCCGCCGAGCAGGACCACACCGTGGGGGCGGTGCTCCAGGCCGGGTACCGGATGGGGGAGACCCTGATTCGTCCCGCCCGGGTGATGGTGCTGTCGTGGAAGGGTGAACAGTCCTGATGGCCGCCCAGCGCGACTATTACGAAGTCCTGGGAGTCCCGGAAAGCGCCGGCACCGACGACGTGAAGAAGGCGTTCCGGCGGCTGGCGAAGCAGTATCACCCGGACCGCAATCCCAACAATCCGCAGGCGGCCGAGCGCTTCAAGGAAATCAATGAAGCGCACGACGTGCTCTCCGATGCGGAGAAGCGGAAGAAGTACGACACCTTGCGGCGCTACGGAGCGTTCGCGGGTGGTGGTGCGCGGGGACCTCGCCCCGGCGGCGGCCCCACTCCCGACGAAGGCTTGGATTTCTCCAACCTCGGTTCCTTCGGTGGGCTGGGGGACCTCTTCTCGTCGATTTTCGGGGGACGTCCTGGGGGCGGCCGCGAAGAGGGCGACGAGACGGTCGAGACCGCGCTCCACATTCCGTTCCGGGTCGCCGCCTTGGGGGGCAAGGTCCCGGTCACCTTGCCGATGGCGGAGGTCTGCCCGACGTGCGGTGGCAAGGGGGGAGCTCCCGGATCCACCATCGTGACCTGCTCGGAGTGCAAAGGACGGGGCACGATTTCGTTCGGCCAGGGGGGCTTCGCGGTGAATCGCCCGTGCCCCGTGTGCCGTGGCAAGGGACGGATTCCCTCCGAGCCATGCCCGACCTGCCGCGGCGCGGGCGAAGTGCGTGTGGAGAAGCGCGTCACCATCACCGTCGAGCCCGGTACCGAAGATGGTACGCGCGTGCGTCTCAAGGGACAGGGCGCGAAGGGGAAGGGCGATCTGATCGTCAACTTCCACGTCGACGTCGACCCATTCTTCCGCCGTGACGGGCTCGACGTGATCTGCGTCGTGCCCATCAACGTGGCCCAGGCGCTCCTGGGGACGCGGATCAAGGTAAAGACACTGGATGGCAAGCGGGTGGTACTACGGGTGCCGCCCGGAACGCAGCCGGGACAGAAGTTCCGGATCGCGGGCCAGGGCATCGCCAAGGGTGGAAGGAAGGGCGATCAGTTCGTCGAAGTGCGTCTCGACCTGCCCGAGCAGCTCACCGAGGAGCAAGCGGCTGCTGCGAAAGCGTTCGCTGAGAAGGCGGGGCTGAAGTACTAGACGGCTAGACGGTTAGTCGGTTAGGTGCTGCGATTTCTTGAGATAGTCCATGCCGTGGTTTCCTTACCTCCCTCCATCACGTGGTAGTGATCGAAGTGGGCTACTGTGAGACACGAGTGGTTGGGCAAGATCTCCACCGTTTCTCCCACCTTGAAGCGCCCTTCGATCTCAGCCGGCGTCTTGGCGTGCACGATCCCATGCTCCTGGGACAGTGAGACCATCGTAAGCTCGGGGTGGTCCTTGATCACTCCCATGGCGGGTGAGAGGCCGAGGTGTGTGGGGCCGGCGTCTTTGGACAGGGCGAGCGCCCCCGCGTCGACGATGAATTGCTTGCTGCCAGGCTGGTGGGACACCACGGTTGCCAGGACGGTGACGCCCACGTCGCGGGCTTCGCAGACGCCGATCTCGACCATGGTCCGGTCGAAGAACACGTAATTGCCTGGGCGTCCTTCGGTCAGCCCGTCCCCCCGCTCGAGGGCCATCATCGCCGGCGTAGACCCGACGCTCACGGCCGGGACTTCGATGCCCATGCTCCGGAGCCGGTCCGCGAAGGCGGTCATCACGAGGCGCTCCTCTTCTGCCACGCCTGCGGCCTCCGGTCGCCCGCGTGTCTTGTACGCGTGCCCCGAATGACTGACGATGCCGCCGAACCTGGCGCCGGGTCCCGTCAGGGCCCGCACTACCTCCAGCGCATACGGTGAGGAAGGGTCCACCCCGGCCCGGTGATATCCGCAGTCGACCTTGAGCCAGGCCGTGAGCTGGGTATTGCGCAGGGCCCGGGCGGTGTCGAGATCGTCCACCACCACGCCCAACCTGGTGCGCTCCGCCACACGCCGGGCATGCGGGATGTGGCCGGGGTCGATCGGGAACGCCCACAGAATGTCGTCGAACCCGGCGTCCGCAAAGACCTCGGCTTCATCGAGCGTCGACACCGTCACACCGCGCGCGCCATGCGCGACCTGTCTCCGTCCCAGCTCGACGCTTTTGTGGGTCTTGATGTGCGGCCGCAGGGCGATGCCGAGATTGCGGGCGCGTCCCGCCATGGTGGCCAGGTTGCGCTCGACTACGTCGAGGTGGAGCAGCAGGGCCGGGGTTTCGATCATTCCTTGGACTCGGGGGTGAGACGGGCGGTGAAGCGGTCGAACGCGAGCACCGCGAGCAGGAGCAAGGCGCCCCACACGTAGTTGAAGCGCTTGATGAGCTGCATCCACTCAGGGTACAGATGGTCGGACGTGAGTATGCCCGACAGCAGGATGCCGGCGATGGCAGTGACGGTCGTGCGGGCCCAGTGGCGCGCGGGGGGCGTGACGGTCAGGACACCGATCCAGGCCGGGTACGCCAGAGTTTGATAGTAGAACCAGCCGATGGGAGTGATGAGCGCGGCAAAGACGCTGACCAGGCCCAGGTCCCCGATCCAGTCGTGGCCCGCCGGGGTCTCGAGGATGGACCAGAGGAGAATCAATCCCGCCACGATCTCGATGCCGATGACCCAGGGCGTGTCGAGCCCCAGTCCGACGTGGATGAGATTGCCGAGGGGCTGAGTACCGAATCCCGCCATGATCGGCGCGGTTCGGCTGGTGGAGAACCAGCTCCACACGGTGTCCACCGCGCCGACGGGGCCGTAGCGCAACATGGCGCCGACGGTGAGGACGCCGGCGACGAGCACTCCGGAGGCGAACACCTTCGTGCGCCGGCGCAGGGCGAAGTAGACGAGCAAGAGTCCCGGGAAGGCTTTGAGCGCGGTGGCCACGCCGACCCACCCGCCTGCCGTCGCCGCGCGCCCCCGTTCCAGCGCCTGATGGCAGAGCATCACGAGATAGAGCAGGACCACGGTGATGTTCTGGTGCTCGAAGTTCGCCTGCAGCGGCTTGGCGACGGCGAGCAGCGATATCACCGCGACTCCCCAGCTCCACCGCCGTCCCGCGTATGCGAGGCACCACACCACGCACCACACGTTGAAGACCGCCCAGATCGCCTGGGCCGCCGCCATCGACCACCGGGCGATGAGGGCGAGAGGCGTCAGGGCAAAGAGGGCGAACGGGGGCCAGTAGACGCCTTTTTCAGGGTTCTGGCCATAAAGGGGAAGGCCTCTGAGGAGACGGTCACTTTGAAGGATTTCCTGGACCAGATCGCCGCCGCGATGGATGCCGACGGGAATGACCACGGCCGCATAGACGAGGGCGAGACCGAGCAGTGTGTTGCGCTCGCGGGTGGTCAGGGGCCTGAGGGTCATTCCTGAGCCCGGGGGACGGTGGCGACGAGAGCCAGCAGGAGCAGCGAGCCGATCGTGTCGTTGTGACCGGCGATCCAGGCGATGGTGTGCGGCCACGGGATTTTCGCGAGGTACCCGGACGTGAGGACCCCGGCGATCACCCAGGACGCCGTGCGCCACCAGGGGCGGCCCGGTTCAAGGGTGGCGATCCCGAACACCCACAACGGGTAGGCCAGCGTGAAGGTGTGCAGCCAGCCGATGGGGGAGAGCAGGCAGGCCGCGATGAGGACGATGCCGACGTCCCGGAACCCAGAATTGCGGATTTCGGAATGCGGATTGCGGATTGCCCACCACACCAAGGCCAGGAGCGCCAGATGCGCGACCACGACGGCGACGATGTTCCCGTCGAGCACGTAGACCAGGCGCGAGAGCTTCTGCATGCCGAGCGCAGCGACCGCCGCTCCCTGGTAGGACGTCGCTTGGAGATCGAGCCGCACCCAACGCGTGATCGCCTGTGCCGCGCCAATGAGTCCGTAGGGCAGCATCGAGACGTACGTAAGGAACAGCGTCCCCACCGCCGCGACCCCAAATGCCTTCCACTTCTTTCGGAATGCGAACAGCAGGATCAGCAGGCCCGGGAACAGCTTGAGGGCCGTCGCGAGCGCCACCCAGACGCCGGCACGACGCTCGTTCGTCTCGAAGTCGTCTGCCGCGGCGATCGCGAGTGCGAGCAGGGGCGCGTTGATGTTGAGGTGCTGGAAGTTGTACTGGATCGGCAGGGCCACGGCGAGCAACGCGAACGTCATGGCCCGCCCGCCGAAGCGGCGCGTGCGCCACAGGCTCCAGGCGAGGCAGAGGACCGAGAACGCCGCCCAGCACCCCTTCGCGAAGGGGAGCGACAGACGCGCGATCAGGGCGAAGGGTGCGATGGCGGCGAGCGCGAAGGGAGGCCACCAGACGCCCTGGTTCTGCGGCGCCAGGTACACGGGAAGGCCGCGCAGCAGGAGGTCGCTCTGCGCGAACTCGCTCGCGATATCCTCGCCCTTGTGAACGGCGAGCGGAATGGTGACGACGGCGTACAGCAGGATGGCGGCAAGCAGGATCCGCCGGCCGCGGACGGTCAGCTCCGCCATAGCCCGTAGGCGAGAAGTCCCCAGCCGACGATGAGCGCCACGCCCCCGAGGGGCGTCACTGCTCCCCACCACCCGGTCCCCGTGAGCGCCAGGAGATAGAGGCTCCCGGAGAACACCACAGTGCCCCCCGCGAAGCACCAGCCCGACGCGCGGAGCGGTCCGGAGGGCCGGCGTTCGAGCAGGAGAGCGACGGCAATCAGGGCGAGGGCATGATACATCTGGTAGCGGGCGCCCGTTTCGAATACGGAGAGCAGGTCGGGGGACAGCCGCCCTCGGAGGCCGTGGGCGCCGAACGCCCCGGCCATGACCGCCAATCCGCCGAACACGCCGCCCAAGACCCCCAGGGGTCTACTCATCCAGGCGGCGTCCCGAGATCTCGATCCGGTGGACGCGCTCGAAGCGCCCGCTCGACCCGATGAAGGAGTTCGCGAACCACCCCGTCACGCTGACCACCAGGGCGCCCAGGATCGCGCTTCCCAGCGTCGCGACGTGGAAGCCCGGTACGATCGCGGCGGCAAAGGCGAAGCTGAGCCCATTCACGACGAGGAGGAACAGGCCGAGCGTGAGGAAGGTGATGGGGAGGGTGAGGATGACGAGCAGGGGTCGAACGATGGCGTTCACCAGTCCCAGGACGAGCGCCGCGATCACCAGGCTCTCCCAGCCGGTCACGGTGATCCCATGCACGACGTTCGCGGCGAGCCACAAACCCAGCGCCGTGATCAGGAGCCGGGTGATGAATCCTCTCACTTGTTCCTCCAGGCCTCGAGGTTGCGCTCGATCTGGCCCGAATGTTTTTCCAGGTGTTCGGCGTACACCTGCAGCCACCGCTCGGCGTTGTAGGGGCCCGATTCAGGGTGGACGCCCGCCCGCTGCCAGTCGGTCTCCGTCATGCGCCGGAGCAGGGGCACCGTATTCGCCCGGACCGCGATGACGGCCGCCATCGCCGGTTCGACCGGGAGCGTGTGGTAGTCGAGCGCCTCCGCCCAATGCGCCTGGTCGTACGCCTGGATTCGGGTGTTCTCTTCCGTGAGCAGGAAACGGATCCGGAGCATGGCATTGGATTCCGAATCCCCGCAGTGCACGATCACTTCGTGCGCGGACCAACGGCCGGGACCCGGACGCCATTGGCGCGCCTCGGCGGGCACTTTGGCCCACGCGGCGGCGAGGAGGGCGGGACCACGTTCGTAGCGATCGATCAGGGCGGCGCGTTGGGCAGCGGTCAGCGGCACGGGCACTCCCGGGGAGGGGGACGCCCGAAAGGTAATCAGGGCTTCCGGACACCAGCTTTCCCGGCCCAGAACTGCGCGGTCGTCCCCTGCGTCACCTGTATGTCCGTGGCCTGGTCGAACAGGACGGTGCCATGAAGGGAATCCCGGCCCCAGAAGCTGACGGACGCGCCGGCGAAGGGTCCCAGGTTGTCGGGCCAGCCGAAGATCGTGGCATGCTCCGGCACGCCGAACCAGCTCACCGCCAGCGTCTCCGCGGGCACGGTGAAGATCATGCGGCCGGAAAGGTGGCATTCCTTGTTGAACATCACGGTGTCGGTGTCGAGCGCGAACGACGCCAGGTGAAACCGGTCGCCCATCTGCGTGAGCGTGAGGGTGTCGCCACGCGCGACCGCCCACTGCCCGACGTACCGCTCCGAATAGCGCCGGATGTTCTTGAAATCCGTGGAGCGGCAGGGGGACCCCGGCGCGCACCCGACCGCCAGCAGACCGGCGATCAGGGCCGGTGCGCCGCGGGACTTCACGGCGTCGTGTCGCCGCGGACCTGAGTGCTGGTGGTGTCCGCGGCCCGCATGGCTGCTCCCACGGCCTGGTGACCGGGGATGCTGGATCGGGCCAGGGCACTGTCCCGCTGGCGCTCGGTCAGCGTATTCCGCGGCGCCTTGGCGGTCGCGTTCGAGCCCCCGCCGCACGCGGCGGCGCCGAGCAGGAGCACCAGGATGAGGGCGCGGGTCATGCGGGGAGTCCCTTCTTCATCACGGTTTCCATCGCATCGCAGAACCGGTCGACCTCGGCGAGCGTCGTATAGACGTTCGGCGTGACACGGATGCAGTGGAACTCCGGATGATTGATGGGCGTCACGATGATCCGGTGCTTGTCCCAGAGGTAGCCGACCACCTTGCCTACATCCAGCGCCCCCGGCGTGAACGACGCCAGGCCGCACGACTGGGCCGGATCGGTGGACGTCAGGATCTTCACGCCGGGCAGGGGCGAGAGCCGCTGGAACCACCGGTCCCGCAGGAACCTGAGCCGCGCCGCCTTCCGCTCGGCGCCGATCTGCTGGTAGAACGTCACGGCCTCGGAGACCGCGTTGTGGTTCGCGGCGGGGTGGGTGCCGATCTCCTCGAACTTCCGGATGTTGCCGTTCATCTCGGGTGGCGCGGCCATGAGGGGCCAGATGTTCGGAATCTTTTCCTTCCGGACGTACAGGAAGCCGGTCCCGATCGGGGCCGTCAGCCATTTGTGCAGGCTGGTGCCGTAGTAGTCGCAGTCGAGCTCGTCACGCGTGAACGGGAACTGGGCGAAGGCATGGGCGCCGTCGACGATGACTTCGATCCCCTTCGGACGCGCGAGGCCCATGATCTTCTTGATGGGGAAGATCTGTCCGGTCAGGTTCGTGATGTGGCAGACGTGGATGACCTTGGTCTTCGGCGTGATCCCGGCGGCGAAGCGCGCCACCAGATCGTCCGGGGACGGGGGTGGCACGGGGAAGGTGATCTGCTTCAGGACGATCCCCTCGCGACGGACCCGCTGCTGCCAGGTCGTGATCATCCGCGGGTAGTCCTGCGTCGTAGTCAGGACTTCGTCCCCGCGGTTCAGCGGGATCCCCATCTGGACGTTCTCGAGCGCTTCGCTGGCGTTCCGCGTGATGGCCATCTCTTCCAGGTCGCACCCGAAGGTCGCGGCCAGGCGGCTCCGCACCGCCTCGATCTCCGGTTCCAGCACGCCCCACATGTTCATGGCCGGAGCGTTGTTGGAGAATTCGATGTACCGGCGCAAGGCGTCCTGGACCACCCTGGGACTGGGTGCCACGCCGCCGTTATTGAGGTTGACCAGCGAGCGGTCGACGTCGAACGCCTGCTGAATCGTCACCCAGAAGTCTTCGTCCTCCGCGATCGCGGCCGCGGAACGGCCCTCGACGCGCGGCATCACCCGCTGGAGGTGGCGCAGGGCGTCGTTGCGGAGCGAGGGAATGGTGGCGGAGGCTACTCCGATGGAGCGCAGGAAGTCGCGACGTGACGACACGGTCGGATCTCGGGGTGAGTGACCAGACAGGAATACAACGAAAAATCCCGTCCGGCTAGAGCCGGGCGGGACTTTTCATAAGGGAATGGTGGTGCGCGAACTAGACGTCTAGTTGTCAGAGGCTCAGGAGGACCCCGATGGCCGCCAGGGCCACGAACGGCCCCACGAAGTTGTTGAGCCACTCCAGGGACCGCCCCACCATGATGAACATCTTGAACAGGAGGAGGCGATTGGCATCCGACAGGGGTTGGCCGTTCCCGTCGGTGATGGTGGGAACCACCGTTTCGCGGAGCCCGGTGGCGGTAATGATCGCGAACACATTGCCGTCGACTTTCACGGTCGCCTGCAGATTTTCGGTGAGGGAATCGACCGTGCCGCCGCCATTCAGGGCGATGGAGTGTCCCCCCACCTGATAGTCGAAGTTCAGGGTGACCGTGTGCGACGTGTCGGACGTCGTCGTGATGCCGAAGGAGAAGTCCAGGTGCGCGTTGTCGGCGGCGTCGGCGAACTGCTCCGTGATCGTGCAGCTCGATCCGGTGACGGCGTACGAGATCGAGAAGTCCAGCTCACGGGTGGAGTTGCGAATGAATCCAGCGGCCGTCAGCGTGAAGCTCGAGAGCGTGCCGGACCCCGTCACCGTGTAGTCGATGTAGGTGAAGGTGGCGCTCGCGACCACGACTTCGAGACTTTGTGCGCTCGCGGTGCTCTTGTCGATCAGGTCGAGGTGCCCGACCTGCACCAAGGGTTTCGCGATGTGTCCGTCGAGCCCCACGGCATACAGCTCGAAGCGAATGCCGTTCGCCGGCGCGCCCGTGCTGTCGGACAAGACGTACTTGGCCTGCGCGGTGTCCCAGACGAAGGTCTTGCCGAGCAGGGAGTCGGGCAGGATCGCCTCGGTCCCCGTCATCGCGTTCTTCAACACCTGGATCGCCGCGCCCATTTCCGGACCCGAATTCGGACCCGGGAGGCGGGGAGCGGTGGCCTTGAGCAACGCGCCGATGTGCCCGAACGGCGCCGCTGGGGCGCCACCGGCATTGAAGGCTTCGGTGACGACGAGGAAGCTCTGGACGGCCGGTGTCTGGAAGGTGCTGTCGACCCCGTTGAGCGATGCCAGCGCGGCCGTGGGATCGAGCGGCTTCGGGGCGGTGGCGTCTTTGCTGCACGCGGCGGCCGCCAGCAGCAGGACGGCGGCACCGGCGATTCGTTTACGGATGGGGGACATGTTCAATCCTCGAGCTTGG
>Ga0070730_10002084_pt1 | contig 18430 bp, 14 predicted proteins | sample Coa_R1_3_FD_66447 | JGI IMG/M metagenome (GOLD analysis project Ga0070730, IMG submission 66447) | Surface soil microbial communities from Centralia Pennsylvania, which are recovering from an underground coalmine fire - Coalmine... | ecosystem: Environmental > Terrestrial > Soil > Unclassified ... | reverse complement strand
GGCGACGAATTCACCGTGCTGCTCGAGGACGTCGTCGACGAACGCCAGGCAGAGGAAGTCGCCGAGCGGGTCGCCGAGGCGCTGCGTCTGCCAGTCGTCCTCGACGGGCGCGAAATCTTCGTGAGCGCCAGCATTGGCATCGCGCTCAGCAGCTCGCTCGCCATTGGTCCAGAAGCAGTGCTGCGCAACGCGGATCTGGCGCTGTACCGCGCCAAGGCGGATGGGCGCGCCAGGTATGCGGTGTTCGATCCCAGTATGCAGGCGCACGCGATCGAGCGGCTGGAGGTCGAGACGGACCTGCGGCGCGCGCTGGACCGCAACGAGTTGCGAGTGTATTTCCAGCCTGTGGTCAATCTGGAAACGGGCGCGGTCAACGAGCTCGAGGCGCTGGCTCGCTGGGAGCGCCCGGGGCACGGGATCGTGTCGCCGCTGGTCTTTATCCCCATCGCCGAGGAGACCGGCCTCATCGTGCCGATCGGGCAGTGGGTGCTCGAGGAAGCGTGCCGCTGGGCACAGCGCTGGCAGATCTACTCCCTGCACCAGCATCCCATGGTCGTCAGCGTCAATCTCTCGGCGCGCCAATTCCAGAAGCCGGACCTGCTCGCCGACATCCAGCGCGCGTTGCGGGAGACCGGGTTCAATCCACATCAGCTCAAGCTCGAGATCACCGAGAGCGTCGTGATGCAGGATGCGGAGGCGACCATCGAGACGCTGGAAGCCTTGAAGGCGCTCGGCATTCGCGTGGCGATCGACGACTTCGGCACGGGTTACTCGAGCCTCAGCTATCTCAAACGACTGCCGGTGGATACGTTGAAGATCGACCGCTCGTTCGTGTCGGGGCTCGGCCATGACGCCCAGGACACGGCCATTGTCGACAGCATCGTGGCGCTGGCCCGAACGCTGCACTTGAGCGTCACCGGCGAAGGTGTCGAGACGCAGGCGCAAGCGCGTCACCTGAAGCAGCTCGGCTGCGAACGCGGGCAGGGCTTTCTCTACGCGAAGCCGCTCCCGCCAGAAGACATCGAGCGCCTGCTGGCGGAAGCGCACTCGCCGAGGCCGCTACGCCTAGCCGCCTGACGCCGAGAATTCCGCTCGCCCGCATCGCGTCGCTCGCTGCAGCCCACGTCTAAGGCTTCCAGAGGAGTCTTACGCCGAACGGAGCGGCGCAGCGATGCAGACAGCCCACGGTTCAACCCAGCGCGCACTGCATGCCGCCGAAGAACGCGTGCCGCCGAAGAACGGTAGCGAGCGCAGCGATGCGGGCGGGCTGTGACTCAGGCCAGGCCGGCGATTACTACGCCTTTGGGTTCGAGGTAGTAGTCGAGGGCTTCGGGGCCGTGCTCGCGGCCCAGGCCTGAGGCTTTGACGCCGCCGAAGGGGAGCTCGTCGTAGCCGTAGTGCAGGGAATTCACCCAGACGTTGCCGGCCTGGAGTTTGTCGATGGCCCGGTTGGCATCGACCAGACTGCGCGTCCAGATCGACGAGCCGAGGCCATAGATCGAGTCATTGGCCATCTCGATCGCCTGATCGAGGTCGGCGAAGCGAAACACGGGCAGCACTGGTCCGAAGACCTCTTCTCGCACCACGCGCGAGTCAAGCGGCGCGTTTTCAATCAAAGTCGGCAGGTAGTAGTTCCCATTGGCGAAAGCGTCGCCCTCCGGCCGGCCACCGCCGGCCAGGATGGCCGCTCCCCGGCTCCGCGCGTCCTCCACCTGAGACTCGATCTCCTCCCGCTGGTACGCCAGGTGAAGCGGGCCCATCCGCGTCGAGCGCTCGGTGCCCGGCCCGACCGTTTTCTTCTCGAGGATGCCTTTCAGCTGGCCAATGAACGCATCGTAGACGGTGTCATGCACGAACAGCCGCTTGACCCCAAGACACATCTGGCCGCAATTGAAGAATCGCCCCACATCAGCGTTTTTCGCGGCCGCGTCGACGTCGGCGTCGGCGCAGACGATCATCGGATCGCTCCCACCCAACTCGAGGGTGACGCGTTTGATCTCGCGCCCAGCGACCTCCATCACGTGGCGGCCGACCGAAGTGGACCCGGTGAACGCGATCCGCCGGACGCCAGGGTTACGCAACAGCTCCTCGCCGACCTCACCGCCAGGACCGGTCACCACATTGACCGTCCCTGCCGGCAGCGTCTTTTTGCCGCCCGCGAAGGTCGCCTGCTGGATCAGCTCAACCGCCTTGAGCGTCGCGAGAGGCGTTGTCGTCGCGGGTTTGATGACGATCGTATTGCCGGCCGCGAGCGCCGGACCCAGTTTGGTGCCCATCAACGTGAGCGGGAAATTCCACGGCGTGATCGCGCCGCACACACCGATCGGCTGGCGCACCACCAGACCGTAAGCGCCCTTTTGCGGGAGCGGCACATAGCTGCCCCGAACTTTTGAGGCCAGGCCAGCGTAGAACTCGAGCCCGTGTACCAGGTGGTGGATCTCGAGGTTTGCCTCAAAGAGCGTCTTGCCCTGCTCGGCGGTCAGCAACTGCGCGATTTCCGAGGCACTGGCTTTGATGCGTTCGCACGCATCGAACAGGAGCACCCCGCGGTCCTCGGCTGAGGTGTCGGCCCAGGCGCCGAACGCCTGCTCGGCCGCGTCGACCGCTTGCTGGACGTCCCGGCGGGTTCCTTTGGGAGCCGTCCCCACGACCTCGCCGGTGGCAGGGTTGCGAACCTCATACGTCTCGCCGGCGGCGGCGCCAACGGGCTCGCCGCCAATAAGCATCTGCACCATTGTGGTCTCGTTACTCCTTTGTACTGGGAAGTCTAGTCAGCAACACGCGCAGCGGGATCAGGGCGAGCCAGACGAACTCGGCAAGGTTGGGATTCCAGAACGCGATCGGGATTGACGCCCCGAAGACGGCCACGCTCGAGAGACTGGTAAACAGTGATCTGCGCAACTGGCCCGGCCCCGGGTCGGGGTCCAGCAGGCCGGCGCGCATGAGGTGGAGCCGCATAAGAGTGGACAGGATGCCCATCAAGCACAGATTGCTGGCGTAGAAGACGACGGCCGTGGCCAGCTCGCCGTAGCGGGCGAGCAGCGCCGCGGTGAACGGCACCAGACAGACCACCAGGAGCTGCGCGAGGTTGAGCTGCATCAGGCGCGGATCGGTACGCACGACCCCCCGAAACAGGCGGTGGTGGTTGATCCAGTTCAGCCCGACCAGGACGAAGCTGAGCACGAAGGACGCGAAGTTCGGCCGCAAATCGACCAAGGCGTTCAGCAGGTCCGCGTTGGTCGCGTGCAGGAGCTGCGGGATCGGCAGGTCGAGCACCAGCAGCGTCGTGGCAATTGCAAAGATGCCGTCGCTGAGCGCGATGACGCGCGCCACGCCGTAGGCGTCATGCCCCGCTTGCGCTGCTACGCGGTCTTCGCCCACCGCGGTGCAGCGTACGACAGCAGCAGGCGACGCAGGTCTTCTGGACGATACGGCTTCGCCAGCACAGCATCGGCCCCGTGGCGGTGGGCCTCGAGCTCGCTGATGCTGACCGAACCAGTTGAGAGTACGAATCGGACGTGTGGCCAGTCGGCGTGGACGCACCGGGCAAGCTCCCAGCCGTCCATGCCGCCACCTAGCCCGAGATCCGAAATCACAACGTCGAACAGTGTCTCGGCGAGCCGCCGCAGCGCCTCTTCGCCCGAGCTCACCGCGGTCACATGGTGGCCCTCCGGCCGCAGCACACGCGCCAGTGCGGCGCCAACTGCACGGTCATCGTCAACCGACAGTACGCGCAGTGGCTCGGCGCCAGCACTCGCAGAGAGGAGACGAACCAGGGCGGGCAGGGTCGGTTCAGGCACGTCCACGGCGGCGGCAAGCGGCAGTCTGAACCAGAAGCGTGCGCCCGTGCCCAGACCGTCCGAACTGACGCCGACCTCACCGAGCTGCGCTGCGACGAGCTCCTTTACGATGGCCAGCCCGAGCCCGCTGCCTCGGATGTTCCGTCGATCCGCGGTGTCAACGCGATAGTACCTGTCAAACAGTCGGTCGAGGGAATCCTTTGGGATGCCGAGGCCATGGTCGGCCACCGTCACTTCGACATTGTTTTCGAGCAGTTGCGCCGAAAGTTCGATCTGCCGACCTTCGGGCGTGTACTTCTGCGCGTTCGAAATGAGATTGGCCAGCACCTGTTGGACGCGTTCGGGGTCGGCCTGGACGAGTGGCAGGTGGTCGGGGAGAGTGACCACCAGGTAATGAGCCAGGTCGGTCCGAGCGATATCGGCGACGTGCTGCATCAGGACGCGCAGGTCGGTTGGTCGAACGTGAACCTCGAGTCGGCCATGCTGCATCCGCTGCACGTCCACAAAATCACGAATGATGGCCAGCAGACGATGGCTCTCACGGACCATCGAGCCCAGCATTTGTTGCCGCTCAGGTTCCGAGTTGACCTGGCTGCAGAGCATCTCCGCGCAGGCGACCAGGTTGGTGGCGGGAGAGGCCAGTTCGTGACACACGCCGGAGACGAACTCGTCCTGCGTACGGGCTGCCTGACGCTCGACGGACACGTCTTGAATCACCATCCCGATGCCGTCGCCCGCATCTGGGCCGCCTGGAACCCGAAACAGTCGCAGCCGCACGTCTGGGTGTGGGGTCCAGGCGAGCCGCAGATCGACGCTCGGACCCTCGTCCAGCCGTGTCAGCGCTTCCGTCCAGGTCGCCCAGACAACCGAAGCACTGTCGGACACGTACCCGACCTCGGCCAGGATCTCCTGGGCACGCCTGCCGATCAGCGAGGCAGGCTCGATCCGGAGAATGTCGCCGGCGCGCCGGTTGGCATACGCGATTCGCCGTTCATCGTCCAGCAGGACCAGACCGTCGATCATGCTGTCGGCGAGGCGTTCCAGCATGGATGGCACGGGATGGGTCCGTGCGAGCAGCCGAATGTCCGGAACCGGGCGTCGATCGAGTGACATGGTGTCTGACACAGAGAGAATCCGTTGAGGGCGGTGGCGCTCCTGTATAACCAATCGGCCGCGGGTTCGGGCGGTCCGGGCGTGACAGAGTTATGACATCTGCTCAGGCGCTGGCCCAGGGTCCGGCGGCGAGGCAACGAGGTAACCGACCCCCGGCCGCGACAGGAGGAAGCTGGCGCCGTTGAGCTTCCGACGCAGCCGATACACGTTGGTCCGCACGATCTCGGCGTCGCCGCGGTACGCTGGGCCCCAGACTCTGGCGAGCAACTCCTCGGACGAGACCGCCACACCTGGCGCGGCCATCAGTTCCCGAAGCAACGCCACCTCGGTCTTACTGAGCGGCACCACTCGCTCGCCGACCACGACGCGCTGGCCGGCCAGATCCAGGCGCACGTCGCCAACGACCATCTCGGTGTCAGCGGGCTCAAACCGCCGCATCCTGCGTAGCACGGCATTGACGCGTTCGACCAGTTCGCGAATCTGAAACGGCTTGGCGATATGGTCGTCCGCCCCGGCTTCGAGCGCGTCGGCCACGCTGTCGTCGTCGCCATAGCCCGTCAGCACGATGACGCCCATCGCCAGCCGCTGGCCGCGCCACCGCCGCAGGAGCTCCAGGCCCGAGATATATGGCATGACGACGTCCAGGATGACGAGATGCGGCGACCGCTCGTGGACCAGTCGATCGGCCACGGCCCCATCGGCGGCGTCGTAGATCTCGTAGCCAGCGTCTTCCAGCGCCAGCCGCACCAGGACACGAATGTCCAGGTTGTCGTCAGCGACGAGGACGATGCCGCGCGGTGCGTTCGGCTTAATTCCAGGGCCTCGTGATGCTCACCTCCGGGGATGCTCTGATAGTTGACGGCGCCCGCGCAATGTCAGTTGGCATGCCACTCGGCCACTGGTGCCAGGTGCCTGGGGGGCCTAGAGTAGTAGTGGCGTCGGGGAGACGCAATGCGAGACCGATTCGAGCACCCTGCACTCGATGCGGATCTGTCCGACGAGGCGCTCGTGCGCCAGCTGGAGAACCTCCAGCCGGGCGCACACCTCTGCCCGATCTACAGGAACCCGGCCGACAAGCTGAGAATCGTCGCGCCGTATCTACACGCCGGGGTCGAGCGTGGCGAAAAATGCCTGTATATCGCCGACGCCGCGAACGTCGAGCGCCTCCGCGCCCACGGTCTGGTCAGTGACGCAGACCTTGCGCGTGGGGTCCTGGACATTCTGACCGCGCGCGACGCCTACGTACGCAACGGGCGCTTTGATCCCAACCTGATGTTGGAGTTCTGGGCTGAGCGGTTGGCCGCGGCCCAGGCGGCCGGCTTCGCGGGGCTACGCGTCATCGGTGAGACAAGTTGGGCACTCGGGCCGGATATCGGCTCGGAACGCCTGATCGAGTATGAGGCGCGCCTCAACGAGTTTCTGCCGGCGACTGGCATCCGCGCCCTGTGCCTGTACGACTGGACTCGTTGGGAGCCGCGCATCCTGCGCGACGTGCTGCGCACGCATCCGTTGGCCATGATCGACCATCGGCTACACCGCAACGTGTATTACGAGCCAGGCGATGTGGTGCTTGGCAAGGGCGACGTCGAAGGCGTCCGGGTCAGTTGGATGGTCAACCAGTTGCAATCGCTCACGCGGCGTGAGACGGCGCTGGTGGAGCTCGGCCACCTGGCGCTCGAGGGCGAGTTGGCCGATCTCATGCGGGGGGCGCCCGCGCTGGTGGCCAGCGAGCTGGGAGTCGAATCTGTCGAGATCTTCGAGCTCCTGCCCGCGGGCGATGCCGTCCGGATGGTGGGGACCACCGGACCTCACCTGGCCGCCTCAGGCGCCGTGGAACGGCTGGATGCAGGCAATCCGCTCACGCGCGCTGCGCTGATCGGCGGGCGGCCACTGATCATCTCTGACTGGCGGCAGGGAGCCAGTAGCGTCAACGTGGTCATCTGTATCGGCGCTGGCGAACGCGCCTACGGCATGCTGAGCGTGCATGGCCGAGTCGGCCAGATCTTTTCGGACGACGAGTTTTTGTTCCTGGAGTCGGTTGGAATCGTTCTGGCGTATGCGAGCACGGCGGCCCGGCGGGCCGCGTCGTTCCGCGCGCTGGTGGAACACGCGCCTGACGTGATCGTTCGATTCGATGCCGACCTGCAGGTGACGTACGTGAATCCGGCGATCGAGCGCCTCACTGGAACGGCGGCCGAATCGCTGGTTGGCAAGACCAGCCGCGACCTGGGCATCCCCGAGCCGGCGCTCCTGGGATGGGAGCTGGTGTTGCGTCAGGTCTGGCGGACCGGTCGCGAGCAGGCGTTTGAGCTGACCCTCAACACCCTGCAGGGCGCTCGGGTGTTCGATAGCCGGATCGTGCCGGAGATTGGCCCCGATGGCGAGGTTCAGTCGCTGCTCTCAATTTCGCGCGACGTTTCCGAACAACGCTCCGCGGAAGCCGAGCGTTCGGCCCTGTATCGCGAACTGGTCGTCCAGCAGAATCGGGTGCAGGAGTTGCTCGGACGGCTGGCCGAGGACCGCGAGCGGTCGCTCGAACGCCGCGCTGCGGCCTCGGAGTTGCAATACCTCACCGACCGCGAGCGGCAGATCCTGCGCCTGATGGCGGCGGGTCGGACGAATCGCGAAATCGGCGCAGAGATCGGTCTGACCACCGGGACCGTCAAGAACCAGGTGGCCCAGATACTGTCCAAGCTGAACGCGAGCGATCGCACCCAGGCAGCCGTCAGGGCGGTCGAGCTTGGCCTGATCGACACCGCCGCCCACTAGTTCCCCTCGGCGCAATCGAGCGTTGTGGGGCTGCGCGTTGGCGTAACCGTACTCGATCATCCTGTGCCGGCGGCCGCTGATTCCGCTCGAAACGGCCTGGGATCGCTTGCGCAACTTTAGCTGAGCGCTGGCTAGTTGGGCGTCCAGAGCACGGAGCTGACTTCGCTGAACTCACGCCACAGCTTGGTCCAGTTCGCCCCGCCGTCGTCACTGCGATACAGGTAGCCGTAGCGGCTGGCCGCGAAGACGACGTTGTCATCCTCGGGTTGCACATCCACCACCCACATTGCCGAGTTGGGGGCGACCGGCAGGTCCAGCGACTTCCAGGTGGCGCCGGCGTCGGTTGTCTGCATCACCGTGCCCGTACGGCCCGGGGTCGAATCGCCAATCGCGACGTAGACCGTGCTCGGATCGCTGGGCTTGACGGCAATGCCCCGGCAATAGACCCAGGGAAACACCGACGCGGCCTGGACCGGAGTCCAGGTGCCACCGTCGTCGCGGCTGATGAACACGTCGTTATTCACCAGGACAAACACGGCCTTCGGAGGCCCGGCAGAAACGGCCACGGCGTGCACATCGGGGTTTGGAATGGCGCTTCGAATGGATGCCCAGGAGTCACCGCCGTCATGGCTGACACGGGCGCCGTCGACTTCGAGGCCAACCCACACGTTGCGCGGATCGACCGGATCGATGGCGATCCCGGTGACGCGCGGCACGCCGACGGCTTCGCACGTCTCGGCAACTTCGACGGGCAGCCGTTTCCAGGTGGCGCCGCCGTCGTCCGAGCGGAACACGGCGGCTGGATCGGGCGTCCCGGTGCCCGCGAACATCACCGCCGCGTCGTGCGGGTGGATCGCCACTTTCCACACGCAAAACTCGCTCAGGGGCGATTCGACGCTACGCCAGGTGCGGCCCGCGTCGTCGCTTCTGAGCAGCCCGCGCTCGGTGCCGGCGAAGACTACCTCAGGTTTGGTCGGATGATTGGTCAGACACCGCACGAGCGCATCCGAATGCATTCCCTGGTTAGGCCCGATTCGCTGCCAGGCTTCACCGCCGTCATTGCTGCGCAGCACACCCTGGCCGATGGTCCCGACGAGCACAGTCATGCCGGTTGTCATGTCAATCCTCCCCCGGTTAGTGAACGATACTCGAGGTGCCGAGCGACTCAAAGTGCGAGCCGCCACACACCGGCGTCGGTCGCGGCGTAGAGATTCTGGGCGTCAACGCCCAGGGCGAGGTCGTTCACCGCGCCAATAGTCTGGCCGCCAACCGTTGCCCAACTGGCTCCACCGTCGAGCGAAGCCATCACCGAACCATCAGCTGGAGGCGACCCGAAGGCTGGCCTGATCGCAAGACCCACGAAGACCCGGTCTGGCTGGGCCGGGTCGTACGCGAGGCCCCCGATCTGCGTGCTGGCTGCGTTTGGGTCCGAGTCCGGCAGGTTGTAGCCGGGCGATCCGCCACCTCGAAAGTCGAGGACCACGTTGGACGTGGCGCCGGCGTCGCCAGTGCGCACCAACAACGACCCACCGACGCGGGCATCTCGGTTGATGCCCAGGTAGAAGACGTCGGGCGCGGCGCCCTGTCCGCCACTGAAGCGGGCGGGGAAACCGAATGCCCCCGGATCAGGGTTGGGCGACGACACGCCAGGCCATGGGGTCCAGGTCGTGCCCTGGTCGGTGCTGCGCATGATGGTGTCGTCGATGTTCCGACCCGCACGACAACCCGCGCACCGGAAGACCGTATTGGGATCGCTCGGGTGGGCTTGCAGGATGTCAACGACCCAGCCACACATACTGTTGTGGTGTTCTTCGAGTGACTCCCAGGTAGCCCCTCCGTCACGGCTGCGCAGGAACCAGAAGTCTTTCGAAGGCTCGCCACTTCCGGCGATGCCCAGGTAGAGCACGTTGGGGTCCGCGGGGCTGACTACCAGAGCGCGCGCGTCAAACCCCACCGCGGGTCCATAGGCGAGGACACGATTCCAGCTGGTGGCATCGTCACGGCTCACATACACGCCGTCCGGTCCCGCGGCGTACAGCACCTGGTGGTTGGTTGGGTCAATCGCCAGGATATGGCTCGAGCCGGGCAGCGACACGGGCACCCACGTTGCACCCGCATCGTCGCTGCGCATGAGCGCCTGGTTCGTCTGGGCAAAAAATGCACCGCTACTCGGGGTAAAGAGCCGACTGACCGGAGCACCCAGGTCTACCTGGGAAAAGGTGCCTGTCTCAGTGGGGCTGAACATCTGCGTCTCTCCCGCGTGCGCGAGTCGTGCCGCCGGCAGCTGACCGTGGCCCACCGCCAGGCTAACACCGAGTCCGGTTTAGCGGCGGACGTCGGAGGCGGTGGACAGGCTGGCGACTTCCTCCCAGCGGGGCAGGGCCTCCATGTCGCCCGGCGACAACATGGCCAGCGCACCGCAACGGTTTGCCAGACGCAGGGCGGCGTCGGTGGCGAAGCCGCGCAGCAGGCCGGACAGGAAGCCGGCGGCGAACGCGTCGCCCGCGCCGACGGGGTCCACGATGCGCTCCAGCGGTGTCCCCGGCACACGCACACTCGTATCACCAACCAGAGCCAACGCGCCCTCGGGACCCAGCTTGACCACCACCATCGCCGGCCCCAGCGCGGCGAGCTGCCGGGCGGACATCTCGGGATCGGACTCGCCCGTCAACAGTTCCGCCTCATCCATGCCGGGCAGCAGCAGGTCGCACCGGGCGGCGAGGTCGCGCATGACCGACCGGGCCGCGTCGCGGTCCCAGAGCTTGGAGCGGTAGTTCGGGTCCAGCACGACGCGCACGCCGGCCGCGTGCGCGATTTCAGCCGCGGCAAAGACGGTCTCACGGCACGAGGCCGACAGCGCTGGCGTGATGCCGGTGAGGTGCAGGAACCGTGCGTCGGTGAGATAGTCGGCGTCGAGGTCCGAAGGTGACATGCGGCTGGCGGCCGAACCGCGGCGGTAGTAGACCTGGTCGATCGGCCCAGCCTCGCGGCGTTCGCGGACCACCAGCCCCGTAGGCGCGTGCGGATCGTACACCACGTGGGAGATGTCGACGCCTTCGCCCCGAACGCGGAACGCCACCGCTCGGCCAAACTCGTCGTCGCCAAGTCGACTGAACCACCCGGCGGTCTGTCCCAGCCGGCACAACCCGCTCGCCACGTTGCTCTCGGCGCCGGCGATGTGGCGGCGGAAGGTGGTCGCCTCGCGCATCGGCCCGGACTGCTCGGCGAGCAGCAGGACCATCGATTCGCCAAGGGTGACAACGTCGAGGGTCACGCCGCATGCACCGCGTTCAGCGTGCTGCTCGAATCCGCCTCACGACCGTGCTCACCGCCTCGGACGGGTCGTAGCGAATCCGCGGTTCCAGCAAGGGCTGGTCGGGCCGCAACGTGGCCGACCGCCGGGTGGTGAACGCCGCCCGATAGCCGGCGAGCGTCGTCGCATCCACAACGGCCTGATTTGCCGCGCCGTTCGGGTAGGCCAGGTACCGCACGGGCACACCAATGATGTCTTCGACCTGGTGTTTGCAGTCGCTCAGCTCCGCCATCATGGCCGAGGGACTCAGTAACGGCAGGCTTGGATGATTGCAGGTGTGCGCGCCAATCATCTGCCCGGCATCGTGCAGGGCTCGGATTCCGGACGCGCCAAGATACTGATGATGGCCGTCCTGGTAGGTTGGCATGACGAAGAACAGCCCGGTGATGCCGAACTCGCTCAGCACCGGCGCCGCGTTGCGGAGCTGGCTCGCCAGCGCGTCGTCGAACGACAGGACGAGGCAGCCAGCCGGCAGCTCGCTTTCGCCGCGCATGCTGGCGTCGACCACCGCGAAGCTCACCGGCTGAAATCCGGCCTGGATCAAACCCGTGAGAAAGGTTCGGAAGCCGGCCGCCGACGGCACTTCGTGCGTGTACAGTACCGGGCAAGTCACCGCTCTGGTCCACACCGCGGGACCATCGGGGAGCCCGTCCAGGAGCAGTGGGCTGGCGTCCGGACCTCCCCAGTAGGTCAGGCCTTTCGGGTCCAGCTGCCAGCGCTGATAGCCGTCGGTAAACATCGCGGCGCTGGTGTCGTTGGTGTACCAGGCCGTGCCGGTCGACGTGGGCTGGATCGTGTCGCCCCCGGCGTCGGTGGCGTGCTCGCAGTCGAGCGGCTGACCCATCGCCACACCGACGTCGGCCCGCAGCGCGGCCATGTGCAGCCCGAACTCGGGAGCACAATCCGCCCGGGCGATCGCGCCCGGACCAATGACCGCCGGGATTGCTGTCAGCGTGGCGGCCAAAAAGACGATACTGACCGACCAGCTCAGACGCATGCCTGGGAAGGCAATGCCGGGCGGCTGCGAGGGCCCGATTGGAGAGCGTCGAAAAGCCCAGGCAGGTCGTATTAAACGCGATGGCCGCACTGACATGGTCGACCGTGTAGCGAACAGTGACCAGTTGGTGATCCAGCGTTGGATTGCCCTCCTGTTTCGGTTGCGTTGCGAAGCTGGTTCAGTGGGGCTCGACGACGGTCTTGATGCCGTGACCCGACTTCACGTTGGCGACCGCGTCGACCGCCTGCATCAGGGGGAAGCGGTCGGTGATCAGACTCTGGAGCTCCAGGAGCGGCAGCAGCTCGACGGTGCGCTGGAATTCGAACTCTCGGATGTAGGCGCCGCGGATGGTCAGCTCGCGCTCGAACAGGTCGAACGGCCGCAGGGGGACCTCGGTCAGGGGCGACGCCACGCCCATCAGCACCACCGTTCCGCCTCGGCGGGGCAGGGCCAGCGCATCGATAACCGTCTGGCGCGCGCCGACCGCCTCGAGGGCGACGTCGACGCCGCGCCCGCCGCACATGTCGCGCGCCGCGGCCTGCAGGTCCTCGTGCAGCGGGTCCACGACGACGTCGGCCCCGAGGCGCTGCGCCATCTCGCGTTTGGCCGATGACGGCTCGGACACCAGGACGTGGGTGGCTCCGGCGCGGCGCGCGAGCTGGACCAGCATGAGCCCGATCGTGCCGGCGCCGACGACCGCGACGTTGTCGCCCGGCCGAATGCCGGCCCGGTCGATCGTGTGCAGACAGCACGACAGCGGTTCGGCCAGAGCAGCCACTTCCAGCGACACGCCGGGTGGCAGCGAATAGACAATCTGTTCGGGCAGGACGACGAACTCGCCGAGTCCGCCGTGGTGCGAGACGCGGTTGTCGCACATGAGCGGTAGGCCGGCGCGGCAATAGAAGCACCCGCCACAGGAAACCGTTGGATCGACCGCCACGCGATCGCCGGCGCGCACGGTGGTGACGCCGCTGCCCACGTCCCGAACGGTGCCTGAGAACTCGTGGCCGAGCACACGCGGCGGCTTGACCAGCGGGTATTCTCCTTCGAGGATGTGGACGTCCGTCCCGCACACGCCGCAGAGCGCGACCTCAACCAGGACGTCGCGCGCGGCCAGCGCAGGCACCACGCGTCGCTCCAGCCGAAGATCATGTTTGCCGTACCAGACCGCGCACAGTTGCTCCATCGGCCGCCAGCATACTGTTTTGTGACGTCGCGATGACGCCTGCGTGACGCTTTTCCGTCCGCGCGTGACGCTTCCCGTGACGCTTTGAAATTAAAATAAGCTTGTGTGACGGGCGGGCGGCGGCGGTGGTGCAGACGTCCAACGGGGTGTACAAACTCTGACAGTGCCACGGAGGTGCAGGCGTGCTGAGTCGTGAAGAAAACGAGCTGATTACGCGGACCGGGCCCGGGACGCCGATGGGCGACGTCTTGCGGCGCTACTGGATGCCAATCCTCCTCGAACGCGAACTGGCCGAGCCGGACGGCGAACCGGTCAAGGTGCAGGTGCTGGGTGAGCGGCTGGTCGCGTTCAGGGACACGGAGGGTCGCATTGGTCTGCTCGACGAGTTCTGCCCGCACCGCCGCGTCTCACTCTGGCTCGGGCGCAACGAGGACTGCGGGCTGCGCTGCGTGTACCACGGCTGGAAATTCGACGTGGACGGCAACTGCGTCGACCAGCTGAACGAGCCAGGTGAGCACGGCTTCGCCGACAAGGTCCACATCAAGCGCTATCCGGCACTCGAGATGGGCGGGATCATCTGGACCTATATGGGCCCCGCCGCGAAGCAGCCGCCACCGCCGTGTTTCGAGTTTACCCAGGCGCCACCCAGCCACCGGCACACGTCAAAAGTCATCGAGGAGTGCAACTGGCTGCAAGCGCTCGAGGGTGGCATCGACACCTCTCACGCGCCCATTCTGCACCGCGCGCTCACGGCCAGCGGCACGCGGCCAGGCATCGACCCGCGCAGTCCGTTCGTCCGCGGCGGGCCGCCAACACTCGAGCTCGACCTGACCGAGTACGGCTACCGCTACGCGGGCATCCGCAAGCTGCCCGAGGGCGGCAAATATGTGCGGGCGTACCACTACATCATGCCGTTCACCCAGCTACGTCCGGCGTCGCTGTTCGGGCCGGGGCTGCCGGACGCACCGCGCGACTCGGGGCCGGGCCACTTCTGGGTGCCCATGGACGACCATACGTGCATGGTGTGGAACTTCATGTACAGCCTCGGCGAAGCAGGCATCTCCGAAGAAGAGCGCCGCGAGTACGGCAACGGAAACGGACCCGACCACGTCGACCAGTCGACTTTCCGCGCGATTCGCAACGCGCGGTTGAACTGGGGCATCGATCGGCGGGTCCAGAAGACCGAGACGTACTCCGGGATCGAGGGCGTCAACACCCAGGATCGCGCCGTGCAGGAGAGTATGGGGCCAATCGTCGACCGCAGCGAGGAGTATCTCGGACCGGCCGATAAGGCGATCATCGCCATGCGGCGGCTGCTGCTCCAGGCGATCAAAACGGTCCAGTCAGGTGAAGATCCACCGGCGGTCGACACCAGCTACTACACCCTGCGCGCCATCGAGCGGATCATTCCCGACGACGTGCAGTGGCGGGACGCGATGCTGCCGCAGATGTATCCGGCGTCAACGCCGGCCCGCGAACTGGTCGGGGTTGCATGACCGGGTGAGCTCCGAGAGTCGGCCGCGCGTCTTCGTCGCGCGGCGTATTTCGGAGGCAAGTCTCGAACGGATTGGCCGCCAGACTGACGCCGACGTCTGGGCAGACGACCTACCGCCACCACGCGACGAGTTGCTGCGCCACGTCGACGGGGTCGACGGCGTGTTGTCGATGGTCACCGAGCGCGTCGACGACGAGTTGCTCGAGCGCGCCGGGCCGCGGCTGAAAGTCGTCAGCAACTATGGGGTGGGCGTCGACCACATCGACGTCGCGGCCTGCACGCGGCGCGGCATCGCCGTGGGAAATACCCCGGGTGTGCTGACCGAGACGACGGCCGACTTCGCGTTTGCGCTGTTGCTGGCGGCCGCGCGGCGCGTCCCCGAGGGCCACGACTTCGTGCGCGAGGACCGCTGGAAGGCGTGGAGTCCGACGCTGTTGAACGGACCCGATGTCCACCATGCGACGCTCGGCATTGTTGGTTTCGGCCGCATCGGGCGGGAAGTGGCCAAGCGGGGACGCGGCTTCGACATGCGGGTTGTGTACTACTCCCGGCAATCCGCGGGGCCCGAGGACGAGGCGCGACTCGGGGCGCGGCGAGTCCCGCTGGACGAACTCCTGGCGGCGAGCGACTTCGTCAGTCTGCACGTTCCGCTCAGCCCCGAGACACACCACCTGATGAACCGCGAGACGCTGGGCAAGATGCGGCGCTCGGCCATTCTGGTGAACACATCGCGGGGTCCGGTCGTCGATTCCGATGCGCTGTACGAGGCGCTCCAGACGGGCGTCATCGCGGGCGCCGCGCTGGACGTCACCGAGCCCGAGCCGATGGCGGGCTCGCACCAGCTGGTGAGCTTGCCGAACTGCCTGATCGTCCCGCACATCGCGTCGGCCTCGTTCGGCACGCGCGCGAAGATGGCCAGCATCGCCACCGAAAACCTGCTGGCCGGTCTCGCCCACGCGCCGCTGCCAGCATGCGTCAATCCTGAGGTATACGCGCCGCACACCTGAGCGGAGCAATGCGGGGCGGCTGAGGTGTCCGCGTGAACATGGTTCATGACACCTGGTGCGTGGTCTGCCAGGCTTAGCCGTAGTGTCAGGAGCCAGCGGCAGACGGCGGGGGGGCGTGGACGGCGACGCCGGCGGCGGGGGGGCGGCGCGGCACAATTTGCCGGCCGAGCTCAATAGCTTTGTCGGACGCGAGCAGGAGCTGGTGGAGGTCGAGCACTTGCTCGGCACCACGCGGCTCCTGACGCTGGTCGGCACCGGCGGCGTGGGCAAGACCCGCCTGGCCCAGCGGCTGGCGAGGCAGGTACTCGACCACTACCCCGACGGCGCCTGGCTCATCGAGCTGGCGGCGGTATGGTCAGTCGAGCCGACGCTCTTGCCGTACGCCGCGGCGCTCAGCCTCGGCTTGCGCGAGCGGCCTGGCGTCGCGCCGCTGGCGGTCCTCACCGAGCACCTGCAGCCCAAGCAGGTGCTGCTGGTGTTCGACAACTGCGAACACCTGGTGGCCAGTTGCGCCCAGCTGATCGATACGTTGTTGCGCGCGTGCCCCGGCTTGCGCGTCGTCGCGACCAGCCGTGAACCCCTCGGCGTGGCGGGCGAGATTGCCTGGCGCGTGCCGTCGCTGTCGCTGCCGTGGCCTCCGCAACCGACGCCGGGCGAGCCAGGTGCTGGCGCACACTCCGAAGCGGTCCGCCTGTTCCTGGAACGGGCCAGCGAAGCCGCGCCGACCTTTGCGGCGACGGACCAGAACCGGGCGGCGATAGCGCGGGTGTGTTACCGGCTGGACGGGATCCCGCTCGCGTTGGAACTGGCGGCAACACGGGTAGCGGTGCTCAGCGCGGAGCAGATCGCCGACGAGCTGGATGACCGATTTCGATTGCTGGTCGGCGGCAAGCGGACCGCCGTCCCCCGCCAACAGACGCTGCAGGCCACCTTCGACTGGAGCTTCGACCTGTTGACGGACTCGGAGCGGGCGGTGCTGCGGCGGCTCGCACCGTTCGCCGGCGGCTTCGGCCTCGACGCGGCGCGAACCGTCTGCGCCGGGGGCGAGGTGGCGGCCGAACAGGTGCTCGAGCATCTGACACGACTCGTCAACAAGTCGCTGGTGGCGGCGGACGTCGGGGCACCGGTGGCCCGCTTCCACCTCCTGGAAACCGTCCAGCAATACGCGGTGGCAAGATTGTGGGAAGCCGGCGAGACGCACACCGCGGGGGCCCAACACCTGGACTGGTTTCTGGACCTGGCCGAGCGGGCCGAACCCGAGCAGCGGAGTGCCGAGCAGACGCTCTGGCTTGACCGGCTGGAAATGGAGCATGAAAACCTCACCGCTGCGCTCGAATTCAGTCGGACGGAATCCGACGGCGCCGAAGCAGGCTTGCGGCTGGCGGCCGCGCTGCGCTGGTTCTGGTTTGCGCGCGGCCACCCCAGCGAAGGCCTCCTGTGGCTGAAGCGCGGCCTCACCGGCGCAAATGCGATCACTCCTGCCGTGCGCGCCAAGGGGCTCGATGCGGCCGGCGCCCTGTGTCACAGCCTGGGCAACCTGGTGCCGGCTGAGACCTTCCTCATCGAGGGGCTGACGATCTGGCGCCAGCTGGATGACAAGCGCGGCATGGCCATCTCGCTCAACACCCTTGGTCTGGTATCGAAGGCCCAGGGGAGTCTGATCCGGGCTGGCACGCAGCTCGGCAAAGCGCTCGCGCTGGCACGTGAGCTGAGTGACGCACCCCGAGTTGCGACGGTGCTCAATAACCTGGCGGCACTGGCCATCGACCAGGGGGACTACGGCGCCGCCCAGCCTTTCTTGCGCGAGAGTCTCAGCATCAAACGCGGGCTCGGGGATGCCGCGGGTATCGCCAACTCACTCCACAACCTCGGGGATGCGGCCCTCCACCAGGGCGCGTACGCGCAGGCGGCGGCGGCGTTGCGGGAGGGCCTGACCTTTTCGCGTGAGGTAGGCGTGGGGCACGTCAGGGCCCAGTCCTTGCACAGCCTGGGCATGGTTATGCTGCGGTGCGGCGATCTGAGCGGCGCTGACGAGCACCTCCGGGAGAGCCTCGGCCTGTTCCAGCACCTGGGTGACCGGTCAGGAATCGCGCTGTGCCTCGAAGGGTTGGCTGAAGCAGCGATATCCAGCGGTGGCTGCGAGCCGGCGGTGGTGCTGCTCGCGGCTGCGTCGGCGTGGCGTGAAGCCAACGACTTCCCGGTCCCGCCGTACGATCGGCGGGACTACGATCGGGTGCTCGGAGCGGCGCACGCCGGGCTCAGCAGCGCCGCGTTTGCAGACGCGTGGGCGGCGGGGGCGGCGATGAGTCTCGAGCAGGCCATTGACCATGCGCCGGAGCGCGACACCAATCCAGCTGCGCCACGCCCGCGGACGCAGCTCACGCCGCGCGAGCGCGAGGTCGCCAGGCTGGTCTCGCTGGGGTTGACGAATCGCGGGATTGCCTCCGCCCTGGGGATCGCGACCGCCACCGCCACGCTGCACGTCGAACACATCCGCGGCAAACTCGGCTTTCACTCGCGCGCGCAGATCGCCACCTGGATCGCTCAGTCGCCCTGAGTGGCGTGCCGAGCAGACGACGTTCGAACTGTTGCCCGACGCGAACTCCACCTGGTCGTTGAGTTTTCAAAAGAACTCGGTCACCTCGACCGGTGGTTCCGAGTACTATTGCCGCACCCGCCATGATGTCCTCCGTTATCCCGGCACGCCTGGAATTCCAGTGCGGCCACGCAGCGCTCGTGTCGCTGCCACG
>Ga0070730_10002083_pt1 | contig 18434 bp, 14 predicted proteins | sample Coa_R1_3_FD_66447 | JGI IMG/M metagenome (GOLD analysis project Ga0070730, IMG submission 66447) | Surface soil microbial communities from Centralia Pennsylvania, which are recovering from an underground coalmine fire - Coalmine... | ecosystem: Environmental > Terrestrial > Soil > Unclassified ... | reverse complement strand
CTCGGCAGCGGCTGCTGAGGGGCCAAAGACCGCAATGCCCGCGGCGCGCAGCCCATCGGCCAGGCCGGCGGCCAGCGGGCCCTCGGGCCCGACGACGACGAGGTCGATGGCATTGGCGCGGGCAAAGGCAACCAGGGCGGGGGTGTCGTCGGCGGGGATGGAAACGTTGTTGCCAGTTCCGGCGTTGCCGGGCGCGACGTAGAGGCGCTTGAGGCGCGGGGATTGCGCCAGCTTCCAGGCTAGCGCGTGCTCGCGGCCGCCGGCGCCGACCAGCAAGACGTTCACGCGGTCACCGTCTCGAAACCGGTCTTGGTCTGCTCCGCGTCCAGCTCCAGCGGGTAAACGCCGGTGTAGCAGGCGTTGCAGTAGCCATCGCTGCGGCCAAGCGCGTGCATCATGCCGTCGAGCGACAGAAAGTGGAGCGAGTCGCAATCAAAATGGTCGCGCATCTCTTCCAGCGTCATCTTGTGCGCCACCAGCTCATCATAGCTGCCCATGTCCACGCCCATGAAACAGGGGTGGGCGATGGGCGGGCAGGTGATACGCAGGTGGACCTCGCGCGCGCCGGCAGCGCGCACCAGCTTGACCAGCGGGCCAGAGGTGTTGCCGCGCACGATGCTGTCGTCGATGACGATCACACGCTGGCCGCGCAGGTTCTCCTCTAGGGCGTTGAACTTGAGCGCCACGCCCTGCCGGCGCAGCGAGTCGGTGGGCTGAATGAAGGTGCGGCCGATGTAGCGATTTTTGATAAAGCCGTCGTTGTAGGGTACGCCGCTGGCGCGGGCGTAACCGATGGCGGCCGGCACGGAGGAGTCTGGCACGGGGATGACGACATCGGCGTCCACCGGCGCTTCGCGCGCCAGCTCTTCGCCCAGGCGCTGGCGGGCCTGGTGCACGCTCAACCCGTCCCAGACACTGTCGGGGCGCGAGAAGTAGACGTGCTCGAAGGTGCAGCGTGCCAACTGCTCGGCGGGGGGCTGCGCCTGGCGCACGCGCAGGGCGGTGTTGCTGAGGATGACAATCTCACCCGGTTTGACTTCGCGGATGGCGTCGCAGCCGAGGGTGTGCAGCGCGCCGCTCTCGGAGGCGGCCACGTGGCCGCCGCTGGGCAGGTGGCCTACGCTCAGGGGGCGGAAGCCCCACGGGTCACGCACGGCAATGACGCAATCACGGGTGAGGAGGGTGAGCGAATAGGCGCCGCGCCAGAGCGGCATGGTGTCCTGGATGCGCTCTTCCCAGCTGCTGCCAGGCGCGCCGGCCAGCATCATGGTCATGATCTCGCTGTCGGAGGACGACGACAGGCCCACCCCGCGCGCCAGCAGCCCGCGGCGCAGCTCGGCGGCGTTGACCAGGTTACCGTTGTGGGCCACGCCCAGCGGGCCGTATTGCGTTTCGATCAGGAACGGCTGGGCGTTGCGCAGGGCCGATGAGCCGGTGGTGGAGTAGCGGGTGTGGCCGATGGCGTAGTGGCCGGTGAGCGGCGCCAGGTTTTGCGGGTTGAACACCTGGGACACCAGGCCCATATCTTTGTGCAGGCGGGCGGTGTGCCCGTCGGAGACGGCGATGCCGGCGGCCTCTTGCCCGCGGTGCTGCAGGGCATAGATGCCGAAGTAGGCCATGCGCGCCACGTCTTCGTTAGGCGCGAAGATGCCGATGATGCCGCAGGCTTCGCGCGGCTGGTCGTCGATGTCGAGTTCAATGTTTACGGATTGGCTCATGGGTTTAGCTCCTGGTCGTCACCAATAATGCGCTTCTGGGCCGCCTGCTGCTGGGCCAGCACTCTGGCTCGCACACTGGCATCACCCAGCCCAAGAATTTTCGCCGCCAGCAGCGCGGCGTTGCCGGGGTCGAGCACCACGGCGGGCGCGATGCCGGAGGGCATACGCAGCGAGGAAAACACATCGGCGCCGCCAAAGGCCTCGCTGGCGGGCGGGCAGGCGATCACCGGCGCGCTGACCGAGCCATCCACAAAGCCGGAGAGGGCGTTGCTGCGCCCGGCAACGGTGATGTAGACCTTGGGGCGCGGGTCGGCCTCGGCGGCGCGCAGGAGGTTGAGCGCGTGCTCGGGGGTCTTGTGGGCCGAGGCGATGTGCTGCGCGACGTCGAGGCCGAGGTCGCCGGCGGCGGCGGCGATCTTCTCGCAGTGAGGGGCGTCGGCTTTGGAGCCCATCAGTATGATCACGAGCGGTTGTGTCATTTAGCGATAAACCTTTGTACACGGATTTCGCGGATAACGCGGATAAAAAACTAAAAGTCCAACACAGCCCCCGCAAAAGGCGCGGGGCCGGCGACACATAGACACGAAGACGCTAAGAAAAGCACACGATCAGTTATTAATCTCAAACCATCCGCGCCATCCGCGAAATCCGCGCACGGTCTTAATTGTGTGCCAACAGCCCGGCGGCGGCCAAATTTGTAACGAGCCTGGGCTCGATGGGATAGGCGCCCGGCACGAATGGCTCGCGACTCAATCGCTCATAGATCGTAATATACCGCTGACTGGCGGCGACCCACAGATCGTCGGACATGGCGGGGGCTGGGCCGTCGCCGCGATAGCCGGTGGCGGCGTAGGCCAGGCGCACAAATTCCTTGTCGAAGTTCTCCGGCTCTTCGCCGGCGGCCAGGCGAGCCGGGTAGGTGTCGGCTTTCCAGAAGCGCGACGAGTCGGGCGTGTGTACTTCGTCGATGAGCATCGGGCGGCCGTTGGGGCCGCGGCCAAATTCATACTTGGTGTCGACCAGGATCAGGCCGGCGGCCTGGGCGATGGACTGGCCGCGCTTGAAGAGCGCCAGCGCCGCGGCTTGCACCTGATCCCAGGTGGCGGCATCCAAGATGCCATGCGTGACCACCTCGGCCGGGGTGAGGCGCTCGTCGTGACCGGTGGCGCCGCCCTTGGTGGTGGGGGTGATGATCGGCGCGGGCAGGGCCTGGTTTTTGCGCAGGCCTTCCGGGAAGGTGTAGCCGTAAATCTCGCGCTCGCCGAGCGAGTAGCGATGCCAGAGGGCCGTGGTGGTAACGCCGCTGATGTAGCCGCGCACGATGACTTCCACCAGGTACGGCTCGACCGTGGTGACCAGCATGGCGTTGGGGTCGGGGATCGTGAGCAGATGATTGGGGATGATGTCGGCGGTCTCCCCAAACCACCAGCCTGAAAGCTGATTGAGCACCTGGCCCTTATAGGGCACGCGCGCCAGCACGCGATCGAAGGCCGACAGGCGGTCGGTGGTGACCAGCAGGCGCCGCCGGTCGTCCACGGTGTACCAGTCGCGGACCTTGCCGGATTGTTTGCCGGGCAAGGGCAGGTTGGTATCGGCCAGGGCGCCGGGCAGGGCGGCGCGAATGGCCTGCGTGTCGTGCATGGCCACGTCAGAGTTGAGCGGCATAGCGCACTCCTTGTTCGAAGAGTTTGAGACCGAGCCCGCCGCGCTCGCCGCGCGACCAGCGCGGGTGCTGATACGGGTAGAGGTGATTTTCCGGATGCGGCATCAGCCCCAGCACATTGCCGGCCGGGTTGCTGATGCCGGCGATGTCGGCGGCGGAGCCATTGGGGTTGTCGGGATAGGCGCCTCGAGCGGGCGCGCCATCGCTGAGCACATAGACCAGCGCGATCTGGTCATTGGCCGCCAGCGCTGCCAGCGCGGCCGGGCCGCTGGCGGTGAAATTGCCCTCGCCATGGGCTACCGGGCAATAGAGCGGCTCGCTGAGCCCGCGGGTCCAGACGCAGTTGCGCGAGCGCGGCGCGAGGGTGACCCAGCGGCATTCGAAGTGGCCGGCTTGATTAAAAGTCAAAGTGGAGGTGAGAGGCTGGAAACTGGAAGCTGGAATGTTGCCCCCGGTGCCTGGCGATATCTTTTCCAGCCTCCAGCCTCCAGCTTCCGCTTTCTTCTCAAACAGCCCCGCCTTCACAAGCGCCTGAAACCCGTTGCAGATTCCAATCATCGGTTTGCCGCTGGCGACAAAGGCGCGCAGCTGGGCGGCCAGGTCGGTGTCGAGGTCGAGGGCCAGCAGTTTGCCGGCGCCGAGCGCGTCGGCATAGGAAAAGCCGCCCGGCACCAGCATGATCTGGTAGTTGGCCAGGGCTTTGCGGCCAGCGCGCAGCTCGGCGAGGGGCACAATCTCAGATTCAGCGCCGGCCAGCTCAAGGGCCTGGGCGCCTTCGAGGTCGCGGTTGCTGCCGGCTGCCTGGAGGACGATGGCTTTGGGCTTCGCGGTCATTGTATGTTTCCGCGTAGTTCGTCCATGCACATCACCGTAGGGGCGTTCATTGAGCGTTCGTAGGGGCGTTCAACCCAGCACCTGCGGTCTGGGCAGGTGTTGAACGCCCCTGCCCGGTTGGTCATCGCCAAGCCACGCCGCGCACAGTTCTGCCAATGGCAGCGAAATGGCTCGGCCAATATTGAGCCGCGCATCGTCTGTGACGACCCCCAGCCGCGCCAACGGCAGGCCGGCGAAGCGCGCTTCGAAGCTGGCCTGGTGGACGGGCGGCACTTCGGCCAGCAAGCGGCCATTTGACTCGCTGAAGAGCGCCGTAGAGGGGTCTGTCGGCAATGACTCCAGCGACAACTCCAACCGCAGCCCGAGGCGGCCGCCAATGCACATTTCGGCGGCGGCCACCGCCAGGCCGCCTTCGCTGAGGTCATGGCAGGCGCGCACTTCGCCGGCCTGCATGGCGGCGTGCAGCTCGCGATAGAGCGCCGGCGCCTGCCGCGGCAGGCTGGGCACAGCACCATTGGTGTAGCCCATGATCTGGTTCAAATGGCTGCCGGCAAACTCCCATTTGGTCTCGCCCAACAGATAAATCAGGTCGCCAGGCGCTTTCAAGTCCATAGTCACGGCTTGAGTAATGTCTTCGATCAGACCGATGGCGGAAATCAGCAGGGTCGGCGGGATGGCGTGGCGTTGGCCATCCGGTCCCTGGTATTCGTTGTTGAGCGAATCCTTGCCGGAGATGAAGGGCGCGCCGTAATGCAGCGCCGCGTCGTGGCAGCCGCGCGCCGCCTCGACCAGCGTGCCCAGCGTCTCGGGGCGCTGTGGGTCGCCCCAGCAGAAGTTGTCGAGCAGAGCGATGCGCGTTGGGTCGGCGCCCACGGCAACGGCATTGCGGATGGCTTCATCCACCACGCTCACGGCCATGCGATAGGCATCATGCTTGCCGAACTCAGCGTTGATGCCATTGGACAGCACAATGCCGCGCCGGCCACTGGTGCCGATGGGCTTAAGCACACAAGCATCTGACGGGCCATCATCGTTGGCGCCGGTGAGCGGTTTGACCACCGTGCCGCCCTGGATCTCGTGATCGTACAGGCGGATGACGGCGGCCTTGGAGGCAATGTTGGGATGGGCCAGCAGAATGAGAAGGGCCTGGTCGGCATAAAAGTCTCGGGTTGAGGGCAGCTCGTCCGGGCCGCGCTCTGCCGGCCGCGGTGGTTGCGTTATCTGCGCCTTCAGAACGCGCTGCGGCCGGCCGCCGTGCAGGAAGGCGTTGGGCAAGTCGAGCACGGGGCGCGCGCCGGAGCTCACGCGCAGACGGCCATCGGCGGAGAACGCGCCCAGGTCGGTGACTTCGACCCCAAAGGTGGCGCACAAGTCACACAGCGCGAGCAGTGATTCATTGGCCACGGCCAGCACCATGCGCTCCTGGGCTTCTGAGAGCCAAATTTCCCACGGGGCCAGGCCGGCATATTTGAGGGGCACCTGGGCCAGGTCTACCGCCACGCCGGTATCCGCGGCCATCTCCCCGACGGCCGACGACAACCCGCCCGCGCCGCAGTCGGTGATGGCGTGATACAGGCCCCGGTCGCGGGCGCGCACGATCACATCGATCAGGCCTTTCTCTACAATGGGGTCGCCGATCTGCACGGAGGCGCCGGCCACTTCGCCAGTCTGGGCGTCCATGATCAGCGAGGAGAAGGTGGCTCCGCGCAGGCCATCGCGGCCGGTGCGGCCGCCAAGCACGATCACCCGGTCGCCCGGCTGCGCGCCGCGCGGATGGCGGCCGCGCGGCGCCAGCCCCACGCAGCCGCAGAACACCAGCGGGTTGGCGGTGAAGCCGCGGTCATAGACGATGGCGCCATTGACCGTGGGCAGGCCGATCTTGTTGCCGTAGTCCTGCACCCCGGCCACGACGCCCGACCGCAGGCGGCGCGGGGGCAGCACGCCCTCCGGCCAATACCGTGGGTCGAGGTCGGGCGGGCCAAAGCACAGGATGTCGGTGGCGGCGATGGGCCTGGCCGACACGCCCAGCACATCGCGGATGACCCCGCCGACGCCGGTGTTGGCGCCACCAAACGGCTCGATGGCCGAAGGGTGGTTGTGTGTCTCGACCTTGAACGAGACTTCGTATTCGTCGTCAAACGCGATGATACCAGCGTTGTCTTCGAAGGCAGAGATCACCCAACTGGCATTAATCGCCTGGGTGGCTGACCGAATGTACGTGTTCAGTAAGCCGTCGATGGGTAATTGGTAATTGGTAAATTCAATCCTGGCCTTAAATGTCTTGTGGACGCAGTGCTCGCTCCAGGTTTGGGCCAGGGTTTCGAATTCCACATCGGTGGGGTCGCGGCCTTCGGCGCGGTAGTGGGCCTGGATGGCTTGCATCTCGGCCAGGTCGAGCGCGGCGCGGCGGTCGCGCGAGAGGCCGAGCAGCTCGGCGTCGTCCAGCTCGCGCAGCGCGAGGATCTCCACCTGCTCGGAGGCGGCGGCAGGCTGGGGGAAGGCGGGCTCGATCTCGCCTAGCGAATAGCGTTGGATGACGGGGTTGGCCAGCAGCCGGCGGGCCAGGGTGTGCAGTTCGCCGTCGGCGAGCGGGCCATGCAGCACATACCGCTGGCCGGTGGCGGCGCGCGTGACGCCGGCGAGGCCCAACACATGCGCCGCGCGCGCGATTTGTTCGGCCACCGTGTCGGTCACGCCGGGCCGCAAGGCCACTTCCAGCACGCAAGCGCCCGGCGGCACGCGCGCGCCGCCGTTATCACGCCAGGCGGCGGTCTGCGTGATAGGGTCGCTCAACAATTCCAGCGCCAGGCGGCCACGCTCGGCCGGGCTAAGCGCGCCTTCGACGAAATACAGGTCGTGGCATTCAATGGCGCTCAGCCGCGCCAGGCCCAGCGCGTGCGCATCGCGCAGCAGCCCGGCGTCGCGCGCGGGGAGGCCGTGGGGCGTGGCGCGCGGGCTGACCACCAGGCAATGGATGGCGTCAGGCATGGGCGCGCGCTCTGGCGCAGGCCGGTCTACAAATGAAAAGAGAGCCGACGTTCGTCGGCTCTCTTCGCAATCCGGCACAATATGGGCAGGCGAGCGCCTGCATAAGAATTTTCCTGGTCCAGAACCACTGAGTGCTGCTCGCCATCGTTGAGGGCATTCCAGCTGCTGTGCTCGAACGCGTTCTCATTTTAACCCGGTCCACAAGTGGGCGTCAAGCGAAAACGCCCTGGAAAGAATCCAGAAAAATATCGGCCTGGCGTCGGGCACATTTTTGAGCAATGATCCCGCGACTGGTCTGGTAGTATGATTGTGCCATGGCGAAATATGTTGTGGCGCGCGTAGACGAAATAAAGCCGGGGCGGCGCAAGATTGTCACGGTAGACGGCCGGGCGATTGGCGTATTCAATGTGAACGGCGAGTTTTTGGCGGTGCGCGACCGCTGCCCGCACCAGGGTGGCTCGCTGTGCAGCGGGCAGATGTGGGGCCCGGTGCGCGCGCCCGCGAGCGGCGAATATGAGTTCACCACCACCGGACCTCTGCTGCGCTGCCCCCTGCACGCCTGGGAATTCGACATGCGCACCGGCCAATCATGGTTCGACCCCGACAGGCAGGGACTGCGGCGCTTCCCGGCCTCGCTGGCCCCGGCGGAGGCCGAGCTGCAGAAAGGCCCCTACCTGGCCCAGACTTATCCGGTGAGCATCGAGGACCAGGACCTGTTCATCGAAATTGAGAGCTTGGGAGACACACGCTGATGAATTCGTTTGGCACCCTGACGGACGAACAAGTTCAGAGCTTTCTTAAAAAGGGCTATGTGATCGTCCGCGACTGCATCGATTTGAGCATCGCCAATCGTTGGATCGCCCACGCCTATCAACGGCTGGGCTATGACCCCCAGGACCCCAGCACTTGGACCGAAGGCATTGTGTGGATGCATCACGAGCAAGAGATCCCTATTCGCCAGATTGCCCCCAAAGCCTGGGGCGCGATTGTGGACGCGGTCGGCGGCGAGGAGCGCATCGAAACCAAGATTTGGCGCGCGCCGCAGAATTTGTACCCGGTCAACTCGTTCAATTGGTCCGACGCGTTTATCCCTAATTTTCACAATGGCGCCGACCAGCCCTGGCGGCCGCCCTCGCCAAAGGTGGGGGGCTGGCACAAGGACGGCGGGTACTTCCGGCATTTTTTGGATAGCCCGGAGCAGGGCCTGCTGACCATCGTGATGTGGTCCGAGCTGCGCCACCAGGGCGGCGGGACGTTTATCGCGCCCGACTCGGTGGGCGTGGTGGCGCGCTACCTGCGCGATCACCCCGAAGGCATCGGGGCCAGGGAGTGGAAGGTGCAGCCCTTGATCGAGCAGTGCCACGAGTTTGAAGAAATCACCGGCAGTGCGGGTGACTTTGTGATCCTGCACCCGTTTATGCTGCACGCCACGTCGCAGAATGTCCTGCGCCGGCCGCGCTGGATTACCAACCCGCCGGTGGTGCTCAAGGAGCCGATGAACCTCAATCGGGATGACCCGGCCAGCTACTCGCTGGTGGAGCGGGGCACCCTGCGCGCCCTGGGGGTGGAGCGGTTAGATTTCAAACTCAGCGCGCCACGCGAACAGGAGTGGACGCCGATGTAGGCGCGCTTGACCAGACCCACAACCTTGTACGCCAAGCTGAAAAGCAGCCCGGCGGCAGCTTTTCCCCAATTGAGAACCGCTTATGTCTCCCCGCGTAGGCCCGGCAATTTACAGGTCGAGTAACTTTTGGCCGGTTGAAACGCTATAACCTACGTGCTGGGCAAACACGCCGCGGAGTATCAGAACCGTCATGGCCCCAGCCGAACAAAGTGATCGCGCTCTGATCCAGCGAGCCCAAAAACATGACGCGGATGCCGTTGCTGAGCTCTATCACCGGTATTCCGGCCTGATTTATCGATTCTGCTTGTTTCGGGTGCCGGACGAGGCGCTAGCGCAAGATTTGACCGCGGACGTGTTCCTCAATATGGTCGAATCTTTGCCGAAATATGTGGACCGCGGTCTGCCGTTTGCCGCGTGGCTGTTTCGGATTGCCCATCACCGGCTTGTGGATCACTATCGTCGGGAGGAGCGCCACCCCATGGAAGAACTGACGGATAGCCTGCCAGACATCCAGCCGGGCCTGGAGGCCACGGCGGCCCAACATATGGAGGCACAACGCCTAAGCCGGGCGATGGCCCAGTTGAGCTACGACTATCGGCTGATTTTGCAACTGCGATTTGTGGAGGGCTTTGATCTGGCGCAGTCGGCGCTCACCATGCAGAAAAGCGTGGGGGCGGCTAAGGTGATGCAGCATCGCGCGCTGCGAGAGCTGGCCAGACTTTTGGCACAATGAGCTCCGACGACGTTTTGCAAACCTGTATTGACGCAGTGCTGGCGGGGCGCAAGACCCCGGCCGAATGCGGCGCGCAATACCCGCAGTTGGCCGATCTTGAGTCCGATCTAAAAACGGCTCTGGCGCTGCGGGGCATGCAATCCTTGACGATGAGCGCCGCGGGCGACGGGCGGATCGAGGCTCGCCTGCGCCAGCGGGCCAGCGCGCTGAAGGCCGCCGAGCCAATGGCCCGGCCGGCACAGGCGCCGGCCCTGAGGCTGCGTTGGGTGGTGGGGCCGGCGCTGGCCGCCACCTTGCTGCTGGCTGGCATTGGCACAACCGCCGCGGCGGGCAGCAGCAACCCGGGCGATCTACTTTATGGTGTTAAGCGCGCCGGCGAAAGCGCGCAAACCCTGCTCAGCCCGCCCTCCGGGCGCGCCGTGGTGTATGTCGGGCTGGCCCGGCATCGCCTGGACGAATTGAGCGTGGTGCTTCAGCGTGCCCGGCCAGATGTTGAGACGGTGACCCAACTGGGCAACGACCTGACGGACCAAACAACCCAGGCGCTGGCCCTGGTGGATGCGGCCCCCACGACACAGCAACCCGATATTTTGACCAACCTGGCGAACTTGACCAACGACCAGCAGACGCTGTTGGCCACGGCCGTACACACGGCCCCAACCGCAGCGCAAGCGGGTTTGCAGCGCGCGCTGGAGGCTTCGGCAGCCGAGCATGGCCGCGCGCAGGAGCGGCTGGCGCAGGTGCTTGGGGCGTCCAAACCAGAGAGCTCGCCGACCGGGAGCCCGACCGCCACCGCCAGCTCGACCCCACAACCCACGGCGTCGGTGACCGGGACGGTGGGCGTCTCGGAGGTCCCGCCTGGACAAACGAAGGTGCCGCCGGGGCAGACGGACGTGCCGCCTGGACAAACACATGTGCCGCCTGGGCAAACACAAGTGCCGCCGGGGCAGACACATATGCCGCCGGGGCATACGAACGAGCCGCCAGGACAGACACGTGTGCCGCCTGGCCAAACAGACGTGCCACCGGGCCAAACCAATATACCGCCAGGCCAGGACAAAACGCCCGGGCCCAACAAATCTGTCGACCAGGGCGGGCCGTGAGCATACAAGGGACTGAAGGCTGAGGCGGCGCTGGATGAGACGCGGCAGGGACTGGCTTGTCTGTCTGCTGGCGGCGGTGATCAGCCTGGCGGCGTGTCAGCCAAGGGCCAGCAACAAAAACCAAAACCCGACGCCAGCGGCAGGCGTGACGGCCAGCCAGCCAGCGGCGCTGGAAGTGATGACTGCCGGCGTGTTAACGGTGACGATCACATCGCCGGCGGATGAGACGGTTGTGAATGTGCCGCAAGTAGTTGTGCTGGGCCGGGCGCCAGCCGAAGCTGTGATCACGGTCAACGACAGCGTGGTAGTGGTCGGCGCGACGGGACAATTTTCGACGACGGTGCCGCTGCAAGAAGGCCCGAATGAGATCGATGTGGTGGCGAGCGACGTGGATGGAAACGAGGCCAGTACGCAGCTCGTCGTGACGTTCGATCCACAGGGGTGAGTTATGTGCCGATGCCGTTCAGGAGGTATGCGATGAAAAAGTTACACGTGACCGTTGTTCTCACGCTATTACTCGGGTTGTTTTTCGCAGCCGCCAACATGGTGGCCAGCGCCGCCGCGCCCGACAAACCACACGTCACGCCGGGGGCGCAAGCCACCGATAGGGCCATCCGGCGCGCCAGTCAGCCGCCCGACAGCCACGGCAATGATGGGCAGGGCGGCGGCAATAATGGGCACGGGGGCGGCAATGACAATACCCCGGGCGCCAAAGCCACCGACAAGGCCATTGAGCACGCCACGCAGGGCCACGGCAAGCAGCATGGCCACCGCGTCACTTATCGCGGCATCGTATCGACCGTGGGTGGGGGCAGCCTGACCTTGACCCTGGCGGGTGGGGGCACGCAGACCTTCCAGGTGACCTCCGCGACTCGCATCCACATTCCGACGCTGGGCGACAACGCAACGCTGGCGGACGTGAATGTGGGGGTGCAGGCCATGGTGCAGGTGCTCCAGGGTGACAGCACCTTCACGGCGCTGTTTGTGACGGTTGTCCCCGGCAAACCGCAGCGGGTGCACCGGGTAGGCATCGTCACGGCCTACACGCCCGGGGTCAGTATTACGGTCATGGATAAAAAAGGCGAGAGCTCGACGTTTCTGCTGACGCCCGACACCAAGATCCTGCCGGCCGAGCGGGCGAGTGAGCTCGGCGTTGGGTCGCTCGTGACAATCATCTCAAGGCGTGATCCAACCGGCGGCCCGCTGACGGCCCAAGGCATCGTGGTGCATCCGAAGCACAAGGAGGCGACCGCAACCGCAACCGCCACGGGACCAACAAGCACGCCAACAGTGACAGACACCCCCACAGCCACGGCTACCGTGACTGAGACGCCGGGGCCTACCGACACGCCAACGGCCACTGACACACCTACCGACACGCCCACGGCCACCGACACGCCGACCGCGACTGAGACGCCGACCGAGACGGCCACAGCGACCGCAACGTAAAGGGACAAGAAGAAAATGCCGGAAATTCAACGGGCTGCGACCGTGCGAAGCACAGTCGCAGCCCGTTGAATTTCCGGCAAAAGAGTACAAGACGCGAAAACCTACGACTGGCTCCAAACCAGGGGGAAGGCGTCGCCGGTGAGCGGCTCGCCATTCTGCACCGTGACGAAGGGCTTCATGACGTGGCTGCCGCGGTCGTCGTAGAGGGTCTTTTCAGTCATCAGGTGGATGGCGATGGCGCGGCGCGGCCGGTTGCTGTGATTGACGCCCGAGCCGTGCCAGGTGAGGCCGGAGTGGAAATGAACGTGTCCCTTGCGGACGGGGCACATGATGATGTGAGCGGTGTGGCCCTCGAAGGTTTCGGGGATGGCGATGCCATCGGACAGCGCATTGATTTCGGCCATCTTGTCGCCCCATTTTTGCGAGCCGGGCACCATGAACATGCAGCCGTTGTCCACGTCGGCATCATCCAGCGCGATCCAGGCGGAGAGCTGCTCGGTTTTGGGCTGGAGCAAATCCCACAGGGGCGAGTCCTGGTGCCAATGCAGGCGACCGCCTTTTTCCTTGGGCTTGTACTGGATCTGGTCGTGCCAGACGCGCAACTGTTTGGCGCCGCTGAGCTGGGCGACCATGTCGAGAATTTTCTGGTTGTGGATCAGCTCGTTAAAGGCCGGACTGGCCTGCCAGATGTTGACGATCTGCCACACTGGAAAGTCCGGCTCGGTGCCCAGGTCGCGCAGGAGCACCGGCTGGGGCACGGCGGTGTTATCGCGATCGTCGATGACGCGCATCACTTCGCGCTGCAGCGTTTCAACGGTCGCGTCGTCCAGAACGCCGCCCCCATTGACAAAGCCACTGCGGTGATATTGCTCAAGCTGTTCAGCGGTTAGCACAGACTGCCTCCATGGGTAAAGGGCGAAATTTTGGCTGGCTGAGTGACCCGATGCCGGTTATTGTACGGCAGAATGAATACAAATTGAAACCGGCGGGGCACTAAGGAGACGCGTCCCTCGGAACGAAGTGGAGCCTGGTGACGCTTGCTCCGCTCGAGGCGCGGGTCGTCAACCGGGCCCGACTGCTGAGCCGGCGCACGCCAACAATGTTATCATTCGTCGTGGTTGAGTCCCCGTGACCACCGCGTAAGGGATTTGCAACCGGGAGCGCGGCAATGTCCAACCCAGAGCGCGCGCACAGACTCGTCGGGCCAGGGTACCAGGTGCTGGCGTTCGTTTCGGCTTGTTCCGCCCCGAGGGCCTCATGAAAGCCACCCTCGTTCGGGCGTGCCTGGCTTCCGCGCTTGTTGTCCTGATGGGGCGGTCAGGCCTGGCGCCCGCACCGGCGCAGCCGGCGCCGGCGCGGCTCCGGTCACCCAGCACGGCCATCATCGTGGTCAACCGCACCGACGATCCCCCCCCCATCGGGCTGCAATCTGGTGCCGGCGGGGGGGTGCTCGCTGCGCGAGGCGATCATTTACGCCAACAACAACCCGGGCCTGGACATCATCAAGCTGCAATTTGGCACGACCTATCAGCTCAGCCTGGCGGCGGCCGGCAACGATGATGCCACGACCGGCGACCTTAACATCACCGACGACGTGCAGTTTGGCTTCACCGGCACCTGCAGCCACATTATCCTATGCTATGCCCTGATCGAGGGCGGCAATGGCTGGAGCGATCGCCTGATCAACATCGGGCCGGGCGTGACGGTCAGCATGCTCTCTCTCTGGCTGGAGAACGGTCACTCCCCGGATTACGGCGGCGCTGTTTTTCTGGACACCGGCGCCACGCTGACCATGACCTCCGGCCTGGTGGACTCCAATTCGGCTCAGCGGGGCGGCGGCATTTACAACAACGATGGCAGCCTGTACCTGGTTGGGAGCGTCATCTCCAATAACTCCGCCCCCAACTTGTCGGGCGGCGGCATTTCTTCGCAAGGAGGAAACAGCAGCCTGGTGATGACCAACACGCTCGTCACCGGCAACGTGGCGTTGATGGATGGGGGCGGCATCGAAGCGTCTGGCGCGACGCAGATCAGCAACTCAACGCTCACGCTCAACCGGGCCTTTGGAGACGTGGGCGCGTTGGAGGTTGGCGGCGGGGCCGGTTTGTACTATAGCGGACCCGGGATGGCGCTTCTGAGCAATATGACCATTACCAGCAACACCGTCTCGCCCACGGGTTACGGCGGCGGGGTGCTGGCCCACAACGGCTCGGTCAGCCTGGTGGACAGCACCCTGGGCTGGAACTACGGGCCATGCGGCGGCGGCTTGGGCGCCTACGGCGGCATAGCCAACGTGCAGGTGGCCGACAGCACTTTCCAGTACAACCGGGCTGAGTTCGGTGCCGGCGTGTGCGCTGAAGCCTCAGCCCTCATTTCCATCACCAACAGCACCCTGACTGCCAACCTGGCGTCCCAGAATGGCGGCGGCGTCAACGCCAGCGCGATTGGTCTGTACAACGATACCATCAGCCAGAACGTGGCCGACAGCGACCACAACGGCTCCGGCGACGGCGGCGGCCTCTATATTGATGGCGCCGGCCCGGTCGTGCTGGCGAACTCGATCCTGGCCGGCAACGTGGATACCGGCGGCGGAGCCGGCGAATGCAACGGCCTCACGCTCACCTCCCTGGGCTACAACCTCATCCAGGGCGGAAACAACTGCGCGATCATCGGCTCGACCACCGGCAACCGGCTGGGCGTGGACCCCGGCCTAGGCCCGCTGGCCGGCAACGGCGGGCCAACGTTGACCCAGGCGCTGTTGGGCATCAGCCCGGCGGTCAACCACGGCAACCCGGCCGGCTGCCGCGACGGCGCTGGGACTTTGCTCACCACGGACCAAAGGGGCCTGCCTCGCAAGGGGACGTGCGATATTGGGGCCTTCGAGCTGCAAAACGTGCTGTGGCTGCCGCTCGTGCGGCGCTCGTGATAGGGCCATCAGTGGGAAAAGCCGACCTGGTCGCGTTGAAAGCCGTTGACCTTTTGGGAGATACTCTTGGGCTGGACCAATTAAATTTGCAACTGACAATCCATAAGGGCAGCGGTTGAGTGGAGTGGGCAATACAGGGCTCGCACCTGTGACCTGCTGGACTTTATCCATTCGCCGTATCCAGAATGGTTACCGCGCGCCCCGACCTATGCGACTCAAGAGCGGCTTCAATGACTTGCTGTGCCTTGTAGCCGTCATAGAAACTTGGCGCGGCGGGGCGGTTTTCAAGGATCGCCTCGACAAATAGACGGCTGCCAACCGGTTTACTTTTGAAGATGTCAATTGGCTTAGCGCGGCTAACATCGCCCCAATACGAGTTGGGCACTTCCAGGCTTTGGAACACATCTTCCGAATTGCGCGCGGCCACGATGGTGGCCCCGGCCCCTGATCCCCAATAGATAACGTTGATTTCAAGGCTGCCCGCCTCACCATAGAATCTAATTTGCTGTTCCATACCCCGATCGGCGATGTGAGCCACAGCGCTGGCCTGTATCAGGCCCTGGGCGTGGTTGGCAAACTCAACCAGCAGCAGGGCCGAATCGTTGGCTGGGTTGATGGGATCGCTCCCGATTCCCGGACGATCCACGAAGACGCCCAGCTCAGCTTTTACCTGGGTGATATCGCCGATGAGCCAGCGCGCCAAGTCGATCATGTGTACCCCCAAATTCCCCAGGGTACCATTGGCGCGGTCCTGATCAAATCGCCATTGATATTCCGGCTTGCGGCCGCCACCCATCAGGTAGCGAAATTCGCAATGATAGCAGCGGCCGATGACGCCCTGGTCAATCAAAGCGCGCGCATATTGGAAAAACGGCATCCAGCGATACGTGAAGTAGACCATGTGCGTGACCCGCGCGGCCTCGGCTTTCTCGTACATCTCCCGCGCCTGCTGAGCCGTCACGGCGAGGGGTTTCTCGCACAGCACATGCAAACCCGCGGCCAAGGCTTGCATCGTCATCTCGTAATGCTGATCGTCCGGGGCGGCGACGATTACGGCGTCCAGATTCCCGTGCGCGATCATCTCGCGATAGTCCGTGAACACCTGGGGGACGCCATATTTGGCCGCCATTTCTTCCGCGCGGCTACGTTTCCGCCCACAAATGGCCGTCCACTCCGCCCGGGGGTGACTTTGCAAAGCCGGTCCGTACATAAAGTCCGTGTACCCGCTTGTGCCGACAACACCAATGCGAACATTAGGCGACATGGTTAACTCCCGGTTGTTTGGGTGCCGGACGACGGGCGCATGAAACAGCGGGTCGCCGCCGGAAATTTAAGCTGAGCGTGTATGTTGTTGGGGTATCCAGCCGTTCACGGGCCGATCGGTGGAGCAGTGACGACGGAAAACCCATTCAGGTCTGTTAGCGGCCACATTGCGCAGCGCGTGCTTCAAAATCGAAGCGCACCAATCTGCGCAGGCAGCGGCCGTTCTCGCTCGTTTTGGCATGGTTACACATACAGAATGTGGCTGCGTGGCACGGCGCTTAGGCAGCCCAGCCATCAATCGGCCGCATCGTCGAGCGCGTAAGCCATGGCCTGGTCGGCATTCATCGCCAGGCCGGCCTCGAACACCGCGGAGATCGCGCCCGCATCTGGCTCATCTCGCCAACCGGGCAGTAATGTATCCAGCGAAGAGTCTTCCCAGGCATTGCGTTGCTGCTTGGCGTACATGGCCTGGGCGGCGCCCGACAGGCGAGCGCTGCGAATGGGCTGGCCTTGCTTCGCGGCAATGCAGGCGCACACACCCAGGCCGCTCGCTACTGCGTTATGGTCAGGCATCCCCTCGGCTACCTGCAAACTCTCTCGGCAATATCCGAGTGCCCGGTCCAAATGTCCCGTCTGCAAATCCACCATGCCCAGCCAGCGCAGGACGTAGGCTTTGTTCCATTCTCCGCATTCCTCGATGAGAGCCATCGCTAGCAGAAATGCAACGCGGGCCTGCCCATACTCAGCCAAGTTGAGGCAGGCGGTGCCGAGATGTATCAGCGGCTGGATGCCGCTCCAACGATCGCCGCTTTCCTCAAAAAGTCGAACGCCTTCGCGGGCGCGCGTTTTGGCATCCTCGTATTGGCCCTGACTGTTCGCCAAGTATGCCTCTTCGCCAGCAAAGAGCGCCATTACCCAAAGATAGCTGTCAGGCAGAATTCCGTCCGGTCCCAACTCCAGTAAGATGGCTTCCGCTTCGACCAATGGCGCCACGGCCGGTGTAGCATCAGTCCGTTGCTGCAGGTATTGATCTCCTAGCAAGTACAAGTTCCACATGAGAATTCTTCTACCTTTGGGACCTAAACCGCGGCTGACGTCGACCGCGTGTCTCAACCCGGCCAGGGCGGTTTGCGGATCGTCTACCGCCAAATGGTCTGAGGCATGTCCCAAGAGAGAGGCATAGACATGATCAGAGATTTCCGTGTGGCTCTGACACAAAGCGACAGCTTTGACCAACCAATTCAACTGCTCTTGAGCCGACAACCAAGGGCAAAAAAGGCCCAATGCGTTGACCAGCCTTGGTCCTGCTTCAACATCGACCAGATCGCTGAAAGACCATTCCAACGCACGGCGCAAGTTTTCACGTTCGGTTGCCAGCTTCCGGGTCAAGATGAGCCGTTCCCGGGATTGAATCTTCTTGGGGACGTTAGTTTCGGCAAACTTCAGGAAATAATCTAGGTGGCGGGCGCGCGGGAGCACACTGTCCCCGGAGTCTTGCAGCTTTTCTCGGGCGTACTGGCGCGTGATCTCCAACAGCAGATAGCGCGGCTCTTCACCCGGCTGCCGGTCAGCGACCACTACTGACTTGGCAACCAACGACCCCAATCGTTCCAATACATGAAGGCTTTCCAGGCGCTCATCAGAACAGACGGCCTCCGCCGCCTCCAGCGTGCAGCCCCCCGCGAAGACCGACAACCGCTGAAAGAGCAGGCGCTCTTGTTCGCTCAGTAGGTTGTAGCTCCAGTCCAAGGTTGCGCGCAGGGTCTGCTGGCGCGGCAGCGCGCTGCGGCTGCCGCCGGTCAGCAGGCGGAAGGCGTCGTCCAGGCGGGCGGCCAACTGGTCGGCGTTGAGTATGTTGAGCCGGGCGGCGGCCATCTCGATGGCCAATGGGATGCCGTCCAGGCGCTGGCAGATGCGCGCCAGCGAAGCGGCATTGCGGGCGGTCACCTGGTAGTCGGGCAGCACCAGCCGCGCCCGGTCGATGAGCAGGCTCATGGCCATGTACTCATGGAAGCGGTCAATGGGGGGCAGGTGGTCGGGGTCGGGGAACGACAGCGACGGGACCGACAAGACGGCTTCACCGGCAATGCCCAACGGTTGGCGGCTTGAGGCCAGGATGCGCAGCCCCGGACA
>Ga0070730_10002082_pt1 | contig 18434 bp, 10 predicted proteins | sample Coa_R1_3_FD_66447 | JGI IMG/M metagenome (GOLD analysis project Ga0070730, IMG submission 66447) | Surface soil microbial communities from Centralia Pennsylvania, which are recovering from an underground coalmine fire - Coalmine... | ecosystem: Environmental > Terrestrial > Soil > Unclassified ... | reverse complement strand
CGTCGGTGAGCACGTGCTGGCCGCGCTTGCCCATCACGATGGCGGTGCCGGTGTCCTGGCACATCGGCAGCACCCCGCCCGCCGCGATGCACGCGTTCTTCAGCAGGTCACGGGCCACGTACCGGTCGTTCGGCGAGGCCTCCGAGTCGTCCAGGATGGACCGTAGCTGGCGGAGGTGCGCGGGCCGCAGCAGGTGGGCGATGTCCCGCATCGCCGTAGCGGTCAGCGCCGTGAGCACCTGCGGCTCGATCTCGAGGAAATTTCTGCCGAACGAGCGGTGGTGGCTCACTCCGTCACCCGTCAGCCTCCGGTAGCTGACCTCATCCGCGCCCAGCGGCAGCAGGTCAATGTAACTGAACTCAGGCACTGTATCCTCCCGTAGGACCCGGCCCTAGGTTCAGCTTAGGGGTCGGGGCGCCGTGACCTTGGCGGGAATCCGGCGCCCGGTTGGGGGCGACTTGTACATGTATTACCAAGCTCGTATCCTGACGCTATGCGGCGGCGCCGCGCCGTGCGGTGCCCCCGTCCGCGCGATGTACGCTCAAGCACGCGGTGCCCCCGTCCGCGTCCGGCTTGGCTGCGGCGCCGCCGCCGCCACTTTTCGTGTCGTCCTGCGCGGCCATCCAGGCGTCCAGCCCGGCACCCTCCGCCGAGGCCGGCGTCAAGCCTTCCACGCTCGCGTCACTGGCGGGGCTGAGCGGAGCTGGCCCCCTCGGCCTGCGCCTGCTCGGCGAGACGCCTCTTGGCCTCGTCCCAGGTGAGCGGGAGTTGCTCGGCTGGGACGGGCCAGAAGGTAAAGGTCGAGCCGCGCGTGGTGGGGCGCAGGGAGGTCATGATGCCGCGGTGCGGCTGGGTCCTGGCGAAGGCGTAGAGCGCATCGCGGTTCTCCCACGCGGACAGGGTGTAGAAGACGCGCCGCACCGGCTGGGCGATAAGCGAAGCGCCCAGGCATCCGGGGGCGGACCTGACCTGCCGCCAGGCCGCCAGTGACCTGAGGAAGAAGCGCGGGACGTTCCTGGCGGAGCGTACCTCGAAGCGGGAGGCCATCGCGTAGGCCTGCGTGCCGGGTGGGGCCGGGTTCGGGATCGTCCAGGGGAGGGTCGGCATGGTCAGCTCCTCTTCGGAGTCATTGTCTTAGCCGCACGTCCGGCCAGGGTGGGCGGGCCGATGGGACGGGGCTGCCTGGCGCGGGCCGGCAGGAACAGCGCCGCGCCGCCCGCGGCCAGCGCGGCGGCCGAGGCGGCCACGACGGAGCCTGCGTTCAGCCCGTCGGTGAACGCCCGCCGGGCGGCAGCCACGGTGGCGGCCTGCAGGGTCGGCGGCACGTGCGCGGCGACCGTGAGCCCGGCGTCCACCGACTGGCGGGCGGCGGCTGCGGCGGCGGCCGGGACGCCCAGGTGCGTCATCGACGGCAGCACGTGGGTGCGGTAGACCGACGCCATGACCGAGCCGATTACGGCCACGCCCAGCGTTCCGCCGAGCTCGCGGGTGGTGTCGTTGACTGCCGATCCGACGCCGGCCCTGGCCGTCGGGAGCGCCCCCATGATGGCCTCGGTGGCCGGGCCCATGGTCAGGGCCAGGCCCGCGGCCATCAGCGTCATCGAGGCGATGACCGGCCCCCAGTACGCGGAGCCGACGTTCACGGTCGCCGCGACCGCGAATCCGGCGCTCATGATCAGCAGCCCGCCCGCCACGACGATCTTGGTCCCGATCCGCTTCATGACCGCGATCGCGGCGGGCGACACCGCTCCGGTGACGATGGCGAACGGGAGGGTCGCCACCCCTGCCCTGAGCGGGTCGTACCCGCGGACCAGCTGAAAGTACTGGGTGATCAGGAAGATGAACCCGAACAGCCCGAAGAAGGCCAGCGCGATCGCTCCGCTGGCCGCCGAGAACCTGGCGTTGGCGAACAGCCGGATGTCCAGCATCGGGTCGGCCCGGCGGGCCTCCCAGGCCGCGAACCAGGCCAGGATCGCGGCCGACCCGGCGAATCCGCCCAGGGTCGCCGGCGACGTCCAGCCGTGCCCGGGGGCCTCGATCACCGTCCAGACCAGCAGGCCCGCGCCCGCCACCCACAGCAGGGCGCCCCCCGGGTCGAACCGGCCGGCCTGATCGTCCCGCGACTCGGGCAGCAGCCTGGCCCCGGCCACCAGGGCGATGGCCGCGACCGGCACGCTGACCCAGAAGACCGAGCCCCAGGAGAAATGCCGCAGCAGCAGGCCGCCGCTGACCGGCCCGATCGCCACCGCCAGGCCGGAGACCGCCGACCAGACGCCGATCGCGGTAGCGCGCTCGCGGGCGTCGGTGAAGGTGCTGGTCAGCAGCGCCAGTGTGGCCGGGTAGATCAGCGCCGCCGCCGCGCCCATGGCGGCCCTGGCGCCGACCAGCTCACCGATCGTCCCGGACAGCGCGGCACCGACCGAGGTGACGGCGAACAGGACCAGCCCGGCCTGCAGGACGCGATGCCGGCCGAGCCGGTCGCCGAGGTTGCCGCCGACCAGCAGCAGCGACGCGAACACCAGTGAGTAAGCATCGACCACCCACTGCAGGTCCTGGGTCGAGGCCGACAGCCTCCTGGAGATGGTCGGCAGCGCCACGTTGACGATCGTGTTATCCACCACCACGAGCAAGACGCTCAGGCACAAGACCGCCAGGACCCACCACCGGCGGCGGGTGGCCCTGGCCTGCGCCGGGGCTGCGGGCCCGCGAACTCTGGTTGTCATGTCAGGCTCCTTCAGATGAGTCCAGTCTTGGCCGCCCCGGTCGGCCCCAGCTAGTGCCACGGACACCAGCGCGGCGTGAGGTCTGCACGCCAGGAGGGTGCAGTTTGCACGTTCGGCCGCCGGGGAGGGCCGCTGGCTTGCCGGCCTTACGTGCCGCGGCTCATAGTGGTGCACATGGTCCCGTTCGTGGCGGGAACAGGTGGTGATGCGGCCCGGCGGGCCAGCGTGATCGCCTTTGCGGTCTTGTCCCTGGTACTGGTCGCCCAGGTGTTCGATGCCACCAGCACCGGCCAGCCTGGCCAGGTCGCGTTCGTGGTGGTGTTGTTCATCCTGCCGCTGCTGTACGCGATCGCCAGGACCCGGAGGCTGCTGGCCCCCAGGCGCTGGCCGGTGCTGGGGGCGCAGGCGGTGCTGACCTACGTGCCGTTCGCGGTGTTCGGCGGGCACTGGGAGCAGGGCGCGTCGGGCCTGCTGGCCGGCCTGGTGCTGCTGATGCTGCCGGGCCGGTGGTCGTGGCCGCTGGCCGGCGTGCTGCTAGTGGCCGACCTCGGAGTGCGGATCGGCCTGCACGGCCTGCCCTGGACGCCGGCCTGGTCGGCGTCGTTGTGGGTGGTCATCGTGTTCGTCGACGACTGCCTGGTGTTGTTCGGGCTGGTCCGACTGGCCGATCTTGTCACCGAGCTGCAGTCGGCGCGCGGCCAGCTCGCCGAGCTCGCGGTCGCCCGCGAGCGGGTGCAGGCCACCGAGGACCTGCAGGAAGCGGTCGGCGACCGTCTCGCCGACATCGCGGCGATGACTGCGACAGCGCAACAGGCACTGCTCGGTGATCCGGCGGCGGTGCGGGCGCAGATCCGGGCGGCGGGCATTACCGCCAGGGACGCGATCGCGCGGGCGCGGGCGGTGACCGCAGACCATCGCATGCTGCCCGAACTAGAGCCGAATCCCGCTCCGGCCGCCGCCCAGGGAACCGGGGCGGGCATCGCCCCCCGCGTGGCGTGGGCCATCCTGGTCGTGGAGTTGTGCGGGTTCGGGCTCGGGACCCTGAACAATGCCTACCTGTCCGGCCTGGACCGGGGTGCCGCGGCGGCGATCGTCGCCAGCACCGCCGCGGGCGTGGGCCTGCAGCTGTATCACTCCCGGTGGCGGCCGGGAGGCGACCGGCCAAGGGCGTGGCCGCTGACGCTGGCCATCCAGGTCGTACTGGGCTACGTGCCGTTCATGCTGCGCCCGGTCCACTTTGTCGGCGGCCTGGCCGGGTTTGCCGCCGGGTCGTTTCTGCTGCTGGTGCCGGGCCGGTGGCGGTGGGCCGGGTATACGGCGGTGGTGGCTAGCTGGTCCGCGCTGTACGCCGCGGTGCCCCAGGCCGGGCTGACACCGCACCCGGGGTCGGCCGACGTGCTGTACGTCGTGGCGGTCTGGGCGGGGATCGGCCTGCTGGTGTACGGGTTGTCCTGGCTGGCCGCAACCGCCTCCCAGCTGGCCGCGCTGCGCGGCGAGCTGGCCCGGATGGCAGCGCTGGCCGAGCGGCTGCGCGTGGCGCGCGACGTCCACGACCTGCTCGGTCTGGGCCTGTCCGCGATCGCGCTGAAGACCGACCTGATCGGGCGGCTGGTAGGCCGGGATGACGCCAGGGCGGCAGCCGAGATCGCGGAACTGGGCCGGATCTGCGCCCATGCCCGCGCGGACATCAGGCTGGTCACCGCGGGCAGCCAGCACCTGCCGCTGGATGCTGAGCTGGCCGCCGCCCGGGACATACTCACTGCCGCCGGAGTGACCGTCATGGCCCACCTCGTGGCCGGGCCGCCGTGGCCGGCCGCGGCGGACGCGGTGCTGGCGCCGGTGCTGCGCGAGGCCGTGACCAACATCCTGCGCCACTCCGCCGCGACTACCTGCACGATCAGGGCGACGAACGCAGACGGCTCGCTGCGGCTCGACGTCGGCAACGACGGCGTGCCCGACCCGGCCGCCGATGGCGACCGCGCGGGCCAGCGGGCCGCGGGGCACGATTCCGGGCGCGGCCTGGGCAACCTGGCCGCCCGGGTGGAGGCGGCGGGCGGGCGCCTGAGCACCGGCCGGGCGGGCGGCCGGTTTGAACTCCGCGTGGAGATCCCGCTGACGGATACTCCGGACCCCGGTTACAGCCAGCCGGCCCCGGCGGCGATGCGCACCGCATCGACCCGGTTACGGGCGCCGAGCTTGGTGACCGCGGCGGCCAGGTAGTTGCGGACCGTCCCGTAGGACAGGAACAGGGCGGCGGCGATCTCGGCCGGGCCGTCTCCGGCGGCGAACCGGCGCAGCACCTCGGCCTCGCGCGGGGACAGCGGGTTGGCCGGCACCTCCAGGGCCTTCAGCGCCAGGGCCGGATCGATGACCCGATCGCCGGCGGCGACCCGCCGCACCGCATCGACCAGTTCCTCGGCGCGGGTGTCCTTGGGCAAGAACCCGGCCACGTGCGCGGCCAGCGCCCGGCGCAGGTTCCCCGGCTGGCCCAGCACGGTCAAGATCAGCACCCGGCAGTCCGGGCACTGCTCATGCAACCGCGCCGCGGCGGTCAGGCCGTCCGTCCCGGGCAGGTTGATGTCGACCACCGCCACATCCGGCCGCGCGGCCATCGCGGTCGGCACGACGCGATCGCCGTCGGAGACCTCGGCGACCACGTCGATGTCGGCCTCCAGGCCGAGCAGGGCGACCAGCGTGTCCCGCAGGATCTGCATGTCCTCGGCGACCAGAACGCGGATCACGGTCCCCTTCTCCACTCGCGCATCCTCCCATCCTCAGCGGTCGGCGGTGGCCTCGTAAAGCTGCCGTCCGGGGCCATCACGCCGGCCATGGCCCGCTTGTTACCGTGGCCAGTGACGAAGGAGGAAAGCCGTGCGGGCGTAGCAGCCGGTCCGGCGGACGAACAGGATGGGATGTATCCGATGACCCGTAGCGTCGCGTCGGTGATCGCGGGGAGCGAGGTGCCGGGGGCGCCGGGCGGCCGGGTGCGGTCGGTGAACCCGGCCCGGGTGGGCGAGGTCGTAGCGGAGGTCGCGCTCGGCGACGCGAAGACGTTCGCCGAGGCGGCCCGGGCGGCGCGGGCCGCGCAAAGGTCCTGGTCGGACGTGCCCGCCCCGGTGCGCGGCCGGGCGATCGCGCATATGGGGCGGCTGGTCGAGGCGAACGCGGAGGCGCTGGGCGCCCTGGTCACCAGGGAGATCGGCAAGCCCTACGCGGAGGCGCTGGGCGAGGTCCGCGAGATCGTCGACACCTGCGACTTCTTCCTGGGCGAGGGGCGCAGGCTCTACGGGCAGACGGTGCCGAGCGAGATGCCCGACAAGCAGTTGTTCACCTTCCGCAACCCGGTCGGCGTGGTCGCGGTGATCACGGCCGGGAACTTCCCTGTGGCCGTCCCGTCCTGGTACCTCGTCCCGGCCCTGCTGTGCGGGAACAGCGTGATCTGGAAGCCCGCCGAGTACGCCGCCGCCAGCGCCCGGGCGCTGTTCGAGCTGCTGGTGCGCGGGGGAGGGCTGCCCGACGGCGTGCTGAACCTGGTGCTGGCCGATGGGGACCAGACCTTCGCCGGCCTCGAGCTGGCGCTTGGCGACGGCGGCGTGGACAAGGTGGGGTTCACCGGCTCCACCCTGGTCGGTGCCCGCATCGGGGAACTGACCGGACGGCACCTGCAGTCGGCCTGCCTGGAACTGGGCGGGAAGAACCCGATGGTGGTCACGCCGAGCGCGGACCTGGACCTGGCGGTGGCCGCCGCGGTGTTCTCCGGGTTCGGCACGGCCGGCCAGCGGTGCACGTCGCTGGGCACGGTGATCGTGCACGAGGACGTGCGGGAGGAGTTCACCGGCCAGCTTGACGCGGCGACCCGGCGGGCGGCGGTCGGCGACCCGTTCCGCGACGTCGTGTACGGCCCGATGCTCAGCGCCCGCTTCGGCCGCCGGTTCGAGGAGTACCTGACCTGGATCCAGCCTCACCACCGGCTGCTCGGCTCGACCGGCACCGGCCGGATCACGGCGGCCAATCCCCGGGAGGGTTTCCTCGGGGACCCGGAGGCCGGGATCTTCTACCACCCGACGATCGTGGCGGGCCTGCGGGAGGATGACGCGCTGTTCCGCGAGGAAACCTTCGGCCCGCTGATCGGCCTGACGGGCTACCGGGATCTGGACGAGGCGATCCGGCTCGCCAACGCGCCCGGTTACGGGTTGTCGTCATCCATCTACACCCGCGACCCGGCCGAGGCCTTCCGGTTCCGCCGTGGCATCTCGGCCGGCATGGTCAGCGTCAACAACTCCACCTCTGGTGCGGAAGCGCACCTCCCGTTCGGCGGCAACGGCAAGTCGGGAAACGGATCACGCCAGTCCGGTGTCTGGGTCCTGGATCAGTTCACCCGCTGGCAGTCGATGAACTGGGATTATTCGGGATCGCTGCAGAAGGCGCAGATGGACGTCGCCGAGCTGACCCCGGACACCTCGTTCCGCCTCGCCGACTGACGCACGGCCGGGAACACCAGGTGCCAGAGATCACCCCGGAAGAAGAACTCGACCTGCGGTTCACCGCTGCCGTCCGCGCCCTGCCCGGCGGCGGGCAGGCCGCCCCGGCGGACCGGACCGCGCCCGTCGCGGCCGGGACTCACCTGACCGGCGATCAGGCCGTCGCCCTGTTCGACGCCCAGGCCGGCAGCCGGCACCTGGACCTGGCCGCCCGGTACCTGCGCGCCGAGGGCCACGGCTTCTACACGATCGGCTCGGCCGGGCACGAGGCCAACGCGGCCGTCGGGGCGGCCCTGCGCCCGACGGATCCCGCGCTGCTCCACTACCGCTCCGGCGCCTTCTACCTCGCCCGCGCGGCGCAGGTGCCAGGCTCCGAGCCGCTGCGGGACGTCCTGCTCGGGCTGGTCGGCGCCCGCGAGGAGCCGATCGCGGGCGGCCGTCACAAGGTCTTCGGGAACCACGCCCTGGCCATCATCCCGCAGACCTCCACGATCGCGTCGCACCTGCCGCGGGCCGTGGGCATCGCGTTCTCGATCGGGCGAGCCGGCAAGCTGGGCGTTCCGTCCCCCTGGCCCGCGGACGCCCTCGCGGTCGCGAGTTTCGGGGACGCCTCGACGAGCCACTCCACGGCGACCGGGGCGATCAACGCCGCCTGCCGCACGGCCTATCAGGGCCTGCCGATGCCGCTGCTGCTGGTCTGCGAGGACAACGGCCTGGGGATCAGCGTCCGTACTCCAGACGGCTGGGTCGCCGCGGCGCACTCCGGGCGCCCCGCGCTCCGGTACTTCAGCGCGGACGGCGGCGACCCGGCGGCCTGCTTTGACGCCGCGGCCGACGCTGCTGCCCATGTACGAGCCAACCGGTCACCCGCGTTCTTGCACCTGAAGCTGGTGCGCTTCCTCGGTCACGCAGGCAGCGACGCCGAGATCAGCTATCGGAGCCAGGCCGAGATCGCGGCCGACTACGCCCGTGACCCGCTGCTGGGGACCGCGCGCCTGATCGTGGCCGCCGGCCTGCTGAGCCCGGAGCAGGTCATCGGCCGGTACGAGGCGCTGCGCGCCCGGGTCCGGGCGATCGCCGGCGAGGCCGTGACCTCCCGCCAGCTGGCCAGCCGCGCCGAGGTCATCGGGCCGCTGGCGCCGCGCCACCCCGACCGCGTGGCGGCCCGGGCCGCCCAGGCCGGCCGCCCCCCGGTCCGCGAGTCCGCCTTCGGCCGCAGGCTGCCGGAGGAAGCCGGGCCGCTGACCCTGGCGGACACGATCAACCGCAGCCTCGCCGACGCGCTGGCCGCCTACCCCGAGCTAGTGGTGTTCGGCGAGGACGTCGGGCGCAAGGGCGGCGTCTACGGGGTGACCAGGGGCCTGGCCAGGCGGTTCGGCGTCGGCCGGGTCTTCGACACCCTGCTCGATGAGCAGGCCATCCTCGGCCTCGGCCTCGGCGCGGGCCTGTCCGGCCTGCTCCCGGTCCCGGAGATCCAGTACCTGGCCTACCTCCACAACGCCGAGGACCAGCTCCGCGGCGAGGCGGCCAGCATGCAGTTCTTCTCCGCCGGCCAGTACCGCAACCCGATGGTCGTGCGCGTCGCGGGCCTGGGCTACCAGAAGGGCTTCGGCGGCCATTTCCACAACGACAACGCCGTCGGCGTGCTGCGCGACATTCCCGGGCTGGTGGTGGCGGTGCCGGCGCGCGCCGCGGACGCGGCGCCCATGCTGCGCGCCTGCCTGGCCGCCGCCCGCGTCGACGGCACCGTCTGCGTCTTCCTGGAGCCGATCGCGCTGTACCACGCCCGCGACCTGTACGAGCCAGGCGACGGCGCCTGGCTGTCGCCCTACGCGGGTCCCGGGCGCTGGGCGGAGGAGCACGTGCCGATCGGGCGGGGCCGCGGTTACGGCGAAGGTACCGACCTCACCCTGGTCACGTTCGGGAACGGGCTGCCCATGTCGCTGCGGGTGGCGCGGCGGCTGGCGGCCCGCGGGGTCGGCGTGCGGGTCTTCGACCTGCGGTGGCTCGCTCCGCTGCCCGCCGAGCAGCTCCGCGCCGAGGCCGAGCGGACCGGGCGTGTCCTGGTCGTCGACGAGACCCGCCAGTCCGGTGGCGTCTCCGAGGGCGTGATCGCCGCGCTCGCCGACGCCGGGTACCGCGGAACGATGGCCAGGGTCACCTCGGCCGACAGCTTCATCCCGCTCGGCGACGCCGCCGCGCACGTCCTGGTGTCGGAAACGGACATCGAGCGGGCGGCCGGGCGGCTCCTGGCCTGACCGGCCGGGTTCAGTCGCCCGGCCCCCGCAGCCCGTGCCGCCCGCGGTAGTCGGGGCTGCTGGGTGGTTCCCAGCCCGCGGTCAGCACCGGGTCCACGGCGTAGACCTCGACCGCGAGCGGCTGGCACGTCGGGAGCGGATCGGCGGCCTGCGGACCCCACAGGTCAACCGACAGGTCGCCTCCCGGGCAGGCCGATAGCGCGCACAGCAGGTCGATCTCAGCGAAGAACTCCAGGTAATCCCCGGGGCGGGCCGGGCTGGCGGACATGAAGTAGCGGTCGTTGACCAGGCCGGTGACCTGGAACACGTTGAGCACGTCGTGTACGTCCAGCTCGGTGAGGCCGTAGGGGAGCACGGCGCGGACGAGGTTGGAGTGGCAGTGACGGTCGAAGTCCTCGCCGGTGAGCAGGCGGTTGACGTACGGGTCGCACCGCGTGCCGAGCAGGTCGTGGCACCGCCCGCCGTACTCGTCCTGCCCGTACTGGAGCGTGTCCGCGGTGAAGGTGAGCATCGGGCGCAGGTACGGCAGGGTGGACCAGAGACGGTCGTAGGTGGTGACGTGGGCGGCCTGCAGCTGCCTGGTCCGCGCGGCCCACAGCCGTTCCCTGGGGTTGTGGAGGTTCCAGCAGTTGAAGTCGCCGACCTGCGGGCCTGCGACCGCGATGATGCGGCACACCTGCCCGGCGCGTACCGGCCACGCCCGCCCGTCCCGGGCAGGCACCGTGAGCTGCTCGACCAGGCGCCGGCCCGGGGCGGCCGCGATCCGCTCGTAGCGGCCGCGGTCGAGGTCGAGCGGTCCGCCGCGGCTCGGGCGGTAAGCCGGCGCCGGCGGCCGCTGCGGGCGCCGCGCCGGGCCCGGCAATGGGTTCATCGCAACATCATCTGACCGCGGCTCATGGTGGTGGAACGGCGGGATCAGATCTGGTTGTACCGGTAGCGCGGCAGGCCGTACTCGTCCGCAATCGCCGCCCACAGCGGGGCGAAGGCCTGCTTGTCCTTCGTGGCCTGGCCGTCCGGCGCCATGGCGGCCTGATAGCTGGCGTCGGACTGGTAGCTGGTGCTGCAGCCGTGCGAGATCTCGTCTTGCGTCCAATTGGCGAAGTCCTGATCAGCCTGGCCGGAGGCCTGCCAGGCCGCGGTGAGGTCCTGCAGCATCGCTGCGGGCAGGGCCGAGCGGTCCGGCAGGGCGGCGAGCTTGCCCAGCAGGACTTGGCGCGACGACGCGGCGTTGCTGAAGACCGTCTCGTCCTGGCTCAGGCCCGGCGAGCAGCCCGCGACGGCGTTGACGGCCTGCCTAACCGCGGTCCGGTCCGCACCGCTCTGGGCCAGCAATACGGCCAGGGCCTGCGCCGCCTGCTGGCGCGGCGGTACTCCGGGCGAGGACACCGCGGAGGCCGCGGACGAGGACACGCCGGAGGGCGCGGCGGAGGACGTCGGCGCAGCGGTCGGCGCCCACATGAATGTCAGGGCACCGGGGATCGTCAGCGACGAAGAGCCGCCCGACACGACCAGCCTGAGATCGGTAGATAGGGACGCCCCCAAGGCAGTCGAGTCGACCTTGCCATAAAGTGTCGCCTCCCAGCCGCCGCGGATGAATTCCTCGTTGATTACCCCGCTGCCAGACCTAACCCAGGTACCGGCCTCCAAGCGGTAGTCCTGGGGCGAAACGAGGATGCTGGCCACGGTGCCATGAGGTCCGCCCACGCAACCAGGGGGTACAGGTGCCATCGAAGCGTAAGGAGTGCCGGATGGCCCGAACCAGACGGCCAGGGCGTATCGCATGTCGGCCGGCATGGCCAGCTGGGTCTCGGCGCCTGTGGCCAGGTTGGCCAGCACGACCGTGTCGCCGTCGGCACAGTAACCGCCGTGCCCGGGCAGCACGAAACCGGCCTGCGTGCCATCCGGGCTGAACGCGAAGTGCCCGGCTTCCGCGTTGCTGGTAATCTGCCCCGCCGCGGGCGCGAACGGGACCGCCTGGCCTTCCGCGTCGACCCGGTAGAGCAGTTGCGGGCCACCAGAGGCGGCCACTCCCGTTCCAACTCCCACGATCACGTCAGCTGGAGGAACGGCGGCATTGAGGCTGTAGTCGTTGTTGTAGGCAAACCTGCTCTTGGGCAGCCCGGAGATGACGATCGGGATGGGCGGCGAGCCGTCGTCCGGATATCTGAGCAGGCGAGGAGCGTTCTCCGCCGTGTAGTCATCTGACACCAGCTGGTCACCCTGGAACGCGATCGACGAGCAGTGGCAATGCCACGTGCGCACCCGATCGCGGCCCACGAGGAACTCGCCGACCCCCTGGCCATCCAGCCACGCCACCGTGCTCCCGTCGGCTGACCAGGCTAGCTGCCCTGAGCCAAAGCCCTGTGGACCGGTAAATCCGGCGCCCTTCGCGAAGGTGGCCAGGGTCCTGACCGACCCGTTGCCTGTGCGGAGGTCTACCGATGTTGACGTGCTGTAGATGAGCGCTGGTGTGGGTCTGGGTGCTGGTGGCGGCGCCGGGTGGCTGGAGGGCTTGGCGACGAGGACCACCGCGGCCACGGCGATGCCAACGGCGCCGGCTATGGCCGTGGCCTTGACCGCGGCGCGAGGCGCGTGCATGAGACGGCGGCGCAGCGGGATCCGCTGCACGGCGCTGCCCTGCACGGCGGCCGGCCCGCCCGCTGGCCACAGCGCGGCCAGCAGCAGCAGCGCCGCCGCGGCCAGCCCGGACCGGCCGCGATCCTCCCAGCCCGGCCCGTACGCGCCCCCGGCGACCGCCCGCAGCTCATGCACCAGTGCCGCCCCATCGGCCGGCCGGGCGCCGGGGTCCTTGGCCAGCCCGGCGGCCACCAGCGGCCGCAGCGGCTCGGGGACCGGCTCCAGCGGCACCGGCTCGGCGAGGTGCTGGTACAGCAGCCGCTCGACCGACTCGCCGGTGAACGGCGGCCGGCCGGTCAGGCACTCGTAGAAGGTGGCCGTGGCGGCGTATACGTCGCTGGCCGGGGTGGCGGGGGACCCGCCGAACTGCTCGGGCGGCGCGTAGGCCAGCGTGCCGGCCGGGATCGGGCTGTCCCCGGCTCGGGCGGCGATCCCGAAGTCGGACAGCTTGCTGGCCCCGGCCCCGTCGATCAGCACGTTCTCCGGCTTGTAATCCCGGTGCACCACCCCCCGCCGGTGCGCCGCGGCCAGCCCCAGCAGGGAGCCCTGCAGCACCACGAGCGCCGACTCGGGCGTGGTCTGCCCGTGCCGGGCCAGGATCTCCCGCAGCGAGACCCCCTCGACCAACTCCATCACGATCGCGGCCCCCGACGGCGATTGCACGTACTCGTACAGCCGGACCACGTTCGGGTCCTCCAGCGAGGCCAGCACGTCCGCCTCGCCGCGGAACATCGCCGCGAACCCCGGGTCGGCCAGAAGCTCCCGCCGCAGGTACTTGATCGCCACCCGGGTGCCGGTCGCGTCGTGCCGGGCCAGCATCACCTCGCCGAACCCGCCCGAGCCCAGCACCTTCAGTTCGGTGAACCCGGAAACCTTCCACTCCGCCATGGGGATCCGCCCTCCCTCGGAACCTACGCCCGCGTCATGACACGCGGCAGGCACCGTTCCCCCCGGGCCCAGGCACAGCTAAACGCTTGAGTCAAGCACTGCAACCAGCGTGTGGTCAATGTCCGGGTTCATCCACCGGCCGGCCGGGGTCCGCTCAGCCTGAGGATCCGTACGGGATGGGGACATTGACGACCTGGACCTTGGCCCAGGTCGTTCCGCCGGGGACGTGCTGCCAGACGGCCAGGGTGCCGCCGTGGACGGCCAGGGCGTCTGCCGTGCCGCCGGGTCCTGGCGCCAGCGTGGCCGTGCCCGGGGGCAGCGGCGGCAACGGCAGCCAGGAAGCTCCCGCGCCGGTGATGATCTGGCCGCGGTTCGCGGCGGTGATGACCGCAGCCGAGCCGCCCGGCCCGAACGACGCCGAGGTCAGGCCGGCGCCGCGCAGCGGGAGCGGCGGGGACAGGGTCCAGTGGCTGCCGCCGTCCGGGGACCAGGCGGCGAACAGGCTGGCACCGGATCCGGTACCGGCCTCTAGCAGCGCGACCGTGCGGCCGGCCGTGCTGGTCAGCCTGAGCACCTGGATGGGCTGCGCGGCCAGGGCGGCGGGCAGCCCGGGCCCGGCTGCGTGCCAGGTCCCGCCGGTGTCGGCGAAGATGCCCGCCGTTCCGGGGTGGCCGCAGGTGCCGCCGAGCAGCGGCGTCCCCGCCGGGGCGAACGCGGCGGCGGTCAGGTCTTGCAGCCCGCAGCGGCGGCCGGCGGCGGTAGCGGCGAGGGACCGCTGCGTGGCCAGGGTCGTCCAGCTGGTGTAGCCGGGCGCGGCCAGCTCGGCGGTGCCGTCGGTGAGCAGGGCGAGCAGGGTGCCGCTGCCGGGCGCGGCGGCGAGCGCGTCGGGGACGTTGGCCAGGGCGGCATCCAGCGGGCCGGTCGATGACCAGGCCCGGCCGCCGTCGCTGGTGAGGGTGAGCGGCGTGTAGGTCAGGTACTGGCTGGGCCGGAACCCGGTGATCAGCGACCCGCCGGCGTCGGCGAGAACCAGGCCGCCGTTGTCGGCGGTGCCGGGCGGGGTGGCCAGCTGCCACGTGCTGCTCCCGGCCGGGCGGGCGAACAGCTGCCAGAAGTTGTTGTGCGCGGCGACCGAGCCGCCCATCACCACGACGGCCCAGGTGCCGGCGCCCGTGACCAGGGAGGTAGCCAGGAACGGCGCCCCGCCCGGCGGGGCTTCGGCCGCGGGCCCGGACGCGGCCGGGCCCGGGCTGCCGCACCCGGCGGCGAGCGCCACCGCGGCCAGGGCCAGCGCCGCGGCCGGACCGGCTCTCACGAGTGCCCCAGCAGCTGCCGGGCGGCGTCGGTCAGTTCCGCGGCGAACGACGACTTGGTGGCCTGCGTGCCCGGGCCGGTGTCGAAGCCCAGCTCTTGGCGCATGTGGCCGGCCTGGTCGATGACGAACGCGTAGTCCCCGTGCGCGATCATCGACCCGGCCGGCACGATCTCCGGCGGGGGGATGGAGTACCGCGACCAGACCTGCTCGAGCTGGGCCAGGGTGCCGGTCAGGTACAGCCAGTTCGGCACGCCGGCCAGGCCTTCCTGCCGGTCGAACGCCTGGAGGTAGCTGACCTGGATGTCCAGTGGGTTGTAGTTGATCGCGACGAGATCGACCCGGGCGGCGTCCGCGCCCAGCAACTGCCCGGCCTGGCGGAACTCCTGCGCGATCAGCGGGCAGTCCACCGAGCACGTGTCGTCAAGGAACGTCAGCAGCACCACATTGCCGCGCAGGCTGACCAGCGAAACCGCCCGGCCGTCCTGGTCGGTGAGGCTGAACGCCGGTGCCGGGAAGTTGACCTGGTTGCTGGATCCGTTGATCGACTGCGCCAGGATGGTGTCGGCGACCGGGCTGGCCTGGGCGACCGCCATCGGCGCGGCACCGAGGATGATGACGCCGATCGCGCCGGCGGACGCGACGGACCTGATGCCCGCCGACGCCACGGCCCGCGGCGCGTCGGCTACCCGGAGCCGCTCCCGCCAGCCAACCGGAGTCGCCGACTGCGCCGCGGCCGGTTCCGCCGCCGCGGCGGGGGCGCGGGCCACGGCGAGGTATCCGGCGGTGGCCAGCAGGACCATCGGGACCATGCTGTTCGGGTCGGTGCCCAGGCCGCCGAGGAACCCGAGGTCCTCGATCAGCACCCAGTCGGCCACGCACAGCACGGCGAACCCGGCCAGGACCGGGCCGATCAGCCGCGGGCGGCCGGACAGGAACGCCGCGCCGGCGACGGCGAGTGCGGCCACCACGACCAGGTTGACCGCGAATCCGTGCGCCTCGTCGAAGGTGGTGAAGGCGTTGACCCAGGCGGACAGGAAGCCGGGCTGGGGGGTCTGGGCCATCGTTCCGGTCATGCCGGCCAGCGTGCCGGGCTGGCCCAGGGCGGTTCCTGGCCAGAACCCCCGGCCCGGCCAGGCCTGCAGCACCGCCATCCCGACCAGGAACAGTCCTATTCCGGCCGTGGTCAGCCGGCCCAGCCACGGGCTGCGCCAGGCCCGCTCGGGAAGCGCGATCAGCGCGCCGGCGACCGCGTAGATGAGCACCGCGCCCGGCGCGCCGAACAGCCAGGTCAGGCCGGGGGCGAAGATGCCGCCGAACGACTCGCCGAACACCCACACCACCAGGCCCCAGCCGACGCTGGCCAGCCCGGCCAGCCGAGACAGCGGGCCGCGCGCGGCCGCCAGCAGCCAGATGCCGATGCCGACCTGGATCCACACCGAGGCGGCGCCGGCCTGCATCGGGTGATACGACCAGTTCGTCCCGGCCCAGTTCACCACCTGCTGCACCCACCTCGGCGAGCTGGCCGCGATCGGCTCGATCACCTGCGACGGGAGCCCGACCGCCATCTTCGGCTGGGCCTGCAAGATGCCGTCGAAGACCCACAGCACGCCGAAGCCGATCCGCAGCACCTGCCGCCAGGCGGGCTCGGCCAGGGCGGGCGCGGTGGCCTGCGCCCTCGTGGCCGCGGCCGCGGGGAACGAGATCCTGACGGTGACCCAGGCCAGTCCGAGTAGCGCGAAGATGAGCAGCGCGATCAGGCCCTGGTGTACCAGCGCGGCCTTGAACGCCGCGACCACGATCGGGTTGCTGACATTGATCCCCGAGTTCATCCCGGGCATGACACGGCCTCCTCCTGCGGCTGGCGGCCGACCTCGGCCTCACCGCGTGCCACCCTGGCGGCGGGCCGGCCGCGGCCGCTGGTCCCGAACCGGCGGAGCCGGATGCTGCTCGCCACCACGAACGCCGAGGAGGCCGCCATCGCGGCCCCGGCGATCAGCGGGTTGAGGAACCCGGCGGCCGCCAGCGGGATCGCGGCGATGTTGTAGCCGAACGCCCAGGCCAGGTTGCGCCGGATGGTCGCCAGCGTGGCCCGGGACAGCCGGATCGCGTCCGGGATCACCCCCAGGTCATCCCGCAGCAAGATCAGGTCCGCGGCGCTGATCGCCACGTCGGTGCCCGAGCCCAGCGCCAGCCCCAGGTCGGCGGCGGCCAGCGCGGGCCCGTCGTTGACCCCGTCGCCGGCCACGGCCACCCGGCGGCCGCCGGCCTGCAGGTCCCGGATCACCGCGACCTTATCGGCGGGCAGCGCGCCGGCGATCACCTCATCGGCGCCGATCCGGGCCGCGACCGTGGCGGCGACCGCCGGGCTGTCCCCGGTCAGCAGCACTGTACGCAGCCCGAGCCCGCGCAGCCCGGCGACCGCCGCCGCGGCAGAGGGCTTGACCGTGTCGGCGACCGCGACCGCGCCGCGGGCCTGGCTGCCCCACCCGGCCAGCACCACGGTATGGCCCGCGCGCTCCCACTCGGCGCACTGCCCGGCCAGGGGCTCCGGGATCGTGATCCCGCGGTCACCGAACAGCCTGGCCCGCCCGGCGGTCACCTCCTGGCCGTCGACCACGCCGCAGGCGCCCAGGCCCGGCAGCGACTCGAACCCGCCGGCGCGGGGCAGATCCCCCAGCTCCGCTCGCGCGGCGGCGCTGATCGCGGCGGCGACCGGATGACCGGACGCGTCCTCCACCCCGCCGAGGCGGCGCATCAGCACCTCGCGTTTGATGCCGGGTGCGGTCTGCACCCCGGTCACCGCCATCACCCCGGTGGTGACCGTGCCGGTCTTGTCCAGCACGATCGTATCCACGGACCGGGAGGCCTCCAGCGCCTGGTAGCCCTTGATGAAGATGCCCAGCTGTGCGCCCCGCCCGCAGGCCACCACCAGGGCGGCCGGGGTCGCCAGGCCCAGCGCGCACGGGCAGGCGATGATCAGCACGGCCAGCGCGGCGCTGACCGCCGGCTCGGCCGGGCTGCCCGCGGCCAGCCATCCGGCCAGGGTCAGCGCGGACGCGGCCAGCACCAGCGGGACGAACACCCCGCAGATCCGGTCGGCCAGCCGCTGGATGCGGGACTTGTCCGCCTGCGCGTGTTCGACCAGGGCGATCAGGTGCGCCAGCTGGGTGTCCTGGCCGGTGCGCGCGGCGCGGACGATCAGCCGGCCGCTGACCACGACGGTGCCGGCGGTCACCGCGCTGCCCGCGGCGACCTCGGCGGGCACCGACTCCCCGGTCATCACGCTGGTGTCCACCGCGGACTCGCCGAATTCCACCACTCCGTCGGCGGCGATCACCTCCCCGGGCCGGACCACCACCCGGTCACCGGGACGCAGCTGACCGGCCGGGACCCGCCGCTCGGTCCCGTCACCGTCCAGGACGCTGGCCTCCCGTGCCCCGGCCGCCGCCAGCTCGCGCATCGCCTGCCCGGCATCGCGCCGCGCCCGGGCCTCAAACCAGCGCCCGGCCAGCAAGAACGTAGTCACCGACCCGGCGACCTCCAGGTAGATCCCGCCGCCAGAGGCGTGCAGCAGCAGCTGCCGTACGCTCATCCCGGCCTGTCCCCGGTCCAGGACGAACATCGCGTACACGGACCAGCCGCACGCCGCCGTGATGCCCAGCGACACCAGCGTGTCCATCGACGCCGCGCCGTGCCGGGCGTTCTTGATCGCCGCGGCGTGGAACGGCCACGCTGCCCACCCCGCCACCGGCACGGCCAGCACGACCAGGGTCCACTGCCAGCCCGGGAACCTGGACCACGGGAACAGCGACAGCACCACCGACAGGTCACTGAGCGGGACGAAGAACACTAGCGCGACGATCAGCCGCCGCCACAGGTCAGCCACCCGGGCCGCATCAGCCTCCGCAGCCCCCGCCGCACCTGCGTCGGAGGGTGGGCCGCCTGCTGGGGGCCGCGCCAGGCCCGCCCCGTACCCGGCCTGCTCGACCGCTTCGATCAGCCGCGCCACCGGGACCGACACCGGCGCGGTGACGGTGGCCCTCCCGGTCGCGAAATTCACCGCCGCCGTGACTCCGTCCAGGGCGCTGAGCTTCTTTTCCACCCGCGCGGCGCATGCCGCGCACGTCATCCC
>Ga0070730_10002080_pt1 | contig 18439 bp, 14 predicted proteins | sample Coa_R1_3_FD_66447 | JGI IMG/M metagenome (GOLD analysis project Ga0070730, IMG submission 66447) | Surface soil microbial communities from Centralia Pennsylvania, which are recovering from an underground coalmine fire - Coalmine... | ecosystem: Environmental > Terrestrial > Soil > Unclassified ... | reverse complement strand
AACAAACTACTAGATGAAAATATATTAAGATTGTAGTTAAAAGTTAGGTTTTACTTGACAACCTGCTAGCTCTACTACAGATTAGATCAGAGAAACATTTCACTTTGGCCTGATTCCGTGTACGAACGTGTTTGACTGCCCGCTGGTACGCAGCGCGAGAGTAGGCTATTGCGATCTCGTAATTTTGGACGTTGCCAAACTTCCCCCTCTGGCAAGCTGTGAGGTACATGCCTGCTCCATCGAATGATCGCCTGGTTCGACTTTTCAAGTCGTGCGCCGGCGTTGCGGGGTTTGGGGTTTCTCTCCTGGGAATCGTGGTGTTGCTGGGCTGGGCCTTGAGCATTGGCGCCCTGAAAACGGTCGTACGCGACTTGGTCACCATGAAGGCGAACACTGCACTGGCCTTTGTGTTTTCCGGGGCCTCCCTGGGTCTTCTAGCGGGCAATCCTGCTCCGGGTGGGCGGCGGACCATCGCTCGCGCCGCCGCTCTCGCTGCTTTATTGATAGCTTTGCTCACGCTCAGTGAATACCTTTTCGGTTGGAACCTTCATATCGATCAACTCTTGTTCAAAGATTCTTCCAATATTTTCCCCGGACGGATGGCGTCGGCTACAGCACTAAGTTTCCTGTTGATCAGCTTCGCGTTGTTGAGTGTGGACATCGAGATTCGCAACAAACAGTGGCCTGCGGAATGGCTGGCTGTGAGTGTAGCTTTCATCTCCCTGCTGGCTTTAGCGGGCTATGTTTACGGTGTTAGTTCCCTTTATGGAATTGCGGGCTACGCAAGGGTGGCCTTGCATACGGCACTAGGGTTCGTGGCTCTGTCTATGGGCATCCTGATGTCTCGTCCGGAACGGGGCTTGATGAAGGTGTTTTCCAGTAGCAGCCTTGGGGGCCGTATGGTGCGTCGTTTGCTGCCGTCCGCTTTAGTGCTCCCTCTTGGCTTGGGGTGGTTGCGAATGCTCGGGCAGGAGCGAGGACTCTACGGAGTGGAATACGGCCGGGCAATGTTTACGGCCGCGCTCACAGTCGTGTTCGTGGCGCTGGTCTGGTGGAATGCGCGGTCTTTAGACCGTATCGACAGGGAAAGAAAGCAGGCCGAAGCGGAGGTCGTGAAATTCACCCAGGAGTTGGAACATCGCGTGGCGCAACGCACCGCGCAACTGGAAGCCCTCAACCGGCAGCGTGAAACAGAAGTTGCGGCCCGTGAGCGGGCGGAACTCAAATTCCGCGGACTATTAGAGGCGGCCCCGGATGCCATGGTGGTGGTGAACCAGGAAGGGGAAATTGTCCTGGTCAATGCTCAGGTTGAGAAATTATTCGGATACCAGCGGCACGAACTGTTAGGGCAGCCAATCGAGATACTGGTTCCGGAGCGCTTCCGCGGGCGGCATCCTGCCCATCGTGCCGATTTTTTCGCTGAGCCTCGTTTGCGCCCGATGGGAGCGGGGTTGGAGCTTTACGGCATAAACAAAGAACGCCGGGAATTTCCAATCGAGATCAGCCTCAGTCCTCTGGAAACCGAAGAAGGGATGCTGGTTTCCAGCGCGATTCGTGATATCACCGATCGTAAACGCGCCGAATCAAAGTTTCGAGGGTTGCTGGAGGCTGCCCCCGACGCCATGGTGGTGGTAAACCGGGAAGGCAAGATCGTTCTGGTCAACGTGCAGGTCGAGAAGCTGTTTGGATACCAGCGGGAAGAACTGCTAGGCCAGCAAATCGAGATACTGGTACCGGAGCGGTTCCGCGGGCGGCATCCTGCCCATCGTACAGTTTTTTTTGCAGAGCCTCGCGTGCGCCCTATGGGAGCGGGGCTGGAACTGTATGGATTAACCAAGGAGGGCAAGGAGTTTCCAATTGAGATCAGCCTCAGCCCATTGGAGACCGAAGAGGGTACCCTGGTCTCCAGCGCAATCCGTGACATCACCGCGCGCAAGCAGGCGGAGGGAGAAATCCTGAAGCTCAACATCGGACTTGAGAGCCGAAACGTCGAACTGGCAGCCGCCAACCAGGAACTGGAGGCTTTTACCTATTCGGTAGCCCATGATCTGCGCGCCCCCCTTCGGCATATTCAGGCGTTCTCGAAGATGCTCATGGAAGAGGCCGGCCCCCATATTCCTCCGACTGCGCAGGAATTCGTGCAGGACATCGTCAGCAGCACCCAGGACATGGGCCGGATGGTCGATGATTTGCTTGGCTTGGCGCGTATCGGACGCCAGGAGCTTCATCTCCAGGTGACAGGGCTCGATGCTCTGGTACAGGAAGTCCTGAAAGATCTGGCTCCCGAAACCGCTAGCCGCGAGATCCAATGGAAGCTTGGAGAACTGCCGTTTGTGGACTGTGACCCTGGCTTGATGAAGCAGGTGTTCTCCAACCTGCTCTCCAATGCGGTCAAGTACACGCGCCCGCGCAAGCCGGCGGTCATCGAAGTAGGCAGGAGGGCTGAGTCGGGCGAGAATGTGATCTTCGTCCGCGACAACGGTGTAGGCTTCAGCATGAAGTATGCAGACAAGCTCTTTGGCGTCTTCCAGCGTCTCCATAGGAAAGAAGACTTCGAAGGGACCGGCGTGGGGCTGGCTACCGTGCAGCGGATCATTCACAAGCACGGAGGCCGCATCTGGGCCGATGCTGCGCTTGACAAGGGCGCAACTTTTTATTTTACCTATGGCCCTTCTCAGGGTAAGGAACATCAAGACCAATCGATCGCTATGACAGGAGTAAAATGATGCAGGAGGAACAGATGGAAATTCTGTTGGTGGAAGATGATCCCCGGGATGTGCGGCTGACCATGAGAGAACTGCAAGCGGCAAGCACGAGAACTCGAGTAGAGGTGGCGCGAGATGGAGCCGAAGCACTGGATTTCCTTTTGTGCCAGGGAGACTATAGCCAGCGCTCGCTCGACCGTCCTCCGAAGCTGGTCCTTCTGGATTTGAAATTACCCAAAGTGGATGGTCTGCAAGTGCTCCGTGAGATCAAGAGTAATCCTTCAACCCAGGCCATTCCCGTGATCGTGCTCACCTCCTCCAAGGAAGAAAGAGATATAGTCGAAAGCTACAAGCTGGGCGTCAACAGCTACATTCAAAAACCGGTCGATTTTGAGAAATTCCGTGAGACGATCCGAACGATGGGTCTCTACTGGCTGGGTATGAACCAAGCCCCTCCCCCTAAGACGTTCACGATCGACTGACCTTCTTGCTTGCGTGAAAACATTAGAATTCACTCCTCGGCTTAGAAAGGCTGGCGTCCCCAAAAACAACTGCCTTAATTTCCGAGAACCTCAATAAGTCCCCATATTTTTATATAGTTACAAACTATCTTACCTGTCTGATCAGTCCAGATGACGACGTCTTCCACACAAGGTTAATGTGGATATCAACCTGGTACTAAAGTAAACACGAGGCCATGCCGATAGTAATGCAAGACCGGAGGCCAATACCGCCCAATGAGCCAGCTTACCAGCAATACAACTTTGCAATTACCCCGGCAGCAAGTTCAGGCGCCCAACCAAGGCGCCAAGCCCTTTCGGGTAATCGTAGCTGACGATGACGACAAAGACCGGCTTCGCCTTCAGTACGTGCTGGCCAAGTGGGGTTTTGAAGTTTGCCTGGCATCGGATGGTCTTGAGGCTTGGGAGTTGTTGCAATCGGAGGACGTGCCTACCATCGCCGTTCTTGATTGGGTCATGCCCAAATTGACTGGCATCGAGCTTTGCAAAAGGATCAGAAGCGTTCCCGGACGCCACTATACCTACATCGTGGTCGTGACCGGTATGAGCGAAAAACAACATATGGTGGCCGGGCTGCGCGCGGGGGCCGACGATTACCTGGCGAAGCCGTTTGATGCAGATGAATTGCAAGGCCGGCTCTTGGTGGCCGAAAGAATATTGAGCGTTCAGGAACAACTCATGGCCGCCCATGAACATGCAAAATTCCAGGCCATCCAGGTCGTGCAAGACTGTCTTACACAATTACTGAACCGTGCCGGCATCATGGATGCGTTGAACCATGAGTTGAGCCGGAGCCATCGCAGCCGTGAGCCCTTCGCCGTGATCATGGCCGATGTCGACCACTTCAAGAACATCAACGACACCTACGGCCATCCGGCCGGCGATGAAGTCCTATGCGAAGTCGCAACCAGGATCAAGACGTCGTTGCGCACCTATGATTCGGTAGGAAGGTTTGGCGGAGAAGAATTTCTAGGCATCGTTCCTGGGTGTGACGAACCTACTGCGTTTCAGGTAGCGGAAAAAATTCGGCACGCGGTCGGCGGCACTCCAGTCCAGGTTTTAGGTGAACCAAGGACGGTCACCATCAGCCTCGGCGTAAGCACCAGGACAGGGGAATCCTCGGCCATCGAGATGCTAAGCGCCGCCGACGCAGCTCTTTACCAGGCGAAAGCCTGCGGGCGAAATTGTACGAAGCTCGCTACTTCAAAGCCCGAACTCTCTTCTTAGGCAACTCATCAAGTCCATCAAAGACCTGAAACGAATCCTTGCTACGCGAAGTGGATTTGGTAATCGGCTATGAAAATCAACAGTGTCCCCTCGATGTTTTCAGGATGCGGTTTCGAATCACTGATTTGGTACACTCCGACCGAAGGTGCAGGTAAAGCTGGGAGGGGCAATGGCAACATGAGAGCTTGCGTTAGAACCAGAAAATTACATTTGATTCTCGTTTTCACCGTCCTAGTCGGATCTCTGAGCGTGGCGCAAGCTCCCAAAAACGACTTTGGCCCCTTGGAATTTCTATCAGGGAACTGGGTCGCCGAAGGCGGTGGTCGACCAGGACAAGGGACGGGTGGCTTTTCGTTTACGCCAGATTTACAGGGCGCAGTCCTGATCCGAAAGAGCTATGCCGAGTATCCAGCGGCCAAAGACAAACCCGCGTATCGACACGATGATTTGATGGTCATCTATAAGGAGCCTGCTGCCAACCGGTTGCGGGCCATATTTTTCGACAACGAAGGCCACGCCATCTATTACAGTATTCGTGCCGATGACAGCGCGAACTCCATTGAGTTTCTGAGCGAGCTTCAGCCCTCAGCTCCGCGCTACCGGTTGACGTACTACAAAGCCGGCGCCGATGTACTGAAGCTGAGATTTGAAATTGCGCCTGCCGGCAAACCGGAGTCATTCAGGACCTACATCGAAGCTATTGCTCACCGGCAAAAGCTTTAGCCTCAGCTTCATTGAGACCATGTCCAAACGGCCCGTCAACGCCCCGTACTAAAGTGCGTTCTATTACTTCGCCAGAAGATTCCAATTTCAGATGTCTACCGTACATTAATGCCAGCCTGTTGATGGCCATTCCAGGGTGTGCAAAAGAGACACGAGGCATCCATGAAAAAAAGTCTTGCTCTTGTAATATTTCTCGCATTCGTCATTTATTCAGCAGTTGCGTATTCAGCGGTTGCGGCTCCCAACCAGACAGCCACAACTTCAGCTTCTCCCACCGATCACGTCTCTCGCACCACCAAGGCAGTGAATTTCCGCCGTGCCGGCGGTTCCACCAAGATCAATTTTCACGGGACGGAACTCATGCAACAGTGCTCCGGGGAAGCAAAAGTGGAGAGCAAGAGCAACCGTATGGAGGTCAACGCCAGCTTTGAGAACCTGGAAGATGCGACCAAATTTGGCCTGGAGTACCTGACTTATGTGCTCTGGGCAATCTCTCCGCAGGGGCGGGCCATGAACATGGGAGAAATCGCCGTGAAAGATGGAAAGGGCCAGGTCAAGGCCATCACGGACATGCAAACATTCGGCATGGTTGTAACCGCCGAGCCTTATTTTGCCGTCACCCAGCCGAGTAACATCGTGGTACTGGAGAACATTCTCGGCCCTGAAACCTCAGGCCGGGTGGAAAACATCGACGCAAAATTCGAGCTGATCGCCCGCGGCGCTTATTCCTCTTCGAATACCAAGATCGAGAACGCAATTTTCGGCATCGACCGCAAAACACCGGTGGAGCTTTTTGAGGCCCGCAACGCCGTGCGAATTGCGCACATCGCCCAGGCCGACAAATATGCAGCTTCCACTGTGGCCAAAGCCGAGCAGCAACTGCAGACCGCTGAAGACGCTTACCGCCAGAAGAGAGATAAGAAGATGGTCGAAGCCGCGGCCCGCGAAGTGGTGCAGACTGCTGAAGACGCTCGCGTGATGGCGGTACAACAAAAGGCAGAAGAAGACGCTCAAGCCAAGGCAGCGGCGGAAAAGAAGGCTGCAGAAGAACGCGAGGCCAAAGCCCGCGCGGACGCGGCGGCCGAAGTGCAACATCGCTTAGAAGCTGAACAGGCTCGCAAGCAGGCGGAAACCGCCCAGGCAGAGGCAGAGCGCATGAAGCAGGAAGCAGAGAAGGCAGCGCAAGAGGCTGCGCGGCAGAGGCAAGAGGCGGAGCAGGCCCGGGCCTTGGCGTTGGACCAGCAAAAAGCCCTGGCTGTTGAGGCGGAAAAGGCGCGCAAAGCGGCGGCCGAAGCTGAACGGCTCCGCCTGGAGGCAGAACAGGAGAAGCAAGGTCTTCGGGCACAATTGCTGCAACAACTCAACTCGATTCTTGCCACCCGCGATACAGCGCGAGGACTGATTGCCAACATGGGTGACGTGCTGTTCCGCAGCGGTAGTTTTGAGCTGCGTCCGGAAGCGCGAGAGCGCCTGGCCAAGGTTTCAGGAATCGTGCTGGCCCACTCAGGATTGCACCTGGAAATAGAAGGCCACACTGACAGCGTGGGAGCCGACGAATACAACCAGCAGCTTTCAGAGAGACGCGCGAATGCGGTCCGCGATTATCTGGTGCAACAGGGAATCAATGCGGACTCCATTGTAGCGCGTGGCTTGGGCAAGACTTCCCCTGTGGCTACCAACGATACCGCCGACGGAAGGCAGCAGAACCGCCGCGTGGAGATGGTGCTCTCGGGCGACGTAATCGGCGTGACCACAGCAGCCCAGCGTCAATAAGAGTAGAACCCATCTCATAAATGCTCCGGGCATTGCCACTAGGGCTTAGCCCATTTCATCGAGGCCTGGAACGCGGGCCTGAAGGCCCGCTCTTCCACCCACTACGCTAAAGCGCATTTATGAGATGGCTTCTAATTATTGACAATCGAAATCGCTGTGTAGCTGGCTGGCGCCCACGAGGGTCCGACCAAGGTCCCTCCGTCTACCCGCGCTGACGCGCGGGTAGAGTCGGGGATGACGAGTTGATTGTTCACAAGGCAGACAATACATGGTCCTGAAACTGCTGGCCGTAGGGCAGCGCCAAATTGGCAGCGCCTTTTTTAAGCTTTTCGTACTGCATGATTAAATCTATTTCGCCGTTCGCTCCGAGGTTACGCAGGCTTGCGATGCTAGGGACGCTCTTGAGCGGCCATCGGTCAGCCCTCAGCACTGTCCACAACGTCAGCTTAAGAAGCCGCATCCTGGCAAGCCGCCGGAACTCTGCTGCTAGCCGAGCGATCTCGCGGAGTTGGTCTGCTTCATCCTCTGAATAATCGCCCGCGCCGTTCAGCAGTTCTGCCAGTTCGGTATTGGCCCATTCCTGCACAATGCGGGCGTTGTGGCACATGCGCGAGATGAACTCCCGCGCCTTCAGGAAATTGGCGCGGGTGGTGCGCCGCAGTGGGCGCCCGGACTGGGTCATCCGGATGTATCTTTCCCGCGCCCGATCGAATACCTCTCGGACTTCGTCCCAGTTAAGCTTGCGGAGAAATACTGTCACCTCATCCAGGGTGCGTTCCCCCACCTGAAACTGCCGCTGGCTTGCCGCGTAAAGCAGTACTATGGTGGAGCTCCCCAGGGAAACCAAGACTGGGGAGACCCTCACTACCGATATCAATTGCATTTTTTAGTGGCCCTCGTGAGTTTTCCTGGTAACTCCGATTATTTCTGGCTCTTCCCGAACAGGCGGTCCAAGCGAGGGGAACGCCCTCCACCAGATCAGGCACGGTGATATGTATGCCAGAAAAAGGTGGGAGCAAAAAAATAAATCTGTTTTTGTTCTGAAATCGGAAACGGGCAGCCGGTGGGGGTTTCCCCGATACTAAAAAAGGCCAAGTCCCTCAGTCCGGAGACAACGTAACTGGCTTTGTTATTCTTCCTGGCTCTTCGATGTCCTGGTCTTCTTCTTTCTGTTCTTGTAAAGAGATTCCAGCAGATATTTGACGGATGCGCATTCCTGGATTACAGCTTCCAATTTAGGAATGGTGTTTCTCAGTTCATGCTCTTCCACGATGCCGTCGGCCAGGGTGTTCGCGATGCTCTCCAGGGCCGCGCCCATGTCCTTCATGAGGTTGGAGATGACCAGAAACTCTTTTTCTGATGTTTGCCCAGGGTCGGGAATCTTGAATGCTACCCTTCCGGCCTGGGATTCGAGAACATCAAGCGGCTCGTAGTTGCCCAACAGCAAACAGATTTGCGGCAACAAATAAGCGGGGATAGGGCGGTCTCCCCGCAGCCAGTACATCAAGGACCGGTAATTCGTGCCCAGTTGCTGGGCCAGAAGCCGAACGTCATATTCCGCTTTGGCCTCTACAACCTGGCTAAGGACCGAAGAGAGATTTTTAGCAGGCACAGGATACTTCCCCAACTCGCTTTTGTCAGTTCAAAAACAGCGTCGTTTTGAACAATAAGATTGCCCATTGTAGCTGAATTGCACACCTCCCCTTCAGGCGCGTGTAATGTGAGGGCAGGAGAAGTTAAAGATGGTTAGGGCTCCGGCAAGCGGCTTTGGTGACGGTTTCGGCGGATCTGCGGTGGCTGGGCAGCAGTGGAATGGCGCAGATTTATTTGACAAAACATGCGACATAGAAGTAGCTTTTGACTATTGTCACCCACTCCTAACCTCCAGGCAGATTGCTTTTTTATCAGGGCTCGTTTTGGCGGCCTTGCCTTTGTGGCTTAACCAACAGAGGCTCACGCCCAACAGAACTGAATCCATGCGGATGTTTCCTGGATGGCCTGACTCTGTCCAGACAATTTGCTTGTTGAAAATACAAGACTTACGGACTACGATTACGCAACGAAGGGTGACAAAATAGGGGGGAACCAATGGCTTTCCTTGACTTAATCAAAAATGCAATCTTCGAAGAGGAGGCGCAGCCAAAACAGGCGGCAGCATCTGTGCCCCAGGGCGCGTCCCGGCCGGCGCCGCCCCCAAGTAATCCGGCTGTCACGGCTTCGCCCTCATTCACCTCGTCGCCTGCTGCTTCCGATAACCAGTTCTATAGCAGGCTGGCCAAGCAGACGGATTTGGCGGCGGTTCCCGAACTGGCCAAGATCGAGGCATTTGCCGCGCCGCTGGTTTCCATTATTCCCGACAAATCTGTACGCTACAAAGCTGCACTGGCCACCGCACAATCGCAGGCTGGCCTCACCAGGGAAGCCATTTTGAATGGCTTTGATTCGCTTCTCACAGTCTTGAATTCATCGGCTGCCTCATTCAACAAACAATCGAATGAAGTGGCCAAAGCCGAGGTGGAAGGCAAGACCGACCAGATCAATCAGCTCAACAACGTGATCCAGCTTAAGCAGAAGGAGATTGCCGACCTCCAGCAGCAGGTCAAGGCGATGCAATCGGAGGTAGATGTCTCCCGCTCCAAGCTGCAGCAGGCCAAGGCAAATTTTGGCGCGGCCTTCGAGCGGCGCAAGGCCGAAATTCAGCAACAACGCAAAGATTTTGAAAATATATTGCAGTAAGTTAAGGAGAACGTCATGGGAATGAGTCCAGGTTCGCCGGCGATGCAAGGCTTGAAGAGCTTTTGGCAACGGCCCGAGGGCACGGTTGGCAAGATTGCCCTGGTCATCGCCTGTCTGGCGGCAGGGTACGGCTTCGTTCAGATTCTCCCGTGGTTGATTGCCGCAGCCACCGACACGCTGCACCTCATCATGTTGATCGGCGGAATTCTGGTGGGCCTGTTTGTCCTTACCGATCATCGAGTGCGGACCCTGGCCAAGCTCGTCTTCCAGAGCACCATGCGCTACCTGACGGGGCTATTCATCGAGTTAGATCCCATCGGCATCCTTAAGAACTATATCGCCGAGATGAAGAAAAATCTCGCGGTCATGGACGAGCAACTCGGAAACCTGAATGGCTCGATCCGGACACTCCAGAACCAGATTGATACCAATCAGAAGGAGGCGGAGCATAGCCTGGCATTGGTCAACCAGGCCGACAAAAGAATGGCAGCGCCGGGTCTTGCTCCGCTTGACCAGCAGCAGTTCATGGCGGCCAAGATCACCAACCAGCGCCACGCCGCCAGCCTGCTCAGCATCAATAAATCACTGAACGATCTCCGCAATAAGCTGCAGATTCTTTATGACCAGCTCATCCGCTGGAGGGCCACGGCGGAGTTCCAGGTTACCGATAAAGAGAACCGCGTGAGCGAAGAAGAGATGCGGCGCAAGGCCCTGAAAAAGGCTTACTCGGTGTTCCAGGCCGCCAAGAAGATTTTTCGCGGCGATCCCGTCGCCAACCAGATCTACGATCAAACCCTGGAATACCTCGCCAACGACGCCGGCCAGATGCTGGGTGAGATGGAAGATTTCAACCGCCTCGCCAATAAACTCATGACCAACATGGATCTGGAGACCGGAGCGATCAATGACGAGGCGGTGAAACAACTCAGTGAGTTCCAGCAGAAGCTGATACCGGCATCCGCAGCCGGTACAGTACAGACGGCTGGAAGTGGTGCGCCAGACGCAACCACCGCAGGGCATAAAGATGATTACAGCGACCTGATTCGCTGAAAAGGATTTTGTTAACAGAAAGAATGATTCGTTCAAAGAATCGTCGGAGGAAGCGACCTAATGTTCAACAACACTATTTCCAAACCCCCAACGGGACACAGATTGAAACCGGGGGCCAAGATTGTTCTTCTACTGCTGGTGGGCGTCATATTGTTCTTTGGTTTTCGTACTGCGGTAAGCCGTGGCTGGATTCCAGCTCCCGGCATCACTAAGTCCATTATTCCCTCGAAGGCCGTGCTGCCCGACGTGAAAGACGCGGTAGTGCCCAACGTGGAACCGGCGGCGTTTCCTGACGCTGTACCCGCCTCGGTAAAAGCGCCGTTGATTCGCGCCGAGATATGGGCGTGGAACGCGCAGATGAATTTCATCTATGCCAACGGCGGAAGCGAGACCACCCGCAACAGCCTCATGGAAAAACACGGCGCGAACCTGAAGCTCATTCGCCAGGATGACACCAGCCAGATGCAAAACGACCTGATCGCCTGCGCCAAGGAGCTGCATGATGGCGCGGACCAGTGCTCTTCCGGGACCAATTACGTCCTGATCATGGGCGACGGTTCGGGACAGTTTTTTGCCGGCGTGAATCCCCAATTGAAGAAGCTGGATGGCGGCAAGGGCGAATACGTCGCCCAGGTGATCGGCTCCACAGGATACTCGCGCGGCGAAGACAAGCTCATGGGACTGCCGGAGTGGAAGCTCGATCCTCAAAAAGCCAAGGGTGCAGTCATCGCAGGGGTGCTGCGCGACGGCGACTGGAATATCGCCATGAAGTGGGCGGCAGACAACCAGATCAAGAACAACCCCGATGAAAAAACCTGGGACCCCGACGCCCTGAATTGGGTCAACGCTCCCGACTATCTCAAGGCGGCTGAAATCTACAACGCCAACACCTGTGAAGACCGCAAGGTCGTCCAGGACGGAAGATTGACCGGAGAAACCAAGAATGTGTGCGTCAACGGCGTAGTGACCTGGACGCCCGGGGACGTGAACGTGGCTCACGGCCGTGGCGGACTGGTCTCCATCGTCTCTTCGAAACAATATCGGTCGCAGATGCCCGACGTGATCATCGGCATCAAGAAGTTCAATCAAGATCATCGCAATGAAGTTCAGGGCATGCTCGCCGCGACTTTTGAAGCAGGCGACCAGCTCAAGGCTTTTCCCGATGCGCTGAAAAAGGCGGCGGCCATCAGCGCCAAGGTCTACAACGAGCAAAACGGGGACTATTGGCTTACGTATTTCAAGGGGACACGCGAACAGGACAAGACCGGCAACCAGGTCGAGCTTGGGGGATCGGCGGTCAACAATCTCAACGACAACCTGTTGCTGTTCGGAATGCAGCCGGGGGCCAACAATAATTTCAGATCTACTTACACTGTGTTTGGGAATATCGCGACCCAACAATACCCCAACTTGTTCAAGGACGACAACAAGATTCCAGACGTGAAGGAGATCCTCGATACTTCCTACATTCTGGGAGCATCTTCGCAGCTTGGCCAGGCTGGAGCAGAAGCCGACGTTGCCAGCTTCAGCCCCAGCGCCGATACGGGCTCGGTAGTTTCCAAGCGCAATTGGAATATCGAATTCCTGACCGGACAGGCCACCTTGACTCCGGAGGGGGAACGCAACATGTTCCAGATCAAGGATGACCTGGCCATCGCCGGAGCCCTGTTCGTGACCGTGAATGGCCACACCGACAACGTCGGAAGCCGCGCCGCCAACGTTGATCTGTCGGAGCGCCGCGCTGCCGCCATCAAGGATTGGCTGCAAAGAAAAGCGCCTTCCAACTTCCCTGACAGCCGTTTCCGTATCCATGCTTATGGCGACACGAGGCCGGTGGCATCGAACGCTACTGCCGAGGGTCGGGCGAAGAACCGTCGCGTGGAAATTATCCTGTCGGGAAATAATTAGGAGACGCAGTGACCGCAACCAAGCCGCAGGTTGCCGGCGAGGCCAACCGCCCAGCCGGCATGATAGCAGGCGCCGGACCATCCTCCAGCCGAAGTAAGAGCTGGAGTGAGATTCTCGGCATGTTTTCTCCGAACCGGGTAGTTTCGAAGGCGACCATGCGGCTGATCATCGTCTTCCAGATCGCCCTCCTGCTGGCGGTCTGGGCCACATCCTCGTATGTGTTCCTGCCCAAACCCATGGCGGTGTTGCGGGCCTTCGGCGATCTTTGGAGCAACGAAGGGATGGGGCAGGAGTTGATCGTCAGCTTCGTCCTGAACCTGCAGGCCATGGCCTGGGCCACAGTTCTATCGCTCGGGCTTGCCTATCTCACGGTCGTTCCTGTATTTCGCCCCATCGTGCTGGCCCTTTCCAAAGGGAGATTCCTGGGCATGGTAGGGCTCACATTTTTCTTCACCCTGCTCTTTTCCAAGGGCCACCACCTCAAAGTCAGCCTGCTCGTATTTGGCGTCGGCGTGTTCTTTGTCACCAGCATGATCGATGTGGTAGCGCAGGTGCCCAAAGAAAAGTTCGATCTGGCGCGCACCTTGCGGATGGGCGAGTGGCGCGTAGTTTGGGAGGTCATCATTCTGGGCCGGGCCGACGCGGCCTTTGATGCCTTGCGCCAGAATGCCGCTATGGGGTGGATGATGCTTACCATGGTGGAAGGAATCTCCCGCTCCGAAGGCGGAATCGGCGCGCTGCTCCTCAACCAGAACAAACATTTTCGCCTGGAAGCGGTCTTCGCCATCCAGATCGCCATCCTGCTGATCGGACTATTTCAGGACTACGCAATCGGATTGGCCAAACGGTTCATCTGCCCTTACGCAGATCTGCAACTGGAAAGACGATAGGGTTTCAACTTGCCTCCTAGCTACAAGTATGCTGACACGATTCTGAAGGTGGACAACGTCAGTCTTTCGTATGACGACAAAGTCATACTCCGCAACGTGAATGCAGAGATACGCGACGTGGTGCGTGAAAGCTGTGTTCAGGGCCAGGTGGTCGGATTTCTCGGCCCCTCTGGTATCGGCAAGACCCAGCTCTTTCGCATCATTGCCGGTCTGAACCGTCCCACCAGCGGCCAGGTGTTGTGCGGTTCGGCGATGACTCCGGTACAGCCTGGAATGGTCGGTGTCGTCGCCCAAAGCTATCCGCTATTTGAGAACCGCACCATCTTCAGCAACCTGATGCTGGCGGCACGGCATCGCGAAAAAAACCGTGACGCTGCGCGCGAAAAAGTGATGAGCTACCTCCACCGGTTGGACATGGAGGACAAGGCCAGCCACTACCCTGCTCAGATTTCCGGCGGCCAGCGCCAGAGAATCGCCATTGCCCAACAGCTTCTGTGCAGCGACCACTTCCTGCTCATGGATGAACCCTTCTCCGGCCTGGATGTGGTCATGGAAGCAAAGGTCTGTGAGTTGATCATAGAGATCGCCAGTCTCGACGAGTTGAACACCATCATCGTGGTGACCCACGACGTCACCGCGGCTGCTACTGTCTCCGATCACATGTGGCTCATGGGCCGCGACCGCGATGAGAAAGGCGAGATCATCCCCGGAGCGCGCATTCAGGAGACCTACGATCTGATCGAGCGCGACCTGTGCTGGCATCCCGGCATCACCAGCTCCCCTCGCTTCGTGGAGTTTGTGACCGAAGTGAAGGAAAGATTTAAGACGCTATAGCTCGCGCGCAAATCAGAAACTCAAGCAATACGGCGATGTGGGAACACAGAGGAACCAGTCCCCGGAAGGGGACGAACGAAAGTAGCCCCGCCACGTCGAGACAGCTTGCGCGCAAGCTGTTTCGTAAGTGCGAGGTATAGAACGAGCCAGCTTCTTTCCTTGCGCCGCAGGCTTGCGCGCAGCGAAGCGGAGCGCACTAAGGAAACAACGCACTTATCAATGTAGACGCAACAAGATCTCAGCGCTAATGATGCTGTTTTTGAACTGCATTGCCGCTGATCGGCGTCTGGGCCCTGCGCATCCACACAGATGAAATAACCCACTACCCAACCAGGCATTAAGAAATCTTAATAATAAGACACATACAGTGCTCTCAGTACATCCATACGTTACCAGCGTGATCTTGCTGGCGCTTCGATGGAACGCTAAGTTTCCTATCACGGACAAGAGCTTTCGTAATGCAGGACACTCTATGATGAACACACCGGCCCAAGGTTCACCAATATCCACTTCGGCTGCTTCATCTTCAGAAGATGATGTGCAGATGCTGTACGAACACCCGATCATGGCTCCGGAAGGAACTCCGGCGGAAGATTTGCGCGAGAGAGAAAGAGAAGTAGTGGCGCTGCCTCGCATCGTCGGCGGGCCGGGGGAGTCCGCCAGCACGCCGGTGATTCAAACTCCGAGCTTTCCTGAAGTTTACCAGCGGGCTGGCATTCGAGCGCCCGCCCATGGATTTACCATTCTGAAAATCGCGGACATGGTGTCCAGCAACTATCTTCGCGAGCTTTCGCGCGAAGGAAAACGCGCTGCCATTCTCATGGCCCTGGAGGCCAGCAATGTGCAGATCCAGGATGTGATCGAAGACGGCGCGCAACGCGACCTTGCCCTGAATGAGTATGAAGCGCATCAGCAGAAGACCTTCCAGGACTTCAAGGCCCGGAAGCAGCAGCAGAACCAGGAAATTCAGGCTGAAATTGAGCGTTTGACCGAGGCGTACCGCGCAACCATCCAGGCCAATGAAAAAGAAGTTGCAGAGGAAAAGGCTCGCCTGGACGAGTGGCGCACGAAAAAGCGCGAGGAGGAGCGGCGCCTGCGCACGGCCGCCTCCCATTTTGTCCCGAACAGCAATGGCAACGGCAATGCCGAGGTAGTGAACGCCGAGCCCGATCCAGGAACGCCTTCAGCGCAACGCCAGCCATCTGAGATGTCGCCTGCGCCAGTTCCCGCAAGTACGAAAACCGCAGAGATACGTCCAGCGGCAGCCAAGGCACCTGATAAGCGTCTGTCTCTGTGGAAGCGATAGTTACGAACCGGTTGATTTGTGTCAGTTCCTGAGGAACGAAGGAAAATTTATTCGGGCCCTGAAGTATCTACAACTTTGCGGGCCATGGAGGAACTGCTCTGCGAACTCTTCGGTGGTCTTGATTTGGTTTCTTCCGTGTTCCTCAGCGGATTCTGTACTACTATCAGCGAAATTCTTCTCTCGCCAAGGTGAATTCTGTCGTCCCTACAGGACTCTGGTTCTGAATCTCTACTCACCCAGCACTCACGTGCTGGGCTCAATAATTCCGCCCCTGCCGGGCTTCAGTTCTCTGAATGGATTTGGTTGCCTGAAGAAAGGTTTCGGCCACGCACTTGCGCGCCTTGACGTAATATTGACTACATAATCGAGGGAACACAACCAATGACCACACCTCTGAAAAAGCTCGTCTTGATTCCTTTCGTCCTGCTGCTGGCCATCCCAACACTGTTAGGCCAGCAAAAATCTGGTGCGATGGATGAGACAATCCGCACGCTCTTCGCCGCTACGAACTTCTCGGGCGTTGCAGTCTCGCCGGATGGCAAGCATGTGGTCTATGTGGAGAACTCATCAATCTATGTTGCGGAACCACGTACAGGGGCCAAGCCTCGCCGAATTACCGCTGGCGATGGAAGAGCGACCCACGATGAAGGCGCAGTCGCATGGTCGCCTAACAGCAAGAGCCTGGCCTTTCTCTCCGACGCCGCTAAGGCCGGGCAGCAGCAGCTCTATATCGTCAGTGCAGATGGCGGTTCGCCGAAAAAACTGACGAACGTAAAGGGCTTTCTGGCTGCGCCGGGATGGTCGCCGGACGGCAAAACCATCGCTTTGCTGTTCACCGAAAATGCGGAACGCGCCGCAGGGCCGCTGGTGGCGGAGGTCGCGCAGACCGGCGTTATCAAAGAGAGCGTCACGGAGCAGCGGCTGACCCTGGTTGATGTCGCGACCGGCAAGCTGCGCCAGATCTCGCCCGCCGATATGTATGTCTACGAATATGACTGGTCTCCGGACGGCAAACGCTTCGTGACCACCGCGGCGCATGGCAACGGTGACAACAACTGGTACATCGCGGAGCTTTACACCATCGATGCCGCCGGTGGAGAGATGAAATCCATCCACAAGACTCCGCTACAGATTGCCAACCCCGCATGGTCGCCCGACGGCAAATCTGTGGCCTTCATCGAGGGACTCATGAGCGACGAGCCTTCGGTGGGCGGAGATATTTTTGTTGTCCCCGCAAGTGGAGGCGAAGCGCGCAACATCACTCCGGGCATGAAAGCTTCGGCCAGTTGGCTTACCTGGGCGCAAACTGGGAAGATCTTCTTCGGTGAAGAGGTCGACGGCGGGAGCGGGCTGGCCACCGTTGACGCCGGCAGCGGAAAGATCGAGACGCTCTTTCAAACCGGCGACCAGATCAACTCCAATGCCTGGGGCACTGGCGTATCCATTTCAGCCGATGGCCAGATGACCGCCATGGTGCGCCAATCGCTCGCCCATCCACCCGAGGTCTGGGCGGGGCCAATCGGCCATTGGCAGCAGATCACGGCAGCCAACGCCAATCTCAAACCGGCCTGGGGTGAAGCCAAGAGCATCCACTGGAGCAATGAAGGATTCAACCTTCAGGGCTGGCTGCTCTACCCGCGCAACTTTGATCCGTCAAAAAAATATCCGATGGTTGTAAATGTTCACGGCGGCCCGGGCGCAATGGCACGCTCCTCCTGGCCGGGACCGCACAACTTCGGAGTGGCCCTTTCCAGCGCCGGTTATTTTGTCTTCTTACCCAATCCGCGCGGCAGCTTTGGCGAGGGCGAGGACTTTACGCGCGCCAACGTGAAAGATTTCGGCTACGGCGACTGGCGCGACATCATGACCGGCGTGGACCAGGCGCTGAAAGAAGCGCCCATCGATGAGCGCCGCCTGGGGCTGACCGGCTGGAGCTACGGCGGCTACATGACCATGTGGGGCGTCACGCAGACCAAGCGCTTCGCCGCGGCTGTGGCCGGAGCTGGAATCGCAAATTATCAGAGTTATTACGGAGAGAACCAGATCGATCAATGGATGATCCCGTTTTTTGGCGCATCCGTCTATGACGATCCCCAGGTCTATGCCAAAAGTTCGCCGATTACTTTTATCAAGAATGCCAGGACGCCCACGTTGGTCTTAGTGGGAGACAGTGACGGTGAGTGTCCGACGCCGCAATCCTATGAATTCTGGCACGCCCTGAAGACCATCGGCACCGAAACCGAATTCGTAGTTTACGAGCACGAAGGCCACTCATTTGCCAGCAAAGAGCACCAGAAAGACGTGATCGAGCGCGCCCGGGCCTGGTTCGATGAACACTTGAAAAGCAGCCGTTAGTACTTAGCCATTAGTATTTAGCCAGAGGCTGTTCGATCTAATTCGATCAGTGTTTATCGATCGCTGTTGAATTTAGTGAAAGCCAGGAGTCAAACAGCTTTACCCCTGAGCGGTGGGAAATAGAGGCGTGAGAGAATCTCCAGGTTGCGGCGGACTAAGAACTAATGGCTAAAGGCTATAGCGGTTTCATAGTTACTGTAGACCGATACCGGTGGAAACTACTTCAGGCAGTGTCGGGTATGTATGACAGAACGGCCCTTTAGGGCAATACGGTTCACTTAAGGAAATGCGACGAAATTGAGAGCCACGACGAACCAGCCCCGCAGGGGCGAAATTATTGAGCCCAGCACGTAAGTGCTGGGGAGTGAACGAGCTACGAAATGAGCCCCGTAGGGGCGACAGTGACTTCCT
>Ga0070730_10002079_pt1 | contig 18462 bp, 36 predicted proteins | sample Coa_R1_3_FD_66447 | JGI IMG/M metagenome (GOLD analysis project Ga0070730, IMG submission 66447) | Surface soil microbial communities from Centralia Pennsylvania, which are recovering from an underground coalmine fire - Coalmine... | ecosystem: Environmental > Terrestrial > Soil > Unclassified ... | reverse complement strand
GATGTCCCGATTGGCTCCGGTGGCCGCAGGCGGGTCCGCCGCGCGCTGCGGACCAACACCTATACCCTCACCGCGGCGAATGCCACCCAGGCGGTGCTGCCGCAGGCCGACAACCGCGTGGAGGCCTGGATCACCTCCGCGGTCGGCGCCAGCCCGCCGGTCATCTTCATCAGCACCAGCCAGGCCGGCGCGCAGGCCCAGAGCGGCGGGGCGGCGCAGGTCAACGGCACCGACACCACCCCGTTCCCGGTGAACACCACCGATCAGGTGTGGATCTCGGCGGCCTCCGGGTTCCCGGTCACGGTGTCCGTGGTGGCCATCTACGAGGAAAGCGAGCCATCATGACGGTCCGGGAGATCGCGCGGCCGCGGCGGCGCGGCGCGCTGGTGCTGGCGCTGCTGGCCTTCGTGCTGTTCGCGGTGGCCGCGATGCTGGCCGGCGGGCTGATCAGCGGGGCGAGCCCGCCCGGGTGGATGGTGCCCGGCGGCCTGGCCGCGGTGGCCGGCGCGCTGGTCGCGCTGCTGCTGTAATGGCTACGGGGCTGCCGATCCGGCCCGGGTCGGCCGCGGTGGTGCTGTCCGGTGCTGGCGGCGGCACCGCGAAGATCGGCCCGGCCGGGCCGCGCGAGGCCTGGCATCCCGAGTACGCCTCGGTGAGCGTGGCCACCAGCGTGAAGGAGGCGCAGTGCCGGATCTACACCGGCGACGCGCCGGTGCCGGCCAATTTCGTGGACGGCACGCTGTCCGGATCGACCGGCGACGGCACCGGCCGGGTGTCAGGGCGGCCCCTTAAGCTGGGAGATTTCATCTGGGCGGTCTGGACCGGCGGCGACGCCGGCGCGGTGGCCACGCTCAACGTGACCGGGACGCGGGATCTGTGAGCGACGGCTTCAATAACCCGATCGTGGGCGGCGGCGGCGCCCTGGTGTACCCGTCGATTCACAGCCCGAACTTCGTGCAGTCACCGCTGGCCGGCTGGGCCGTCAATAAGGACGGCTCCGCGTTCTTCGGGAACCTGACGCTCAGCGGGTCATTCAGCGGCACCAACTGGGTCCTCAACGCCACCGGCATATTCTTCTACAACGGCACCCCGCAGGCGGGCAACTCGCCGTATTTCTGGGCGGTCGCCTCGGGCGTCACCACTGACCCGTTCGGGAATCACGTGCAGGCGGCGGGCGGATTCGGGAACCCGTCCGGGAGCCACGTCGAGTTCGAGGGCGGGGGCAATGTCAACTTCAATGACGCCGCCAATAACACCCGCGTCCATATCGAGCCCGGATCAGACCTGATCGCGATCTACCCGGCGGGCGGCGCATCGACCCACGCCCCCGACATCACCATCGCGGACACCGCCGGGACCGACGCATGGGCCCACTCCTTCCCGGCCGGCCTCAACCTGGCCGCGCTGCCCCTCACCGCCGGGAACACGATCATCAACGCGAGCGGGATCTTCGCCTACTCGGCGCTGCCGCCCGCCCTGGGCGGGCTGGTCGCCTCGATCGCCGCCGTCTCGGGCACCGACAGCGCCGGCAACGCCTACCTGGCCGGGGAAAGCAGCTACGCCAACCTGGGCGGCGGGTTCTTCCAGGCGATCACGGTCAGCGGCGGCTTCGTGGTGATCACCTCCGCCGCGTCGGCGGCCGGCCCGTGGACAGTGCTCGGCGAGATCGGCGCGATCCGCAGCGACGGCGATACGCACTTCGCCGCGGTCGGCGGCAGCCACCTGGTAGCCGACACCCGGCTGTACGCGCTGAACCCGGTCACCGGATCCGGGCGGGCCGACTGGCAGGACATGCGGCCGCTGTCCAATTCGTGGATCGGGACGATCGCCGGGCAGTACCCGCCGCAGTACCGGCTCAGCGCGGACGGGTTCGTCGACGTCGCCGGCTATGTGCAGACCCCGGCCGCGAACGCGAACTACAACTCGGTCACGTTCGCCACGCTGCCCGCCGCGTACCGGCCCGCGGCGAACGCCGGGCACCGGTGGCCGGTCACGATGACCACCAACGTGGCCCCGGTCGGCACCCCCGCGGTGCAGATCGATACCAACGGGAACCTGCAGTGCCACAACATGCCCGCCCTGATGAGCAGCCAGGTCATCGGCATCTACGGCCGGTATCCCCTCAACGCGCCGATTGCCGCATGAACGCCGGATCGGCCGGCAACCTGCTGATCCTGGCCGGGACCGTCCTGACGTTCCTGACCGCGCTGATCGGGTTCGTCGTCGCCTTCCGCAAGATCGAGAAGGTGCACGTGCTGGTCAACTCCAACCTGACCAAGGTCATGGAAAAGCTGGGGATCGAGGTGGAGCGCTCGGACCAGCTGAAAAAGACCCTGGAACAGGCCGGCGTCGAGGTGCCCCCCAAGCCGGACGGCGGGGCGGGCTAGGGCCAGATCTGCTCGAGCCGGTCCAGCAGCCGCTTGAGGCTGGACCGGGTGATCACGGTCATGCTGTGCCGCTCGTCGTCGTCGTCGCGGATGATCGCCTGCCAGAAGTTCCCCAGGTAGATGATCTCCGCCTGCGGGTGGCCGGCCTCGTACGCCATCCGGCGCGGCACCTGGTCGACGTAATCGGGCTCGCCTCTGACCATCATCATCACCATCGGGCTGGGATCCCTTCGCGTGTCTTCTGCGCATCTGCGGAACTGCGCAGAAGATGTAACGATTAGGACTGTACGCCGGGTGATCACGATTAGCACTACGGTGCCGCGAAAAAAAGCCCGGTGCCCGCTCCCGGGGGATGACGGGGGGAGCGGGCGCCGGGGGCTCGGCGGGTCAAACCTGCGGGTGCGTCAGGGCCAGGATCGCGAGCAGCGCGGCGAGCACGGCGCCGGTGATCACGACCGCGGCCACGATGGCGGCCGCGGCGTGCAGGAATGCGCGCATGTCATCTCCTGCGGTCCGGGGGCCCCGGGCCCGGCCGGGACCGCCGTGGCTGTGCCGCAGTTTCCGGCGGCGGCCGGGCCCGGGGCGGCTCATCAGAACGGCGGCGGCGGCGTCACCGAGGCGGCCAGCTCCTGCCACCGCCAGCCGGCCTTGTCGCCGTGCAGCCGGGCGAACAGCGCCGCGGCCGCGTGCGCCAGCGAGATCAGCATCAGCCCGCCGCAGTAACTGCAGCACACCTCGAACGGGCCCCGCGTGCGGGCGAGCTCGCGGGCCAGCGCGGTGCCGCGGCCGCCGTCGGGGTACTCCAGTCGGCCCGGGTCGATCCCGGCGCCCAGCGCGGTGACGTGGTTCAGCTGCACAAGCCAGCTGGCGGCGGCGAGCACGGTGGCCAGCTCGGCGCCGTCGAAGGCCGCGTGGTCGCTAGCCGGGTTGATGCCGCCGAAGATGGTCTGGACGAGCTGGTCGGCCAGCCGGACGCCGGCCGGGAAATGCTCGAGCTGCCCGCGGGCCTCGAGTGCTGTGTCCATCTATGAGCCCCCTTTTGATCGGTACACGATGTAGCCGGGCCACAGCGGGAACGCGGTCACCCGGGCCGCGCCCCGGCGGGCGGCCCGGGCGGCGCGGCGGCACCGGCCCGGCGCCGCGTGCCGGCCCCGCGGCCGCCACGGCATCTCGCCGCACGATGGGTCACGCCACGGGCTGACCGGCACGTCCATGTTCCTGCTCCCCGCTCGCTGCCAGGCTGGTGGTCCCGCGGGCCCGGGCGGCAACCCCCCAAGGGCACGCCCGGGCCCGCGGTGCCGCCGGGCCCCGTGCTCCCGTAGCCCACGGATGCGAGAGGGGCCCGGCGGCTGGTGCGCCGGGCACCCGGTCCGGCCCGCCGGGGATCGGAAATCGGCGGGGTTCCCTCCGGGAGCGGTGACCAGCGCAGTGCATACCGTAGCAGGCACTGCGGTGGTTATGCGCAACACCACAGAAGCATCGTGCGTAACGATCCGGTATAGCGTTGCGCCGTGACCGCCAGCACCGACTCGGGAGGCCGCGTCCTGGATCCGGCCGGGCGGGTGCCCCGCTACCTGCAGGTGGCGCAGCTGCTGCGCCAGGAGATCATGGCCGGCCATTACCCGCCCGGGACTATGCTGCCCGGTGAGAACGCGCTCACCGCCCGTTACGAGGTCTCCGCGTCGACGGTGCGGCTGGCGGTGTCGGTGCTGCGGGAGGAAGGCCTGGTGGAAACCCGGAGGGGATCGGGGAGCTTCGTCCGGTCGGTGCCCCCGAAGATCACCGTGCACGCCGGCCCGGACGACGTCATCACCGCCCGGCTGCCCACCCCGGACGAGCGCCGCGCCCTGGGCGTGCCCGAGGGCGTGTGGGTGATCAGCGTGCAGCGGCCCGGCCGCGCCGAGGAGCTGTTCGACGCGGGCCGGGCCGAGGTGATCATCCAGGCGTTACCGGCGCCCTCCGGTGAATATGCACGTGATGGCGATGCCGATCAGCACGCCTAGTTCCCCGGAGATCCAGGCCAGCGTGTCCTGAATGGCTGACAGCTGATGGCTCATAGCCGGTCTCCCTGGGCGGCGGCGCGGGCGTGCTCGACGGCGCGGCTGGCCGCGGCCGCGGCGCCGTACCGGGCGGCCATCGCCGGGGACCGCCAGCCGAACAGCCTCATCGCGTCGCCCTCCGAGCCGCCGGCCAGCTGCCACTCGTGCGCGGACCAGTGCCGCCAGTGGTGCGGCGGGATCACCGCAACGCCGGCGGCCCGGCACCGGGCCGCGATGATCTTGTACACCGAGCCGCGGTCCATCGCCCCGCGCGGGGTGAAGAACAGCTGCGGCAGGCTCGCATGCCGGTGCCGGCCGCGGGCCCGGATCCACAGCGCCAGCGCGTGCCCGGTCTTCTCCCCGAACGGGATGGTGCGCTCCAGGCCGCCCTTGCCCATCATCGTGATGGTGTCCCGGCGCCGGTCGACCGCGGCCAGCTCCAGGCGCGCGATCTCGGACGCCCGCGGGGTGCCGGCCTCGAGCAGGATCCGCAGCAGCGCGGTGTCCCGCCGGTCCCGCCACCTGGCCCCGGCGCAGGCGGCCAGCACCGCGGCCATGTCGCCCGGATCCGGCAGCGGGATCACCCGCAGCTGCTCCTTTACCGGGTCCAGGCGGGCCATCGGCGATACCTCCACGTGCTCGCGGCGGGCCGCCCACGCGTAGAAGGCGTGCGCCCGCCGGTAGTAGGTGGCGTGGGTGGCCGGGCTGTAGCCCGGGTCGTCGCGCAGCCCGGCCAGCCACTTCTCGGCGTCGGCCTCCGCCGCGTCGAGCAGGTACACCCCGTCCGGGAGCGTGGCGGCCAGGTTCTCCAGGCACCGGCGGGCCCCGCCGATCGTCTCGGGCGACAGGCCGCGCTGCCGCATGTTCCGCTCGTACAGGTGCCAGGCCAGCTCGTCTTCCTCACGCACCGGGATTCTCCCTCTGCTTGATCATGTCCGTGAGCGCCGCGGCGGCCTCGCCGGCGGCGCGCTGCAGCGCGCGCATCGCCTCCAGGTCCTCGAGGAGGTCCTCGTCGTCGGCACCGATGCAGATATCGGCGCTCTCGCTCAGCTCGAGGTACCAGTAGTCGCGCGGCGGGCCCTTATCGGGGCGGTACGTGAACGGCCGGACGCGGATCTCCCAGGCGGCCGGCCGCCGGATGGTGACGCGGGCGCGCGTGTCCGAGATTCTCATTGGTTTCCCTTCGTGGTCGGCTCCCCGCTTCTCCGCAGAAGCGGTGACGCCGCCACGCTACACCGGGCGGGGGACGCGCCCTAACACCGCAGTGCCAGGGCCGCCCGGTCGTGTACACTGGGGACCCGATGACATCACCGCAGGCCAGGACGGTGACAGACGGGGTTATAGCTCAGTCGGTTAGAGCGCGTCCCTGATAAGGACATGATGCCTACCGCAGTGCGCACAGCCATCTGACCAGCACAAACATAGGGCCCGCCTCACCGTAGACACGGCAAAGGACGGGCCCTAATTTCTATTCCGTAACGATCTGATTTGTGCAGGTCAACCCGATACGGCCCGCACAGTGAACGAGGCCGACGACGATCGCGCCTTCCATCTTGTCGAGGTCGATCAGCACCTCGACGTCGCGCGAGGCAAGCCGGGGCTTCGCGTACCGGTAAATCTGCTCGGCTATGTCCTGGGCATCGCCGGCGACGTTCAGCGGCGGAACAACATGGTTTCGGCCGATTCGATCGAACGTCGCCAGATAACTTGTCATCAGTCACCTGGTTTGCGCAGGTCTTACAGGCGGCGTCCAGCTCGGCCTGCTGGTGTGTATAGATCTCGGCATAGCAGGCCGCCGACGGGCGCAGGTGCGTCAGGTGATGATCGGCTACCGCCTTGATCGTGGCCAGGTGCGCCATCACGTGGTCGGTGAACGTGCCGCCGCACGCCTCGGGTTCATCGGGCAGGCATCGCGGCCCCACCGCGTACCCGAGTTCGGCCAGGGCCTGGCGGCTGCCGCGGGCCAGGTCTGCCCAGTTCTGATCGGTGCTCATATCACCCTCTGTCACTAGCAGCTTCGTCGCTTGTACGTAGAGTCACAGAGGTGTAACTTACCATTGCGCTTGATCTTCAGGCGCTACGGTGCGCACTTTTGGCACTGCGGTGAACAGCAAAAACGGGCCCCCGATCCAGCCTGGCAGCCAGAGATCAGGGGCCCGCTCGAACCCTTCCGACCACGGAAAGGCCTTATGAGTATGCCATCTGACAGCACAGAGCGCAGCCAGCGCGCCAGAATCGCGGCGCTGGCCAGGGTCGCCAAGGAGCCGAGCGGCACTGCGATGACCGAGCGGGCGCGGTCCAAGTTCCGGGATTCGTTCTACGACGCGACCGACCCGGAGCTGCCCGAGCCCGAGCGGCGCCGCCAGGCCGACGCGGCCTACCGGCTGCACATGACCCGGCTGAGCAGACGGGCGGCGCTGGCCCGCCAGCGGGCCGCGGCGGCCATGCAGGAAGCGCACGAGGCGCTGACTGAGCTGGCCGAGAGTGCCGACGCGGTTTGATATCGAGCGCGCCGTGCTGAAATCCGACCTGCCCGCGGGCTGGCGGCACCTGATGCACGTGCTGTGCATCAGGCTCGACGCGCAGGCCGGGGTGATCCTGTCCGCCTACCAGCCGTCGCTGTCCGATTTGGCTAGGGACACCGCCCTGCACCGGCGGACCGTCATGCGGTACCTGACGGGGCTCGAGGGACGCGGCTGGATCACCCGCCGGCGGCCGCCCATCGAGCTGGCCCGCAGGCTGCACCGCCGTACCAGCTACGGATTGCAGGTCCCGGAGGGTTATCCACAGGCTAGGGACGGCATGCCGCCAGGCCTAGGGGCCAACGGCCACCTGGCTAGGGACACCGCGCCGCCGGGGCTAGGGGCAGCCCCGGCCGGAGCTAGGGGCACAGCGCCGCACGGATCATCAGAGTCATCAGGATCATCAGATCTCGACGCGATCATCAACGCGATCAAAGAACGCGACGGCGTGACGGTCGACCGGAACTGGGCGGCCCGCGTCCGGGAGCAGATACTCGGCGCCCGCGACGTCCGGCACCCGGCCGCCTACATGCGCCGGGCGATCCGCGACGCGCCGCCCGGCACCTACTCGCCGGCCCCGCAGCCCCCGCCATTCAGGGCGCCCCAGCGCGCCGCCACCACGAAGGGACAACACGCATGATCGCCGGACTCCAGTTCGACAGCACCGACCACCTGCCGTTCACGCCGAAATTGCAGGCGTTCTACATCAACGGCCGGTTCGCGGTGCCGCCGCGGTACGGCCGCGGCCGCGTCTACATCGACGTGACCGGCGCCGCGCCCCGCGGCGCGATGTGGCTCGACGTCGAGAAAGGCGACGCCACCCCGGACCGCGTGCCCGGCTGGCTGGACGAGCGGCACGCGGCCGGCCTGGGCTGGGGCGGCATCTACGTCAACCGCGGCCAGCTGGCCGCCGTCGAGGCCGCCGCCTCGCACCGGCCCCACCTGCTGTGGGTGGCCACCCTCGACGGGACCCTCGACATCGCCCCGGTGCCCGGGATCGGCGTCCTGACCCTGGTGCAGGCCTTCCCGGCCGAAATGGTCGGCGGCATCAACGTCGACGTGTCCGCGGTCGTCGACCGCGACTACTGGCTCAGGCACGCGGCGTGAGCCAGCGCGAGCTGCCGCTGCGCATCATCGTCGACGACGGCGGCACGCCGGTGATCCGGTGCCTGTGCGGCGCGGAGGCAGCCGCGGTGATCCAGCCGGGCCGGTCGCTGCGACCGGACCTGTCGCCCGCCATCATCACGCGGATGATCCTGCACGCCCGGCGCTGCACCCTGCGCCAGGAGGCGCTCGAGACAGTGCACCGCTAGGCCGGCGGGCCCGGTCGCCCTGCAGGCCGGGCCCGCCCTATGATGGCCAGCCGTGCCACGTACCGAAACCGAATGGACGCGCGACGTCGTCGACCTGGCCCTCATGCTCGGCCTGGTCGCCCATCACCACCCTGACTCGCGCCGCGCGCTGGGATCCCGCGGCTTTCCCGACGTGGTGGCCGCGGGCCCGCGCGGCGTGCTCTTCGCCGAGATCAAGATGCCGGACGGCGACACGAGCGGCGAACAGCAGCTATGGTTGTGGATGCTCAATCAGAGCCATCCGGGCTATGTCAAGGTCTGGATCATGCCCAGTGATCTCACGTCGGGGAATATCGAACGAGATCTGAGGACACTGCTATGAGACTATGGCCATTCCCGGGCCGTCAGCGCCGCGCCGAGCTGCTGAAGCACGCAATCGGGATGCATCCGGGCATCAGGCTGCGCATCAGCAATATAAGCGGCGAGCTGGTCGACGCCGACTCGGATCACCTTTACTATTCGGCTAAATTCGGCAATCCCGTGCCGTGCGGCCCCGATTGCCTGCAGAGCTGTGATAAACATGGCTGGCTCGAGCTGATCCCGGGCGCCGGGGAAATGACTTACCTTTACGATGCCGATATGCCGCTGCCCGGGCGGCTCAAGATCGAGGTAAAGCCCGTCATCCTGACCGGCTGGCTGCCCGACGATTAAAAGCGGACCGGACGGGCGTGCCCGTTCATGACCGCTCGTTTCCGCCCGGCCGCATTGGCCATAATAGCAGATTTGCGCGCTGGCGCAAGTTGGCGTGATCAAGTTGAACCCGCGACGCTTATGACCCCGGAAATGGCCGTTTTTAACCGCTGGCGGCCCGGTTTACCGTTTGTCGGCGGCCGGATTGTCTGATGACCCCATATCCGCATCAGCCAGATGTGCGTGCCGCGGCTCACCGGTATGCCGGGCCCCAGAAGCCCTTTGATTTTTCCTTTTGCTTCGGCTCGGGGACTGGCGGCGGCGCCGACACAGGCTCGGGCGCCGGCTCGGGCGCGGGAACGGGCACGGGCACCACTTCGGGCTCGGGCTCGGGCGGCGGCGCCAGTGTCGCCAGCGTTTCCTTAATCCCGGATAGCTCGCCGCGCAGGCGCTCGACTTCGAGCGCCAGGTTGTCTTTGTTCTCTTCCGCGTAAATTTTCTCGCGCTCGACCGACGCGGCCGCCTCGATCTCCGCGATCTTGACGTCATTCTCGTTCGGGCCGGGATCGGCTTCGACCACGACTGGAATGGCGTCCGGTTCGGGTGCCGGATCCTCATGGTCATACCCGAGATCGCACGTTGCCATCATGCACCTTCTTTCAGTCGCTTCCGTTTGGAGAAGTACGGCCATTTGTTAGGGTCGGGACCGTACTTGCGGACGATCTCGCGCATTGACTCGCGCTTGTCGTACAGCGCGAACTGCACCCGGTATTTGCCTTTCCCGTCGGCCGGGTCGGTCCATAGCACTACATCGGCCTGGCAGGCTATCCGCTGGCCGCCGTGCGGGCAGCCGCCGGCCGGGTTCTTCTCGTTCGTGCCGGGCACGTTGCCGTATTTGCGGGTGCAGAAATGCTTGCCGCACGAACAGTAATACCGGGCCGACCGGTAGAGCGCGCGGCGCAGCTCGTCGGCCTGGCCGGGCGTGCGGCATACCGGGGACAGCAGCAGCCGGTCGAGCAGCCCGTGGCTGATTATGGCGTCGATCACGGGCCGGGCGCGATCGTCCCGGGCCGGCGCCTGCGACCTGCCGCCCGGGCCGAGCGCTATCACCCTGCCCACGGTCCCGATGCTATCGTGACCGATTAGTAACAGCCGGTAGCCGATTTCGGGAGGCTGGGCGTGGTCGGGGACAAGAGCCGGACGGAAATCACGGAAACGATCCGCGGCGCGGTCAAGCAGGCCGGCGCGCTGCTGACCGCGGTGGCGGCCATCGCATCACTCGCGCTCGGCCTGGCCGCCGGCGCGCTCTACATGGCATACCGCGCCCTCAGGCTGGCGGCGGCCTGATGCCGGTCAAGGCGGCCGACCCGGCCGCGACCGAGCTCGACAAGGCGTTCGAGTCGGCCATGGGGACCCCGCCGAAACCAAAAGAGCCGGCGGCACCGCCCGACGTCGACGCCGATGCGCCGCACGGCCGCGATGATGCCGGGCAGCCGCTGGCGCCGTTCGGCCGCAACAAGGACGGCAGCGTGCGCCGGACCCGGGCCGGCCGCAAGCCGAAAGAGGACCAGGCGCGCACCGGCCCGGCGGCGCCGGCCGCGCCCGAGCCCGGGAAGGGCAAGCCCGAGCCGCGGAATTACGTCCCGGCGCTGACCGAGACGGCCGACGCGGCCTGGCTGGTGATGGCGGTCGGCGGCAAGGTCGGGCCCGGGCTGCCGCTGGTCGGCAGGCTCATCCCGGGGCAGAAGCTGGCCGCGCAGGCCAAGCTGTTCAAGGCGCACCAGGACGCGCTCGTCGGCGCGGTGCAGTTCGCCAGCATGCACAGCGCCGCGGCGGCCCGGCTGGCCGCGCGGCTCGAGCGGGGCGAGATCACCTGGACGCTGATGTTCGGGTTCATGGTGATGCCGTTCGTGATGCAGAGCGCCACCATGTGGCGGCTCAAGGAGGACGCCAGGCTCGGCGAGGAAGGCCCGACCGTGGCCGAGCTGGCCACCAAGACCGAGGCGGATATCGACGATTTCATGGCCGCGATGGGCCGGCAGTTCGCGGAGGCCACCGCGGCGGCGCAGCTCGGCGCCGAGCTACTGACGGCCGCTGGCCAGGCCGAGGCCGAGGGGCTGAACGTGACATCTGTACCGGGAGGGAATCTCAATGGCGCAGGACATTGACAAGCTCGAGGGAATGCGCCGCCGGGTACCGGTGATCGCCGGCCAGCTCGCGGAGGTCGTGGTCGACAATCCCGCGCAGTGCGCGGCGGTAGCAGCCGGCGCGCTGGTGCTGACCCGGATCATGGTCAACCTGGCCCGACCGCGGACGCCGGTCGAGGCCATTGCGGTGCTGATCACCTGCCAGGTCGCCGGCAGCTGGCTGGCGGTCAAGGCATGTGAGTCCGGGCTGCTGCAGTTCCGGCTGCGCGGCCCGGACGGGGAACTGCGGCCGGCGTTCCCGGCCGATGCCTGAGCACTATAACCTCGAGGATTTCCGTACCCGGAAATTTGATTACCGGGCCGGGCATCATCTGGCGATATTCGGGCCGACCCAGATCGCCGGGAAATCGACGCTCGGGTTCGCCTTGCTCGAGGCGGTGAAACAGCGCATGCCGGAAATCACGCCGGTCACGCTGTGCATGAAACACCAGGACCGGGTTATCGCGCACTGGACACAGCGGCTCGGGTTCCGGGAGGTGCCGGCCTGGCCGCCGGCGCCGAAAGTCGGGGAGCTGCCGCCGTTCGGGCACCGGCCGCCGGGATACACGCTATGGCCGCCGCAGTCGCTGACCGACGTCGAGGCCGACAATGCACGGCTCGAGCGCGAATTTAAGGCGGCCATCACCTACAACCGCGGCCACACGCCAAGCATCACGCACGCCAACGAGCTCTACGGCATGCTGGCCGAGCTGCGCCTGCGCACCCTGCTCACCGCCGTCGTCACCCGCGACTCGGTAGCCGGGCACGGCCTGTGGTACGAGAGCCAGAAACCCAGCGGCACGCAGGGAATCTCGATTCCCGGATTTTTCTTCAATTCCGCCGAGCACATGTTCCTGTCCAAAGACGGCGAGGAAAGAAACCGGATCCGCTACGCCGAAATCGCGTGCGGCATCAGCCCGGCCGCGATCGAGCGGGAAACCCTCGCGCTGGACCCGTTCTCCTGGCTGTATCTCCGGCGCAGCGGCCCGCAATGGGCCATCATCGACGCTTATGATCCGTCGCTGGCCGTTTAGGGAATTACACCCGACACGCCAGCCGGGGGTACTTGACAAAGGCCGGGCGGTGTTATCCTGGCCTTCCCCGGAGGCCGCGCGCAGCGTGGCAGCTCAATGGCGGCCTTCGGGAAGCGCGGCGCGCGGCCCCGGACAAGGACCCGGGAGGACCGTGGCCGCCGTACCTGTCCTGCACTCGCCGGGCTGCATGACCAAGCGGGCACACTCCGACGCGGCCAGGCGCGTCAGCGACATCTACCGGCTGCACCGCACCGCGCAGGGCATGGACGCGATCGGCCGGTGGTTCGCGGCGGCGCTGGCCGACGGCACCTCGGACGGCGTCCTCTACGACAGCAAGACCGACGCGGTGCGGCACCAGCATCACAACGAGATGTGGTTCGCCTACTGCAGCATCGGCCCGTGGGACATGTCGCCGTGCGAGGCCGAGGACTGGCTGGCCGCCGTCCGCATGTTCTATGACGCCGGGATCCCGATGACCGACCCGCGCGAGGTCGTCCAGCGCGCCACCCGCGAGGACCAGCGGTCGCTGATCCGGCACGTCGCCAGCCGCGGCCGCGTCCCGCTGTCCGGGCTCGTCAATCCCCGCTAGATCAGGAGGGCACCTATGCCACCCGCTGCCACCGCTACCAAGCCGGCGCCGGGCGCCGGGTCGACCGGGCAGCAGGCGCAGCCGCTGCCGCCGGCGCCGTGGGCGTTCCCGGTCGGGGTGTTCGAGCAGGACGTGGCCGACGTCGACACCAGCGTGGTGCAGACCGCGGCCGCGCAGCTGTGGGGGCAGTGGAACCTGTCGCCGTCCGGGTGGCTGCGCGGGACATGGCTCGACTTCCTGATGACCGTCACCACCAACGTGACTAACTCGGTCAGCTATTCGAAGGACAACCCGTTCTCGGTGATCCAGAAGCTGACCGTGTACGACCTGGGCGGCGAGGTCGTGCTGCAGGCCACCGGCTACCAGCTGCTCATCATCAACAAGTACGGCGGGTACTTCAACGTCGGGGATCCGCGCGGCGACATCAACTATTCCGCCACCGCCGGCACCGGCGGCACCGGCGGCAGCTTCCACTTCTGCCTGTACGTGCCCCTGGAGGTCATCGGCCGGTCGGCGCTCGGCGTGGTGCAGAACGAGTCCAAGCCCGGGTGGCGCATCGAGATCTACGTCGACAGCCAGGCCAACACCTACAACCAGGTGCCCAGCGTGATGGGCACGCTGCGGATCCGCGGGTACATGGCCAGCTACACCGACACCCAGCCCGCCGGGTACGTCTCGGGGAACACGATCCGGCCGTTCGCGGACACCCCGCCGCTGCCCGGCACGCTGCAGTACTGGAAGACCGAGGGCGCGACCGTGATCGCGGCCGGCAACTCCAAGTACGACCTGACCAACGGCATCGGGTTCCCGATCCGCAACGTCATCTACCTGTTCTACGACACCAGCGCGGGCACCCGGTCCGCCGGCGACGCCGACATCCCCGACCCGTTCGTGCTGATGCTCGGCAACCTGCAGCTCTACAACCGGTCGCTGTCGACCTATTTCGCGGAAATGGGCCGCGATTACGGGTTCTACGGCACGTTCGCCGGCACGGCCAACAGCAACGACAACGCGTTCGCCCGGGAAAACGGGGTGCTGCCGTTCTACCGGACGCTCGATTTCGCCAACGAGCCCGGCAACGAGTACGGCTACAAGTACTGGGCCACCAACGTGAACACCCTGCTGCGGCTGCAGGGCAGCTTCGGCGCGCAGGTGAACCTGTTCGCGATGGTCAACTGGATCCAGACACCATCGAAGAACCGGTACCAGCTCATCGCGGGGGGGGCTAACTGACCATGGCTACCGAGATCGGCTCCCTGTCCGGCCCCGACGGCGCCGACGTGCCGCTGCGCAAGCAGCAGTACATGGAACAGGTCGGCACCGAGAAGGAAACCCCGGTGTGGGCGCGGGACGACGCGCCGCCCGGGTCCACCGAGGCCTCGCTGCTGGTCTTCGAGAACGGCCGGCCGGTGCGGGTGGCCGGCCCGACCCACTACGTGCACCTGGCCGACGGCCGGGTGGTCGGCGGCTACGGCGGCGGCACCCACTGGGCCGAGCCCGGCGAGGACGGCGGCCCGGACACGATCATCCGCATCGTCGGCAACCACGAGGGATAGGCCATGAGCTACGCACTCCGGGTCAAGGTCACCGGCGGCACGCCGGTCATCGAGGAGCACAGCGGCGAGCTGCCGGACGGGGACTTCTACCTCGCCGGCCACCAGGACGGCGCCCTGGAGGAGCTGTCCGTCACCCGGCGTGACGCGCACGGGCAGTTCGCGGGCTCGGCGTCGCACGCGCACCCGGTGCCCGCGCCCGCCGGCAAGCCGAACCCGCACGCGGCCGGGCACCAGCCGCACCACGAAGGGATGTGAGGCATGGACGGCAAGAAGAAGTGGCTGTGGCTGGGCGCCGCGGTGCTGGCCGGGTACATGTTCTCGGACAAGATCGCCACGCTGCCGCTGGTCTCCAAGCTGCCCAAGTTCTGAGCCGGCCATGGCCGCCTCGACCGGGATCGTGCTCGCCGTGGGCGGCATCACCGCGGCCAACGAGCTGCTATTCGCCCCCCTGACCGGGGGCAAGGTCAGCTTCAACTGGCGGCTGATCCCGGCCACCGCGGGGCTGGCGCTGGCGCTGGCCGGCCTGGAGCACCTGTCCCGGCCCTTCGCGGTCGGGCTGGCCTGGCTGTCCCTGGTGGCGGTGCTGACCATCCCGTTCGGGAACGCGCCCACGCCCTTGCAGAACGCGCTCAAGATCATGGGGTACGCGAAATGAGTCTCGCGCAGAAATGGCTCTCCGGCCTGATCGGCCTGGGCGCCCTGTACCTGGTGCTGGCCCCGGACAGCCACATCACGCAAGCGCTCGGCGCCGGGCAGAAATTCATCTCGGGCACCGAGCACACCGCGCTGACGGGCAAGGCGTAATCCGTGCCGGGGCTGGCGCCTACCGGCCCGGTCAGCGGGGTCCGCGGGCTGGTCTTCGTCGACGAGAACCCCGAGTGGACCCCGGAGCAGGTCACCGGCAACCCGCAGCAGATCGGCCACGCGGCCGGCTACTGGGAGCACCCGGTCCGCTACCCCGGCCAGATGTGGTCGATGGGATACGGCGAGTACCCGGTCGTGCCGGCGCCCGAGCTCGGGCTGGTCGACCAGGTCATGCCGCAGCCCGGCGCCGGGCACGCCGGCCCGGCCACGCCGTACTTCGACGCCACCCCGAACACCCACGCGGGCCCCTGGCCGCGGCCGGTCACCGACAGCCACCGGCCGGACGAGGCGGCCTACCTGCGGCAGCAGTCGGCGGCGCTGCACGCTGACGGGCTGGATAACCGCAAGCCCGGCCGCAACATCGCGGCGGCACAAGACGACTGGCACGAGTACTACAACGGGCCGGTCGCCGGCGCCCTAGTCGGACCCGGCGGGCAGAACAGCCGCGTGTCGGCCGGGTGGGGCAGCACCGACGCGGTCCAGAACCCGGACGGGACCAACGACCGCACCGACTGGTCCCAGCACTTTCACCGCCGGGTGGCGCGCGGCCACAACCTGCCGATGGACTTCCTCTGGCTGCCCGGCGGCCAGCGGCCGCTGATCTCCACCGTGCACGGCCTGCAGGCGCTGCCGACCGGGCCCGGCGGCCCTTACGCCGGGCAGGACGCCGCCTACGGGTACGGCACCGCCGGCGCGGTCCTGACCCGCCCGGCCGGGGACTACGAGCCGCCCGCCACCCCGTACCAGCCGCCGCCGCTGTCCCAGCAGGGGCTGCTCGAGGGACCGCTGTAGGCCATGGCGCTCGAGGGAACCGTCAAGGTGCCAGGGCTCGGCACCATGCGCAAGCAGACTGCCGCGTACGGCGGCCTGGCTGCCGTGGCCGGGGTCCTGGGCGTGTGGTGGTACCGCAAGCGCAAGGCGGCCGCAGCGGCCAGCACAGCCGCGGCAGGGACCGGTTCTGTCACCGATCCCGCGGGCAACACCTGCAGCGCGGTCAACCCGGCCACCGGGTACTGCCCGGGCACCGCCCAGGACCAGGCGGCGCAGGCCGGAGCGATCAGCACGAACCCGTTTGATACCAGCTCGCTCGGCACCGGCCTGTCCGGGCCCTACTACGGGCCCGGTGGCAGCACGCCGGCCAGCCCGCCGGGGCCGGGCAACTTCGCCGACAACGCCGAATGGGCGCAGTACGCGACTAATTACCTCATCAGCACGCTCGGCGCCGACCCGGCAACTGTCGGCGCGGCGCTCGGTGCCTACATCAGCGGCCAGCCGGTCACTTCCGCGCAGCAGAACATCATCCAGGAGGCCATCGCCATCGCCGGGCAGCCGCCGCAGGCCGGCCCGGGCGGCGACCCGCCCGGCATCAAGCTGTCCGGCACCGGCGGCACCGGCGGCGGCGGGGGATCCGGCGGTGGCGGGGGATCCGGTGGCGGGGGATCCGGCGGCGGCGGGCCGGGCAAGCTGGCCGGGGCCATCAGCAACCTGCGGGTGACCGGGTATGCCCCCTCCGGTGTTTCCTTCGCGTGGAATGCAGCGCCGGGCGCCGCCCGGGGTTACGCCTGGAAGCTGACCAGCGTACAGGGACAGGGCATCACCAAGAGCGGGAACACGACCGCCACGCACGTATCCGTAACCGGCCTGACCAGGCCAGGCGTTTACAATTTCGGCATCCAGGCGCTTCCGGGCGGCCCCGGCAACAATATCCACACGCCGCCGCTGAAGGGATAGAAATGAGTTTCACGTCGGTTCTCAAGCCCGAGAACAGCATCATCATGGGGGCGGCCACGATCGGCATCGTGGCCGGGATCTACCAGCTCGACGTCGGGCCGGTGAGCAGCGTGCACGCCTCCGACGCCTACCACCCGGCCAACACCGCCGGGATCAAGAAGGCCGGCTACACCTCGCTGATCGCGGTGGCCGGGCTGGCGCTGCTGGCCCGCGACCCCAACATCGTGATCCTGGGCGGCGCCGCGATCATCGCGCTGCACGCGCACTACCGGCACGCCAACATGGTCAACCCGGGCAGCAACCAGGTCGAGTCCCCCGGCGGCGCCGCCGCGTACCTGCCCGCGCAGTACACCACGCCGCAGCAGCTGATCCCGGCGGCCTGAGCCCGCGCATGGGCAAGATCAGCGGGCCGGCGGTGGCCGCGGCCGCCTTTGGCGCCGTGTTCGCCTACGCGGCGCTGAAAGGCAAGTCGGTCCTGACCGTGGTGCAGGGCCTGGTGCAGGGCAAGGCGCCCGCCTCGGCGCCGCCGGCCAACCAGATCACCGACATCACCGCCCAGCTCGCGGACAGCGCCGGCAACACCACCAGCACCAGCACCAGCGGCACCGGCGCGGGCGGCAAGGCTGGTGCCGCCGCCGGCGGCAGCGCCGCGCAGAACCAGGCCATCGCCAGGATGCTGGCCCAGCCCTACGGTTGGTCATCCGGGGCCGAATGGGATGCCCTGGTGTCCCTGTGGAATTCCGAGTCGGGCTGGTCGAACACGATCTGGAACACCTCGGCGAGCTGCGGCGGCGACGCTTTCGCCTTCGGCATCCCGCAGGCGTGCGGTCACGGGGTCCGCAAGGCCATCCCGGGGCACGGCAGCGTCTGCCCGTTCCCGGCCGGGAACGCGGGCAACCCGTCCGAGTGCGGCGGCAGCAACAACGCCAGCGCGCAGATCTCCTGGGGCCTGGCCTACATCAAGGCCAACTACGGGAGCCCGGTCAACGTCCCGCACGGAGGTTACTGATGCCAGGCGTCCCGCCGGGTACCACGATCGCCCCGGGGATCGTGACCGACCAGAACAAGTTCCCCCAGTACGGTGTCGGCGGCGGCAAGCCCGGCAGCGCCGCCGGGTGGAAGATCGTCACCGCCAATAATAAGAACCAGAAACTATCGTATGAGAACCAGGGATTCCTCGTCTGGTTCGACTCCAGGTCCTCCGCACAGGCCTTCATCAGCAGCGAGTCCAGCCTGCTAGGATCCGGCGGCGCCGGCCTGGTTTCCAACCCGCTGGATTTCCTGCGGAACATCGCGGCGTTCTTCGACAAGCTGGGCCAGGCCAGCACCTGGCTGCGGATCGGCGAGTTCATCATCGGCGCGGGACTGATCATCGTGGGGCTGGCCAGGCTGGCATCCGGCACGGCCGTGGGCAAGGCGGCCGTCAGGGCCGGGAAGGCGGCGGCGATCCTGTGAGCGTCATCACCGACATGGATTTGATTCCGGTCCACATCGCCAGCTCCGATGTCCCGATTGGCTCCGGTGGCCGCAGGCGGGTCCGCCGCGCGCTGCGGACCAACACCTATACCCTCA
>Ga0070730_10002078_pt1 | contig 18468 bp, 15 predicted proteins | sample Coa_R1_3_FD_66447 | JGI IMG/M metagenome (GOLD analysis project Ga0070730, IMG submission 66447) | Surface soil microbial communities from Centralia Pennsylvania, which are recovering from an underground coalmine fire - Coalmine... | ecosystem: Environmental > Terrestrial > Soil > Unclassified ... | reverse complement strand
AGCCTGGGCATATCGTCAGCGCCATCTCGACCGGCGACACGCTGACGCTCACCTTTACCCAGGGCACTCCGCGGTTCGACCTCACGCCTCAGTCGACAACGCAGTTCACGACGGACCGCTGGGCCAGTCGGTGATGCTTGCCGGGAACGCCGGCGTGCTGATCCGGCTTCGCGGGTTCCAGACGACGGCACAGGGCAATCTCGGAACGATCACGACCAGCTCTTTAGGGCCAGAGCTCACCGACGCCAAGAAGATCGGTGACTTCGAGGGCGTGGTCTCGATCGCGGTGGGATTGAGCTCACCGGGCTGCGCGGTGGTGACGGCGACCGGATCGACCCTCATGTTCGAGTTCGTGCCGCACTCGTAGGCTCAAAGCGCTAAGCGTGCGCTTACGATGGGCGCGGCGATGGAAACCTTCCTCGACCCCGACGGGAAGCCGTGCGTATTCGAAGAGGGGGCATATTTCTCGCACGACCGGCGCTTGCGCTGGAGCGGGGCGGCCTGGGTCGCGGTGACGCCGCGACGCTACATGCCGGTCTGGCTGAAGATCACTCTCTACGTCGGTTTTGTCGCCATATTGATCTACGCGGTGTACGCGGCCGCCCTGTCCCTATCGCCGGCGCAGGTGTACGACACGGGTTTCTTCTTTGGGGTCGTGGCGGGCCTGGCTGTGCTGGGTGCGTTCTTCTGGTTCGCGGGCCGATGGGGAGGGGCTGGGCTCATCGTCCGCGTGATCGCCGCCTGCCTGTTCGCGTTGCGAGTCATCGCTCTTCTGGCCAGGGCCCACTCTTAGACCGACCGGCGACTCAGCCTGAACGTTGAATGCGGCATCCGCCGCCGCTCAGGGATACCAGAGCGGGAACTGACTCGTGGCTTCGTCCTGGTCGACGGCCGATCCGCCGCTCAGCGCGAACTGCCATGCGAGCGTGAAGCCCGCGCAGCCGCCCTGGCTCGGCCCATAGCCAGGCGCCGACGCCTTCGAGAAGCTGCCGATCAGGGAAGGTTCGAAAGACCACAGGTATGAGGTGTTGGCGATGTCCGGGCGGGCGGCGACCGTCGTGCACCATGCCTGGGCGAACGCGGAGTTCGACGTCGAGTTTCCGTAGAAGATGGGCACGTATCCGAAGTGCACGATGACGTCGTACCAGCCCTGCACGAAGCCGGTATCAACGGAGCCCGCGCCCGGGCAAGCGTCACCTGGAGGCTCAATGTCGATGGCGACGCCGGTGCCGTGCGGGATCCCATCAGCAGCCGCGGCGGCTGACGCTGCCATTGCGTAGTTGTATCCCGCCGTATAACCGTTGACAGCGGAGCAGTCGAAATCGTCGTAGATCGGGACGATGGCCATGTGTTGGGCGTGGGCAGCTGAAATTTCAGTCGTGCTGAGCGCTGGACAGTTATAGGTGGTGGTCAGGTACCGTCCCCAAAAATCCGGCATGCCGAGCGCCCAGGCCACCCATGGCAAAAGGCCCGTGGTGCCGCCGGGATCCTGAGTGAACGACTTGCATGAGTCGACGCCCCACATGACGCGGATGGGTGCGATCGCCTCCGACCTGGCCTCGACATCCCCCGTCGCCGCGTTGGCGCGAACCTTGGTCAACACCCCGGACAGCGGGCTCGACTCCGCGTCGCCGGCTTCGACCCGTCGTGCAATCGTGGCGTAGAACATCGGCGGCTTGCCGCCGGGAATGGCGATGCTTGCCGTGCACGAGCCGGCATTGCACGGCTTGCCCACGAGCTTTCCATCAGACGCGTAGAGGTATATGGCCCACGGCGTGTTCGTCAGGTCCGCACTAGCGGTCGCCGTCAGCCACACCAAGCCTCCCTGTATGGGAGCCGCCGTGTTTGCCGTCAGGGATATAGACACCCAGGTCGCTGTGATAGCAGCGGACACGGCAAGAACCGCCGGCAATGCTGAGGTCGTCGATGTGAGGGCCAGGTCCGCGGCCACCACATGATCGCCGGCTCCAGGCTCGATGAGCGAGGTGCTGCAGGTCGTTCCGTGTGTGCAATACGTGAGTCGCTGGTGGGTGGACGTGTCCCAGAGCTCGATCGAATACTTCGTCCCCGTTACGTCCTCGGTGGCCGTTGCGGAGAAGGTGATTGCGTGACCGGGGCCAACGACTGAGGGGCTAGACGTCACGAGCCGCACGCCTAGCCAGCGGACTTCCAGCGGATGTGACGACAGTCGAATCCCCGTTGCCGGCACGACTGCCGACGGTGGGGCGACAAACGCGACGAATGTGTGCAGCCCAGCATTGGCAGCGAAGGCCACGCTGCATTGACTGCCCATGCTGCACGCTCCAACAACGGCTTTCGTCGTCTGGTCGAAGATCTCGACGGCCCACGGCGTGCCGTCGACGGCGAGCCCAGACGTTGCCACCAGCACGGTCGCACCGCCCGCGGCCACGATGCTCTTGTCAGCCGATAGCTGGAGCTGCGGCTGGGACGAGTCCGTCACTTTAGACGCGGCGGGAGCCATCGGCGGCGTGGAGTGCGAGGATGGTGGGGACGACGAGGGCTGGTCCGCGGCTTGGGGAGATGCCGCCGCGTCGCTCGGGGCCGCGAGAGGCGAGGTGGCTGGTGCGGGCGTCGTGCCGGCAGCCATGTTGCAGGCGCTCGGCGTATTTGGGACTGGCTTGGAGGGGTCGGCGGGGCAGGCGCTTAAGCCCGCGGGCAGCGAGGAGGCGCCGAAATCCACGGGGTCGCCGTTGCCGCTTGCGCACGAAGCGCCGGGCCCAGACCCGGGACACTGCTTCGAACCATCGGGCACCACCACCCTGGCCACCGCGGGCTGTGGGCGGAGCGCAGCGCCGGCCACGCACGTGCCGTGGCTCGCCATCGAGCCGCCGCATTCGATGCCGCGAATGAGCTGCGATGCCGTCGTGGCACTGGGCTGGTCGCTTCCGGCCATCCTACCGGCCGAACCGGTGGCCGCGGCGAGGGCCACCATCTGGCTGGTGATCGAGATCAGGGCTAGCAGAATGGCGGTGGCGGTTCGAGGTTTGCGGCCACGCGAAACCGGATGCGTCGACGACTCCAAGTTCTTCCTCCCGATGCACGGCCCACGGTGGGACGGATTGACCGGAGGAAAGTTACTTGCAGTGTGGCTGCCTCGTAGCGGCTGCTTGGTTAATTACCTTGAACGTATGTCAAATGCGCCGATTGAGCGCCGCAACTGAGGATCCGAACGAACATCGCCTGAAAACCTAGAAGTAGCCTTCGCGCTCGAGGTGCACGATCACCTCCTGCGCCGCCTCGGCCGCCGTCGTGGCCGTGGTATCGATCACCAAGGCGGCGTCGGCCGGCACCTCGTAGGGGTCGGAGATGCCGGTGAACTCCTTCACCAGTCCCGCGCGTGCCTTCGCATAGAGGCCCTTCCGGTCGCGAGCCTCGCATACCTCCAGGGGAGTCGCGACGTAGACCAGCAGGAAGCCGCCATTGGTCTCAATCAGCTTCCGCACCTCGCGTCGCGTGGCGTCGTAGGGCGCTATGGGCGCGCATATCGCAATGCCCCCGTTCTTGGTGATCTCGGCGGCGACGAACCCGATGCGGCGGATGTTCAGGTCGCGATGCTCCTTCGTGAAGCCGAGCTCGGACGACAGATGTTTGCGGACCAGGTCGCCGTCCAGCAAGGTCACCTGCCGCCCGCCGATCTCCATCAGCTTGATCAGCAGGACACTCGCGATGGTCGACTTGCCCGAGCCAGACAGGCCGGTAAAGAACACGGTCACTCCCTGGTGCGAGCGCGGCGGATAGGAGCGCCGCAGCTCGTCGGCGACCGCGGGCGGCGTGAACCACGCCGGCAGGTCCTTGCCCTCGTTGAGCCGCCGCCGTTGCTCGGTACCTGAGATGTTCAGCACGCGCGAGCCTTCGGGCACCTCGTCCTCGGGCATGTACTCGTCGCGGTCCTCGACATAGACCATCTGCCGGAACGGCACCATCCTCACCTCGAGCTCGTCCTCGAACTGCTTGAACAGTTCCTGGGCGTCGTAAGGGCCGTAGTACGGCTTGCCGGACGAGTTCTTGCCAGGGCCCGCGTGGTCGCGGCCGACGATGAAATGAGTGACGCCGTGGTTCTTGCGGATGATCCCGTGCCACACGGCCTCGCGCGGCCCGCCCATGCGCATGGCCAGCGGCAGCAGCGACAGCGTCGCGGTCCACCGCGGGTAGCTCGGCATGATGCTCTGGTAACAGCGAACGCGGGTGTAATGGTCAACGTCGCCCGGCTTAGTGAGGCCGACGACGGGATGAATCAATAGATTCGCCTCGACTTCTTTCGCGGCGCGCAGCGTGAGCTCGAGATGCGCGCGGTGCAGCGGGTTTCGGGTCTGGAACGCGACCACTTTGCGCCAGCCCAGCTGCGAGAAGTGCTCGCGCAGCTGGGCGGGCGTGTGCCGGAGGTCGCGGTAGTCGTAGTGCAGGGGCGCCTGCACACCCTCGACCTCGCCGCCGACATAGAAGCGGCGGGAACGATTGAGCAGGTGATCCACCCCGGGATGGTTCGTATCGACGGTGCCGAGTACCGCGGCCGCCTCGGCTGCACGGTCTGGTTCCCACACCTCGCTGACGTGCAGCACCGCCAGCATCACGCCCTCCTCGTCGCGAAGGCTCAGCCAGTCATCAGGTTTCAGGCTGGCGCCGAGCTCGTCGGAGACGTCCAATGTCACCGGGATCGGCCACAGTGTTCCGCCGGCCAGGCGCATCCGGTCGCGCACCGATTCGTAGTCCGCGCGGCCCATGAATCCCCGAAGGGGGGAGAAGCCGCCGTTCAGCAGCAGCTCGAGGTCGCAGAGTTGGCGCGGCGTGAGGTCCCAGGACGGCCATCCCAGCGACTCGGCCTTGAGCTCTGTCGCGCGGGCCGGCGAAACCATGAGGTCGACGAGCGCGCCACCATGCGCGCGGATGAGGTGATTCACCATGTCGAAGTTGGTTACGTTAGCGGACCCAAAGCCTGGAGATGGCCGGCAAGCGCTTCACGCCACGGGCGCATGGCACCGTAGCCCTCGCGCTCGAGGCGGGTGTTGTCCAGCACCGAATAAGCCGGACGCCGCGCTTTCAAACCCACGCTCGCGCTGTCGGTCGGATGCACCGCAACGTCCATGCCACTCAGCTCGAATATCGCGCGCGCGAACTCACTCCACGTGCACGACCCGCTGTTGGTCACGTGCATCACTCCCTGCGCGCCGCCGTCGACGAGTCGCCAGGTCATCTCCGCGAGGTCTTTCGTGTAGGTGGGAGTCAGGACCTGGTCGGTGACCACCGACACTTCGCCCTTCTCCTTGCCGAGACGCAGCATCGTGCGCACGAAGTTGCCACCCTTGCCGGAGCTGCCGGCCAGCCCGTACAGGCCGGACGATCGCACGATCAGGTGCCGCCGGCACAGCGCGCGCACGAAGAACTCCCCAGCGAGCTTCGAGTTTCCATACACGTTGAGGGGTCCCGTCGGCGCTTGTTCCGTGTAGGGAACGCGGCGGGCGCCGTCAAAGACGTAATCGGTGCTGATGTGCACGAGGCAGGCGCCAATCGCGTCCGCCGCGACGGCCAGGTTGCGAACGGCCACGGCGTTTACGGCGAAGGCCGCATCGACCTCGACCTCGGACGTCTCCACGTTGATGAAGGCCGCCGTGTTGACGATGACGTCCGGTCGGGTCTCACGGAGCATGCCGGCGACCCGCCGGTGATCGGTGATGTCGAGCTCCTGGCGTGTAATCGCCGTCACCTCTCGACCGGGCGCGGCTCCCCTGCGTAGATCGCTGCCGAGCTGGCCATTGGCACCGATGAGCAGAATCGACGCCATCTCGCCTCGGATTTAACTCTCTTTACGTGCATGGCGGCGTCGCGTCGGGGCGCGGTCGCACAATCGCCGAGCTTGCCTTACCAACGATTGTTGGCCGGCAGTCTGGCCAGTGCAGTCATCGCCGTTCTGGCGCCAATGACGATGCAGGCTCAAGCAGCGAGCGTGCCGGCGTTCGATCACGTTTTCGTGATCGTGATGGAGAACCACTCCTACGGCGAGATAATCGGCAGCTCGGCGGCGCCGTACATCAACAGCCTTCTGACGTCAGGCGCCCTGGCCACCAACTACACGGCGGTCGCGCATCCGAGCCTGCCCAACTACCTCGCCCTCACCGGTGGCAGCACCTTCGGCATCACCACCGACTGCAACACCTGCTGGGTGAACGCTTCGAACATCGGCGACTCGCTCGAATCCGTGGGCAGCGCGTGGAAGGCGTACGAGGAGTCGATGCCGTCGGCCTGCTACGTGGGCGACAGCTCTCCCTACGCGCAGAAGCACGACCCCTTCATCTACTTCAATGACATCCGGACGAACACGAGCCGTTGCCAGAGCCATGTGGTGCCCTACACGCAGCTGGCTACCGACCTCAAGTCGTCGTCGACGACGCCGAACTACTCGTTCATCACTCCCAACATGTGCGATGACATGCATGACTGCTCGGTCGGCACGGGAGACGCCTGGCTCCAGCAGCAGGTGCCGGCGATCCTGGGCTCGCCTGCGTCCACCTCCCAGCGCTCGCTGCTCGCGATCACGTGGGACTAGTAGGACGACTTTTCGGGCTCCAACCAGCTGGTGACAATCTTTCTCGGGTCGGGCGTGGTCGGTGGGACGAGGAGCGCGGTCGCCTACAACCACTACTCGCTGCTGCACACGCTGGAGGCGGCGTGCTCCGCTCCCACTCTGACCGCCAACGACGCCGGCGCGACCGAGATGACGGATCTGCTGGTGGCCAGTGCACCACCGCCGTCTCCCCAACCGTCCGGCTGGCAGTCGATAGGGGCCGGCTTCACGTCGGCCCCGGAGATCGTGGCGGGCTCGTTCACCAGCGAGGACCTGTTTGCGCGCGGCACCGATGAGGGCGTGTGGCAGCGCCACTGGAACGGCACGTCGTGGGCGGCCGCGTGGACATCGTTGGGCGGCACGGTGACGGCCGATCTCGCCGCCGCCGGCCAGGGAAGCTCGAGAATCGACCTCTTCGTGCGCGGCGGCGACAGCCAGCTCTACCATCGCGCCTGGACCGCGGCCAGCTGGAGCCAGTGGTCGCCGCTGGGCGGGGTTCTGAGCTCCGGGCCCGGTACCAGTGTGCGATCGTCGACGCCGGCCACGGTCGACGTGTGGGCGGCCGGCATGGACGGCCAGCTCTATCACAAGTGGTCGGCCGACAGCGGAAACACTTACAGCGCCTGGGAAGCCCTCGGTGGCTTCCTCACCTCTGATCCAGCCGCGGTGTCCTGGTCCGCGGGGCGAGTTGACGTGTTCGTGCGCGGCGGCGACCAGCAGCTCTATCACCGCTGGTGGGTCTCCGGCGGCGGCTGGAGCGGGTGGCAGGGACTCGGGGGGATTCTCTCCTCCGCACCACACGCGGTGTCGTGCTCCATCAACCGTCTGGATGTCTTTGCCCTTGGGGACGATAACGGGCTGTGGCACAAAGACTGGAACGGCAGCTCATGGAGTGCATGGCAGTCTCTAGGCGGTGGCTGGGCGTCGAGCCCATCGGCCGCCTGCCGCCCGGGAACGGGCAAGGTGGACCTGTTCGAGCGAGCGCCGGACGGGTCCATCTGGCAGACGACAGTCACCGCCACCTGACGCGGCCGGCCGCTAGCTTGAACGGCCGTTCTGAGACCCCGCCTCCGGCATGGGCGACCGGCCGGCACCCGCAATCCACGTGTCGTACCAGCGCTGGAAGATGAACAGTGTCCAGAGCTCCTTCCGATGATCGACGCCGCCTTGCAGGTGGGCCTGGATCAGCTTCTCGACGCGCGGATAGTCGAAAAGTCCGTGTCGGGCCAGGCCGGCGGGCGAGAGGGTGTCCAGCAGCAGCTCGCGCAGCGGTCCGCGGAACCAGCGCGCGACCGGGATGCCAAATCCCTTCTTCGGCCGGGCCAGGATCTCCGGCGGCACGAGTCCGCGAAGGGCACGCTTGAAGATGAACTTCTGATTGAGCCGGCGCAGCTTCACCGAGAGCGGCAAGCGGGCAACGTGCTCCACGAAATCGACGTTGAGCAGGGGAACGCGCGCCTCTAGCGAGACCATCATGCTGGCCCGGTCGACCTTGGCCAGGATGTCGTTCTCCAAGTACAGCTTCATGTCGAGGTAAAGGACCTGGTTGAGCGGTTCGCGCAGCGACTGCGCCGCGAGGTGTGCGAGGACCGGGTCGGGTGCCTGGGTGTCGAGCACTCCCGGAGCCAGCACACCCGCAGCCTCGTCGGGCGTGAACGAGCCCATCCAGCGGCGATGCCTGTCGGCGACATCGAGGTGCGCCGAGCCAACAAATCGTTTGGCCTTGTAGTCGAAGCTGAGATTGTCATGGTTCACCGGCAGGAGGTCCACGACACTCGGGATGAGGCGCCTCCGCAGCAGCCCGGGCAGATGGTTGTAGTAACCCGCGAGGCGGTGGGCCAGGATGGTCGGGTATCCGGCGAACAGCTCATCGCCGCCGTCACCGCCCAGTGCGACCTTCACGTGCTGCCGTGTGAACTCGGAGAGCAGGTAGGTCGGGATGATCGAAGCGTCCGCCATCGGCTCGTCGAGAAGCGCGGTGACCTTGGGGACGAGGTCGAACAGCATGTGCGGCTCGAGGACGAGCTCGTGGTGGTTCGTGCCCAGACGTTCGGCGACCATCCGCGCCCAGCCGGACTCATCGAAGGAGCGGTCCGCAAAGCCGATGGAGAAGCTGTTCACGTTGCCCGGTGTGAGCTCGGCCATGGTGGCCGCAACCGCGCTCGAGTCGACGCCGCCGGACAAGAACACGCCGATGGGCACGTCGGCCACCAGCTCCTTGCGGACGGCCTCCTTCAGCGCCGCGCGAAGGTCGGCCGCGCACGAGTCCAGATCGGGCTCCGGCGCTTCCTCGCTGCTGTCGAGGGCGACGTCCCACCACTGCCTGATCTCGATCGCCCCATCGTTCTGCCGCCAGGTCAGGACGTGTCCGGGCGGGAGCTTGTCGACGCCCTTGAGGATGGAGCGCGGGGACGGGACGTATTCGAGTGACAGGTAGTCGGCGACCGCGGCGTGGTCGATGTCACGCGGAACGCCGGGGTGCGCGAGCAGCGCCTTCAGCTCGGAACCGAATACGAGCCGGCGGCCCAGCCGCGTGTAGTACATCGGCTTGATGCCCATGCGGTCCCGGGCCAGCGTCAGCTCCCGCCGGCGAACGTCCCAGATCGCAAAGCCGAACATGCCGTTCAGGTGGCTCAGAAAGTCGGCGCCCCACTGCTCGTAGGCGTGAAGCACGCACTCGGTGTCGGAGTGCGTGTACATCTCGTGCCCAAGCGAGATCAGCTCCGGTCGCAGCTGGGGGTAGTTGTAGATCTCGCCGTTGAAAACGATCCACAGGGTGCCATCCTCGTTGCGTATCGGCTGATTGCCGCCCGCGAGGTCGATGATCGACAGCCGCCGGCTTCCAAGTGCGACTCCATTGGCGATGCGCACGCCCTGATCATCGGGCCCGCGGTGGGCGATGCTGGCGCACATTCGATCGAGGACGTCAGGCTGCGGCCGGGCGTCCGCCTCACCCGCAAAACCGCAGATTCCACACATGTCCTACTGCCTCACCGGGGCAGGCTCGTGGCCATCCATTCGACCTGGGACCGCAAACCGTCTGCCAGCGTCCATCGCGGCGTGAAACCAAGGTCAGCCCGCGCCGCCGAAGTGTCGGCGTACGTATCGCGAGCATCGCCGGGCTGGGGCGGTCCATAAACAACCTGCGCACGCTTGCCGGCTATGTCTTCGAGCACGTGGATCGCATGGTTGAGAGTCACCCGGGATCCACCGCCGATGTTGAAAGAGCGGCCCGCGGTACTCGTCGCCGGAGCCGTCGCGGCCGCGATGTTCGCATCGACAGCGTCCGCGATGAAGGTGAAGTCGCGCGTCTGCTCGCCGTCGCCGTTGACGTGGATCTCCCGACCCTCCAGCAGCGCATGGATGAAGATGTTGAAGGCCATGTCGGGGCGCTGGCGTGGGCCATACACCGTGAAATACCGCAATGAGACGGCCTGCAGGCCGAGCTCCGCGTAGAGGGTCGTGAGGTGCTCGCCGGCGAGCTTGGTGACGCCGTAAGGCGATACGGGTCGCGGAAGGTCGCGCTCGGAGACCGGAAGCGCCACTGCATTGCCGTAGATGGAGGAAGACGAGGCGTAGACGAACCGGAGCACCGAATCGGCGGCTCGCGCCGCCTCGAGCAGTCGCTGCGTGGCGAGGACGTTGCAGCGGACGTACGGCTCAAAGCTCCGGCCCCAGCTGCGCCTGACCCCGGGCTGTCCGGCCTGGTGAAATATGTAGTCGATCCCGTCGACGAGGGGGGCCAGGTCGGCCTCCGCCAGGTCGGCCCGGACCAGCTTGAACCGAGTATTGCCGGCAAGCGGAGCCACGTTCGCCTCTTTAACGGCCGCCCCGTAGTAGTCGGTGAAGCAGTCGACTCCGACCACTTCGCAACCGTCCGCCACGAGCCGCTCAGAGAGGTGGGAGCCTATGAACCCGGCAGCTCCGGTGACTAGGCAGCGACCACTGACGCTGGCCGGCACGCATCGATTATCGTCGAGAGGCCGGATGCCACCTCGGGTCAGCGCGGGCCAGGGGTGCCGGCAGGACCCTGGTCGACTCCAGGAGAAGGGGAGGCGCCGCCGCTAGATTGCGCGATGGACCGCTTCGGTGTGACGGAGTTGCTCGGCGCCGACTCGGCGCCCTCGCCGGCCAGGTCTGTTGCCGCGACAGTGAACGTGTAAGACGTGCCGTCGGTGAGCCCCCTGATGCAGGCCGATGATGCGGGGGCGTTGACGATGACCGTCGCGACCACAGAGACCCCGCTGTAAACTCTGATCTTGTAGCTGAGGTCCGGAAGGCCGCCATCGTTGGAGCCGGCAGGGGTCCAGTACACGCAAGCGAACGTATCGCCTGCGGTGGCGTAGACGTCCGTCGGCGGCGGAGGGGGCGCCACCAAAGGCACCTCGAAGTTCTCGTTCCGCCACGCCGGCGTCGAGCCAGCCGCGGTGTTGAACTCGTTGGTGCCCCAGACCACGGTCGACTGAGTCGGGTCCGGCGTTGCCGCCGAATAGTCGCCCCATCGGCAAGGCGGCCCGCCATTGAGTGGAATGCAGCTGAAGTCGGTATCGGCTGCTGCGCTGGTGGCCAGTACAAGCTCTCCCGGCGCCATGGCGCCCAGGGGTGTCGAGCCCGACCTAACCCGAGCTGCGATCAGCGGATGGATGGTGGCGCTCGACCGGTTGTAGAAGATCGCTGCTCCGCTGGCGCCCGAGCTCGGCGAGATCGCCGCATTGAAGATGAATTCGCCCGCGGCGCCGGTGATGTCGCCCTCCTGGACGCGCACCAGCGACGGCCCGGACAGCGCCAGCTCATACCACGTGACCTTCGAGACGCCGCCGTTGAGGACGGCGTGCTGGGTCCAGATACCGGTGGACGGATCGCCGACTGCCTGCGTCAGGCGGGCGTCGAGGGTGTCGAGGACGTCAGTGGTGCCGGACTGCACGGCAGGCGGGGGAGCGGCATAGCTGTTCACGGATATGTCCGCGTCCTGGTGCAGAGTCCCGCTCGAATCGAGATGCCACACAGCCAGCTTGCTCTGGGGGCTCGGAGCCTGGTTGGTGTTGCCTGCAGGATCGTACGCGGACAGCACGTATCCGTTGGCCGCACCCGAGTCTGTGTTTACGGGCACCGGGGTGAACGTTGTGGTCGCGTTGTCGCCATTCGTCATGCCGAGCGGCGTTTCAACCCCCGGAAGACGGAACAGTGCAGTAGGTGTCCCCATTGGAAGGCAGGTGTGCCCATACGACCCTGGCGCTTGTAAACGGCGGAGCCGGCGATGGATTCGTCTCGTCATAGAGGTTGCCGCCGATGAGCATGAAGTTGCTGTTGTGTCCGAGTTTTGGAAAGTCGAACAGGTAAGGGTCGTTACTCAGGGCGAACACGCACCAGCCTGTGCATCCCGGAGTTGAGGCGGGGCATGCCGTGAGGTTGTCCGGGTCGGAGGTTGCCGACCAGCCCAAGAACAGCCACTGCACGCTGCTGCTCGTATTGCAGTAGAGGTATGCGAACAGCCACCGATTGGCGGTGGGATCCCACTGCACCTGCGGGTCGCAGAGCGGAACTGTCGGAACCTGACTTGCAAGGGCGGCCAGGGTCGTAGTGCTGACGAAGTTGAGGCTGCGGTCATACACGGTGATGCTCGAGTCGTCGAACTCAACGTAGTTGTTCGGACCGATAGCGCCGGTCGAGTCGGGCGGCGTCTCGCCATCTGCAGCCATGCCGGGCTTGTTTTCTCCGTTGTAGAGGACGACGTTCGGAGTTGCTGCTGTCGCCGCCGTGGTTGGTGAATTGGTCGACGAAATGGACGTGGAAGGCTTTGAGCGCTTTCCGCCTCTGAAGAACGGCGCCTTGGAGCCATCCGCAGGGAGGTGCATTCGAGACGCCGGCACGATCCGGTGGCCCCACGGGGTCTGTCCCTTGACCGCGGTCGAAGGCGCGGCCTAGGGCCTGATCTGGCCCGTTTGCGAGAACGACCCCGGTGGGGGCGGGAGCACCGCTGATGAACCTGGCACAGGCCCGGTGGCGGCCAAAATGGCCCCGGCGATGGCGGCGGCCAGGGATACCTTCCTCACGGGGCCCCCGATCATACATGCCGTCTGCCGGCGGGCGGAAGATTTCAAGAGCGCAAGAACTGGCGGGCTCGTCCGTCTTGCCAGGAGGTGGCGACCAGGATCAAGAGCGCCCTTCTGCTCGGCGCATCGCTCAGCTCCGTGCTCCTCAGCCTCCTGCAACCGGCGCCGGCCGCTGCGGCATCAAGCGCCTGGCTCGACCGCCTGAACGGCTGGCGCGCGATCGCCAACCTGCCCGCCCTGTCCGAGAACCCGACGTGGAGCCAGGGCGACTATGACCACTCGCTCTACATGGTCAAGAACGACCAGGTGACCCACTACGAGCTCTCGACCCTGCCGTACTACACGGTCGCCGGCGACACGGCCGCTCACGACGGCAACATCGAGGTCAGGTCGAGCACGGATTGGACGGACAGCCAGGCCATCGACTGGTGGATGGCGGCCCCATTCCACGCCATGGGCATGATGGACCCGCGCCTGACCACCAGCGGATTCGGGTCTTACCGCGAGGTCAAGTCGGGCTGGCAGGCGGGCTTCACCCTCGACGTGCTGCGCGGCAACACGTTCACCGGCGGGACCTATCCGGTCTACTTCCCCGGCAACGGATCGACCGTCCCCGGCCTGACGTCCTACACCGGCGGGGAGTTCCCAGATCCACTTCAGGCCTGTCCCGGTTACTCCGTGCCGACAGGGCTGCCCGTCTTCATTCAGGTGGGCGGCAATGTCGCCACCAGCGTCACGGCTCACTCCTTCACGGGGAATGGGACGCCTCTGGCTCACTGCGTCATCGACTCGGCGAGCCCTACGGTCGGCAGCGGCCTGACGTCGCGCGGCGGCGTGATAGTCATCCCGCAACAGCCTCTCGTGCCGGGCGTCGCCTACACCGTCGCGCTGACGGTCAACGGGGTCGCCTATACGTGGAGCTTTGGCGTTTCCTCGTCGACCGCCATGGCTCCGCTCGGTCCGCCCAACGGCAACGTGGGTGGTGTTGCCTCCTCGAGCCCATCGGCGTCGTCGTGGGGATCCTATCGAACCGACGTCTTCGCCCTGGGCCAGGACAGCGGCGTCTGGCAGCTGACCTGGAACGGCACATGGGGCAGCTGGACGTCCCTGGGCGGTTCGTGGACCTCCAAGCCGAGCGCGGTGTCGTGGGGCACTGGCCGCATCGACCTGTTCGCGCGTGCGCCGAACAATTCGATCCAGCACTCGTGGTGGAGCGGCTCCACGTGGTCCGGGTGGTATCCGCTAGGGAGTGGCACGTTCACGTCCGGTCCGGGCGTGGCTTCATGGAGCTCCGGCCGGCTCGACGTGTTCGCCCGCGGCTCGGACAACGGGTTGTGGCACATGTCGTGGAATGGACTTGCCTGGAGCCCGTGGCAATCCCTGGGCGGCGTGCTCACCTCCGATCCGACCGCGGTCTCGTGGGGCCCGGACCGAATCGACATCTTCGCCCGCGGCCAGGACAACGGGCTGTGGCACATGAGCTGGAACGGAAGCGCCTGGACGTCCTGGCAGTCCCTGGGCGGAGTCCTGACTTCCGGCCCAGGCGCCGCTTCGTGCGGTTTTGGGCACCTGGACGTATTCGTTCTCGGCTCCGCCGGCACCGTGTTCCAGCGCGGGTTCACCGGCTCCGGCTGGACCGGCTGGATCGGTCTGGGCATCGCGGGCACGTCGGATCCCACGGCAGTGTGCCCGTCGACCGCCCGGGTCGTGCAGCTCTATGAGCGCGTGGCCAACAACTCAGTGCTCTTGACCAACGTTCCGGGGAGCTGAGGTCAGCCGACCCGCAGAGCCGCGGGCGGCCGGAGAGTCTCAGTTTTCGTCTCAATCTTTAGCGTGGCCTTGCGTTGTGTCGATCGCTCACTTGACATCCCACGTGGCCAGCCCATAGGGCGGTCGCAATCTAATCCTTTTGCCGGACGATCAGCAAGACGTTTCGGCCCTACCGTTTTAAGTTAAGTTGACTGTCGCGTGGCCGTCCATGTAGAGTTCGTGGCTCCAAAAGCCCGCCTATGTTGCTGCCACGAACTAGGCTTTACGTCCTAGCATTTCTCGCTCCGCTTGCGCTGTGTGGCTTGGCTCCGAGCACCGCGACTGCCTCGGTATCGCTGTCCGGACCGCACGACGTAACCCACCCGCTCGCCATGGAGCAGGCTGGCGACTCGGTTGCGCACTCCCGCCTGGGTGCCTTGAAACCCTTCACCGCCGCGATGCGGCTCGCTCCGAGGGCAGCCCTGACCGCCTCCACGCCGAGCAACCGGCCAGACCGCGAGGTTTTTGGATTCGCGCTCGCGAGCAGCCTGAGCGACCCGACGGTGGGCTATCCGTCGTGGAACTTTTCGGCGCTCACAACCGTGGCGTTCTTCGGACTGCACGTCCAGAACGACGGCACGTTCGCCAGCGACTCGGGCGCCGCGGTGTGGAATTCGAGCCAGCTGACGGGCCTGATCAACACGGCTCACGCAGCCGGCACCAAGGTCGTGCTGACGATCATCCTCCAGGACTTCAGCCCGGGCACACCCAACATGTGCGCCGGCCTCTCTAACGCTTCGACCACCATCACCGACACCGTGGCCCAGATCGCAGCCAAAGGAGTGGATGGAGTCAACGTCGACTACGAAGGCCTCAACGGAAGCTGCGGCCGGAGCGACTCGTCGTGGGCTCGGCACGCTTTCACGAACATGATCGCGAACTTGCGGTCGCATCTTCCCGGCGGCTCGTACCTGTCGGTCGACACCTATGCCGGCGCGGCCGCCGACCCGATCGGCTTCTTCGACGTCCCGGGCCTGGCGCCGTGGGTCGACGCGCTGTTCGTGATGGCATACGACCTCGAGTACTCGAACTACGCGCGAGCACCGGTGAACTGCAGCAGCTTCTGCCTCGGACCGACCGCGCCGTTGGCAGGGTACTACTACAACGATTGGACGGCCGCCGCGCAGTACGTGGCGGCGGCGGGCGCTTCGAAGGTGATCCTCGGCATTCCCTATTACGGACGCAAGGCATGCGTCGCGTCGGCCACCCCCAACCAGTATCCGACGGGCGCGGTGACCGCCGACACGTATCTCGATGCCAGCGGCGAGTCGACGGCCACCGGGGTCCAGGCGGGCAGCTACGCGACCCACCGGGACGCCAACGACCCGCAGGGCGACGAGCGCTGGGACACCTGGATCAACACGACGCTGAACTGCACTCGCGAGCTGTACTGGGACGACACCACGTCTCTCGGTCTGAAGTACGACCTCGTCAACAACGACGGCCTACGTGGTGTGGGAATCTGGAACCTCAACTACGGAGGCGGGGCGCCCGAGCTGTGGCAGCTGCTCACAGCCAAGTTCTCGACGCCATGGACATCGCTCGGTGCGGTCCTCGCGTCCGGCCCGGAAGCCACCCCATTCGGTCCCAACCGCACGGACGTGTTCGTCCGAGGCGGGGACAACCAGGTGTGGCACGCGACGTGGAATGGAAGCTCACTGGGCGCGTGGAACGCACTCGGAGGCACGATCACGTCGGGCACGGGCGCCGTCTCCTGGGGTGCCAATCGCCTGGATGTCTTCGCTCGTGGTCAGGACAATGCGCTGTGGCACATCTGGTGGAACGGCTCGGCGTGGTCAAAGTGGCAATCGCTGGGCGGGGTGCTCGCATCGGGCCCGGACGTCGCCTCATGGGGCCCGAATCGCCTTGACATCTTTGCGCGTGGCCAGGACACCAAGCTCTGGCATCTGGCCTGGAACGGCACCAGCTGGAGCGCCTGGCAATCTCTGGGCGGATCCCTCACCTCCGATCCGAGCGCCGTCTCCTGGGCCTCGAACCGTATCGACGTCTTTGCCCGTGGCCAGGACAACGCGCTGTGGCACATCTGGTGGAACGGCAGCGCCTGGGGAAGCTGGGAGTCGCTCGGAGGCGTGATCACGTCCGGGCCGGACGCGTCCTCATGCGGCGCCGGATCCATCGACGTGTTCGCTGTTGGTGGCAACGGCGCCATCTTCCAGAAGGGATTCGACGGGAAATGGAGCTCGTGGCTGGATCTGGGGGGACAGTGGACGGCTGATCCGGGCGCCTCCTGCCCGCCATCGAGCGGCGCAGTGGACGTCTTCGAGCGCGGCACTGACAATTCGCTCTGGCATACGCAGGTGCTCGCTTACTGAAGCGGCCGTTCGCGACAACGACCGCCACGCCCTGGGCGTGCGTTTTCGAGGCAACCGTCGGGTAGAGGGAGGGAGGTCGCAGTGACCTGGTGGCTGCGGCGTGCCAGCCGGTCTGTCCTCGTAACGCTGGTGGCGCTGATGATCGGACTCGGACCGAGCCTCGCGATTCCTCAGCCGAAGGGAATCGCGGCGGCATCCGCCAGTGCGTGGACGGTTTACCACCACGACGACGGCCACACGGGCGATGACTCGACCCTGCCCGAGGTCAGCACGGTCAACACCGGTCGGGTCTCGGGGGCGATGGACGCCCAGGTCTATGCCTCGGCCCTGGTCTACAACGGCCTGGTGTACGCAGCGACTCTGAACAACTCTGTCTACGCCTTCAACCAGGCCAGCGGGGCGCTGGTGTGGCAGGTGAACCTCGGGGCGCCGGAGACCTCGGGCTGGTCGTGCGGAAACGTCGCGCCGCAAGGCATCCTGGTCACTCCCGTCATCGACGTGGCCGGCGGCCGCATCTACGTGGCCGCCCTCCTCTCGACCGATGTCTACTGGGTCTTCGGACTTGACCTGGCGACTGGGCGGAACCAGGCTGCAAACCCAGATCCCAAGCACGATCGGCCTGGTGACCCTTCACACGGTGCCGTCTGCTCCATCGTTCACACCCTGCGACTCCTCGTGCGGCGCGCCTGACTGGCACGCCGGCGCGGGCATCACCTTCGGGCCTCCGATCGTCGCTGCCGGCGCCGTGTGGGCGGCTGTCAACGGCGGCGGCCTGTATGCGTTCAACGCCGCGACCGGGGGCGCCGATCTACGACAGCGCCGCATTCGGCATCAATCGGTTCGTTGACGGCGGCCGAAGCAGGCGGCCAGGTTTTCGTGCCTTCAGGAACGGTGATCAGGTCGTTCACCATGGTGTTCTCCAATACCTGGACCTCACTCGGTGGCACTCTGACCTCCGGGCCCGATGCCGCATCGTGGGCGACGAATCGACTCGACGTATCTGTCCGGGGCTCGAACAACGGCCTCTGGCACTCGAGCATCGCCGGCAGGGCCGGTGGCCGGCGCCGGCGCCGAAGGCCTGACCCGGTAGCCTAACCGGTCAGATGCGCGTGGCATTCATCGGCTCCCGCGGGGTGCCGGCAAGTTACAGCGGGTTCGAGACATGCGTCGAGGAGGTCGGCCGCCGCATGGTCGAGCGGGGACACGATGTGGTCGTCTTCTGCCGTTCGAATCACTACACGCGGCACCAGCCGAGCTATCTCGGAATGCAGCTGCGATATCTGCCATCCGTCCACCAGAAGCACCTCGAGACGCTCAGCCACACGGCTCTCAGCGCGCTGCGACTGAATCGAGGAACGGCGATCGTCTGCATGGGCGTCGGGAACGCGCCGGTCGTGCGCTACCTGGAGCTGCTCGGGCGGAGCGTGGTCTTCAATGTGGACGGGGCCGACTGGCAGCGCGACAAGTGGGGACGCCTCGCGAGCTGGTACCTGCGGACCTGTGAAGGGCTGGCGGCCGGCGGCAAGAGCCCAGTCGTCGCCGATGCCGAGGCCGTTCAGCGCTACTACGTGAAGAACTACGGGCGCGACACAGAGCTCGTCCGCTACGGCGCCAACCCGCCGGCGGACCGGGGCACTGACACGCTTCAGAAGTTTGGCCTCGAGCCCGGTGGCTACCTGCTCTTCGTCGGCCG
>Ga0070730_10002077_pt1 | contig 18469 bp, 12 predicted proteins | sample Coa_R1_3_FD_66447 | JGI IMG/M metagenome (GOLD analysis project Ga0070730, IMG submission 66447) | Surface soil microbial communities from Centralia Pennsylvania, which are recovering from an underground coalmine fire - Coalmine... | ecosystem: Environmental > Terrestrial > Soil > Unclassified ... | reverse complement strand
GGAGCCGTCGGCCAGGAATCGGTGCTGTGGTAGAAGTCGAGAACCGCAGTCGAAGGCGCGGCCGCGGAGGGAGCGTACTGATATTCCCCGCGCGCGTAGAACACAAAGGGGCCGGCCGTACCCCAACCCGACGCTCCCGCGACCGCGTTAACGCCCTCCTCGTATGGCCGCCCATAATCGTTGAGCAGCGTTTGACCGAAATGATAGTTGTCGGTGAGCGGCCTTCCGGAGATCCCAACGGTGCGTTCATAGACGGACTCCAGCTGAGCATTGCGAATACTCCTGCCATTTATCTCGTCCGATTCAAGTGTGAACTCCTGTGCGAGTACATCGTAGAGCTGTTGCACGTCTGGGGAACTCTCAACGTTTGCCTGATGATCAGAGGCTTCCTCCAGAAGTCGCGCACACTCCAGCCGTGTCCAGGGCCGCAGCCCGACAGTCGCCGTATCTATGTAGCCCAGCGCGACCAATCGCTCCAGAGCTGGATAGACCCAACTATCCAGCGGAACGTAGCTGGATCCCACGCCTCGACCACCCGAAGACTCTGTTTTTTCACCCCTGGTGAACGTGCCATATCGTGCAAAATCAGCATCGCTGTAATGAGCGTGGTAAACCTGCCATCCCATATACCAACCCAAAGCGCTGCCTATCACGACGTCCGATGCGAAGTGCTTCTGCCCAACCCAGCGCGCGGCACTCACGCCGCCCGCAACTCCGTAGGAAAGGACCTGCGAAAGAAACCCGGGATATTCATGCGCAAATACGCTGGCAACTGCCCAACTCACGGAAGCATGCGTCGAGGGAAACGAGTCGCCCCCTACGAAGAAACGGCCGGTTTTGCTGCCCGTAAATGGACGTTCGCGTCCCGCCGCATATTTGAAGACTTCTGTGTCCAGGAATGCTCCGATGGCAGCTTCTCCGGCGAGTAATCCAGTTTCGCTTTTGTGATCATCGCCTTTCAAGTGCCCCAAAACGAAGAGTCCTGCACCGGCGCCGGCTAGGGCGGCGACTCCAGCGTTCGAGGCTGTAACTCCATGTGAGACTGTGGACGCGCTCGTTGGAACATGCTTTTCAATATTGTTATCCGCGGCGATCAGACCTGCCCCCGCAATTACCGCCGGCACAGCCCATTGCCACTGCTTCTCACCCATATGGGCAGGAGCAGTCCAGAACTCCACCTGATCTAGAAATAGATTTTTGGGGAGCGATTTAATGTCCGCCGGACCGGGGGCAAAAAATGAAGTTGGCGATTCAGGTTTTTCAGGTGGCACTGCCTCTTTGCCTTGAGCCCCATCCTGCGCTGTGGCAAGCACGCTACAACCGATCAATACCGTCACCATTAACCATTTCAACGTATCGGCGGCGCGAAAGGGGTTCCCGTCAACAGACCCAAACATAAGACCCATTCTTGTTCTTTCTCGACGATGGCCCATTATGAAAATTATCTTTTAACCTCCTGGTTTGGAGGCAGCAGTCTGTTCAACTTCAACCGTATTGCCATTTTTGCTGGCAAGGATTGGGGCTATGGCCTGGATCAATATTCCGGCGAACCCGACACTATTGTGCTCGATGAGTTTTTGAAGTATAGCATTCTTGAATATTCTGTTGACGAATCAGTCAAGCCTCAACCCCCGATGAAAACCGCCGCCCGCGATGCAGATGCATCCGTTCCATGTGGAGAATTGTTAGGGAGGAATTCAGACCTTAGGCCGAGCTGAAGCAGATTTAGGGGATGTAAGACGATTCCCGTAAAGGATGCTCCCCAACTATGCAAAAATCGTGCCCTACTCTCCCCTTGGAGGACACTCAGGCAGATGTGGGTTGTACAGTTGGACGGTCGGACTGATGATCGAGCGGATCACGCCCAAGCTTAAGAATAGTCCAAATTACAATTTTCGAAGACCTTCTCGCTCGCAAGCTAGCGGCAAGAGCCAGTAGGCCGACAGGAAGATGCGAAGTACGAGCATAACTAGCGCTCGAGCACGTCGAGCATCTCAAACTTAAGACTGTGAAGTCGCCATAGAGGTTCCCACCATTTAATAAGTTATCTTCTGAGCATTCGCATGTATTTTGAGCCAAACTCGGTCGACCGCGTTACGGTTGCAACGGTCTTTTGTCCCGAAACAATGTAACCTAGGCAGGGTTACAATATCTGGTTACTGGTGTAGCACGGCCCTTTCCGTTCATCGCGTCGGGTTTCGCATCTCGCGAAGTGCATCTCAACACGCCGTTGGAGGTCCGAGTGCAAACCGCTACTGCTTCTGCGAAAATTCTTGAATTCCTCCGCGTTCTCGTGCCCTCTTTGCTTCTTTTAGCTCAATGTGCGACGGCTTCCAGCGCAGGAGCCAACACAAGTCTTCCCGTCTCTTTTGCCGCACGCCGGGATTTCCTGGTAAGTCAGAGCCCAATCTCCGTCGCTGTGGGCGACTTCAACGGCGACGGGATTAGAGATCTGGCAGTAACAAACAGCGACAGCGTTTCGGTTCTGCTAGGCAACGGCGATGGAACATTTCAGACCGCGCGCAACATCACTCTCGGACATGTTTCCCAGGTTGTGGCTTCGGACCTTAATGCCGACGGCAAAGATGACCTCGCCGTAACCGATGGTTCGTCCACATCCCAATACATTTCGATTCTCTTGAGTAATGGCGATGGAACGTTCCAGACGCCAATTCATATCGGCACCGTTTCTGCCACTATTTACACCGGCTTGGCAGCAGGAGACCTTAATGCGGACGGAAAGATAGACCTCGTAGCCTTAAACTGGGCTAATACGGCGGGACCGGGCAGCCTTGCGGTGTTCCTGGGGAACGGGGATGGAACTTTTGGATCGCCCGCAGATTTTTCCGTAGCTAATAAGCCTGAGTCCATAGTACTCGCGGATTTCAACGGAGACGGAAAACCAGATCTTGCTGTAGGCAGTGCCGCTGGTACTATCTCCACCCTGCTCGGCAACGGCGATGGGACCTTTGGATCGGCGCAGACCATCCCGGGAGGTTCAGGTGCCTATCAGCTTGCAACCGCCGATTTGAATCTGGACGGAAAGGTAGATTTGGTAGTAGCTGCGGGGACCACGATCCTGGTCTTGCTGGGCGACGGCGATGGGACATTTCAGGCTCCGTTAAGTTTTAGCGTTGGAATGGCCGTGACGATCGCCGTCGGCGACCTTAACGGTGACAGAAAACCGGACCTGGTCTTTGCCGGTAGCGGTTCTGAAGTCACGGTCATGCTGGGGGACGGAAATGGAAGCTTCGGCTCCGCAACAACTTTCCCGACTGGTAATTCCCCCGCGGCGGTGGCGCTTGCTGACTTTGATGGGGACGGGAAAACCGATCTCGTGACCGTAAATGCAGGGTCCAATAGTGTTTCCATCTTGCAGGGGAAGGGAGATGGGACGTTTGTCGAAGCGTCCACTGTTGGGCCGACAACAGGGTACGCGGCGCTGGCAGGTGACTTCAACCGGGATGGTAAAGCCGATTTGGCAGTTGCCATTGGGTACGCTGTCGCGATTCTACTTGGGAATGGTAATGGCACATTTCAGGCCGAAGTTCATTACGGTATTCCTTGTACCGGTAATTTGATCGCGTCTGGCGATTTCGACGGTGATGGTATTCCCGACCTGGTCGTCGGCGAGGAGGCCTGCGGAAATATTTCCATATTGTTAGGAAATGGAGATGGAACTTTCCAAGGGGCGAAAACATTCACCGCCGGCAAGCCAGTCTCCCTCGCCCTGGCCGACTTCAACGGTGACGATAAGCTCGACATCGCTGCCCTCAATCAAAGCGGCACGGGTAATGAGGTAGATTTATTCTTCGGGAAGGGGGATGGCACTTTTCAGACGCCCGTCGTAACTTCACTCTCGTGTTGTTCCTCTGCACTTGCACTTGCGGCCGGCGACTTTAATGGCGATGGCAAAACAGACGTCATCGTAGTAGGGGGCGGCGGCGTTCTGCTCTTGGGCAATGGCAACGGCACTTTTCAGGCACCCACAACCTTTGGCTCACAGTCTTATGGTTTCGTCGCCACAAGTGATTTTGACAAAGATGGAAAGCTCGACTTTGCGGCGATCGACGCCAACGCTGTGGACGTTTTCCGAGGTAACGGGGACGGAACCTTTCAATTGCCAGTTTCCTATGCTGTGGGTTTAAATCCGGTAATCGTCAGGGTAGCGGACCTCAATAACGACACTGTGCCAGACCTGATCACAGTAAACCACTCCGACCTTAGTATTTCCGTTCTAGTCGGCAACGGTGATGGAACGTTCCAATCTGCCGATACTTTCGGCACAGGCGAGTTCCCTGCTGATGTCGCGATCGGTGATTTTAACAATGACGGAACACTTGATCCGGCCGCACCGACAACTGAAGCCTCCGTCACTCTTCTACTTAGCTCTGCAATAGGACCTAAAGTGTCGCTCTCACCCTCGAGCATTTCGTTTGGAGATGTGACCGTGGGAACCAGTGTTGCGACTGGCAAGATCACACTCACAAACTCCGGTGGCTCGAGCCTGAGTGTCGCAAGTATTTCGATCACTGGTGCCAACGCAAGCGACTACTCTGAGACAAACACTTGCGGCACGAACGTGGCCGTCGGTGCCAACTGTACGGTAAGCGTCACCTTTACCCCGGCGGCAGCGGGCTCGCGGAATGCCACCCTCTCCGTCGCTGATAACGCTTACAACAGCCCACAAACCGTGAGCTTGTCGGGGACCGGAACCAGCAGCCTGGGTCTGGGTATAGCGCCTGGCGGCTCCAGTTCAATAACGGTGGCGGCCGGAAGTACAGCCAGCTACATGCTAACGATCGGAGGACAGGGAGCCAGCGGCACAGCGACGCTGACGTGTACGGGCGCTCCGAAGGGCGCAGATTGTTCAGTGCCAACGAGCGAAACCGTGAGCGCGACGGCGGCTTCGACCTTCACGGTGAGCGTCAGCACTACATCCCGGACCCTAGCCGCGTCGGCACCCTCATCGTTGCCTTTTAGATGGTCCTTCGTTACTGCAGTGCTCTGTTTGGGGATGATCCAGATAAGACCGAAAGGTCGGAGGAGGAGCACACGTTTTCTCCGATACCTGCCGTTCGCCTTACTCTTGTGGGTATGTTCCTGTGGTGGCAGCGGCAACCCTATAAATGTAACCAATCCCAACGGTACGCCGGCAGGCACCTACACCCTGACGCTCAAAGCGACGTCCGGGGCGGCTGCGCAGTCAACGTCGTTGACACTTATCGTGCAATAGCGCGTCGTCGATTGAGCAAGTCCGAACCGGGAACATGGAGAATTTTGTGACAGTGGACGACTCTCCAATGTTGTTAACCGTAAGGGAAGTGGAAGGCCAGCATCAGGACGGGACTCACTGCTCTCCAAGCTTCGTCAACACATTCTGCGTAATTTCCTGAGCCGCCGGGCTCAAAAGCACCGGGCGCAACGCCGGTGCGTTGTAGTCGTCCAGTCCCCAGTTCCACTGCATAGATCCCGTGGCAAATACAGTCGCGCCACTCGCGGCTGTGTACAAAGACATATTGGAATCCTGGCCAGAAGGGCCGGGCGAAGTAGGAGATTTTGCGAGTGTGATCAGCCCAGTTGGTGAACTGCTTGTAACCTGGTCTACTTCGTAGCCAAGCAGTCCGGACAGGTGATCGCCATCATTCAAGTCTGTTGTGGCAAAAACCCAATTCCCCGTATTCTGAACGACGATGTCGCTGTTGATCCGATCCGTAAAGTACATAACTCCTATGAAAGCCGCCTCGGGCATACCCAACTGCCGCCACTGAAGCGTTTGACGAGATCCTGTCACTGGATCGCTCGCATCTTTGTAGCAAACCTGAGTACGATCAGCGACACCGCTAATTTGACTGGGCTCGAACCGGATCTGCCAATAAGAAACGTTTGCTGCAAAGAACCCAAGATTCACTCCTGCATCGCGTGCATTCGTGACATTGGCCCTCATCTCCCACGACCAATATTCGTCGTGACCCACGGTCAGCAAGGCACGATGGTGAAGCACTATGTCAGCATTCTCGTGCAGGTCAATATCCGTACAATAAGTGACGTCGTAACCGTTTCGCTCCAAAAAACGCACCATGTTGTATTCCCAACCGGTCGGATATGGCGAAACTACTTCGGGCACATTCGTCGTTAGAAATTCTCCGGCGCCCACTCCCGAAGCAGCACTCGGCTGATTTCCTAAACCATACGGGCGGTTGAAGGAAACCTTTGCGGCCCGTCCTCCGGTACTGTTGTAGTCGTACAGCGACTTGCCTCCCCAGTTGTTGTAGGCTTGGAAGGTCGTTACGCTGGAATGAAACAGATATCGTGAAAAACGTGCATCGTCGCGAACAACGAAAATGACATAACTCTGCTTGCTGCTGGGGATCCCCGTTAATTTCGCCAGGTACACCCCGCTGGCCCAGTCGGTTGGATCCAGGGGATTCTTAGGGATGGCCAGAGTGTAGGGGGCACTCCATTGACACTCGATCAGACCGGTCACAGGATCCGGAAGCGGCACCGGCTGCTGAATACCAGACTCTGTCGCCGTAGGCGACATCCTTCTGGCCCCTATGCCGCCATACCATCCAAGGCGATAGATATCGATCGAATAACGCGGGTCTTGGGTGCTGACGAAGAAACTGATCTTTTCGCCACGATTGACACTGGTTTCAGAAGCGTAGCCCTCTATTTCGCGCTGAGTGGCGGGATTTGTCAGTACCCACGACGGATCACCTGGTTTTGCGTTTTCCAAAGCAATCGGATTGCCTGAAAGGCTGTGCCCACAAGCTTGAAAGGAAATAACCGTGGCAAGCAAAGCGAAAAGTGCGATTGAAAGGATGGATGTTGTTTTTTCTCGCGAATTCAATTGTAGAGTTCGCGAGCTGCTCTTGAAAGAAGATGCCGTCTGTGGTCCGCATCGGGCATCGCACTGTGGCCGAATGCAACTCCCGGCAAAGATGCTCGTGACGTGCTCTTCAAGCCATTTCAGTAGTGTCCAGCAATAGTTCAGTGCCTCCATTTTCACATTTTGAGCGTTCCGCGATCCGATATTGCGGATATGCACTTTGGCGACGATTGGGCCAGTACCGGGTGCTTAAGTGGGACCGCCGACAGGATTTTTTACGAGACGTGCTGGTTTTTATATTACATAGCAATGATTCACCGCTCCTCGACTGGTTCGAAAGCCAGCATCGAGGAGCGGTGACATCCGTGCGATCTCCCACTTAAACTTAGAGCGTGGCAGAAAATGTATTTGTGGTCTTCGAATTTGGCGCTGGTACGCTTTGTGGTGAACCCCAATCTAGATTCGTACTGCGGACAGCGGCTACCGAACTCACTGACCCTACCGTAACGTTGGTCAAAGCGTCGACAGTGTAGGACACGTAGACTTGGTCTGTGGCTCCGTTGTACAAATTCCAGGCGTAGTTGATCGGAACCAGGCAGTATACAACGGAATACCACTCGTAAAACGGGGGCAGAAGATGTCCAAAATACTCAATTAGCGTACCAAACCATGCGAAACGCTCTCGCTACCAACCCGGCCCGGGGATGTGCGCTGATCTTTCACAGTTCCAGGCGTAGGACGCTCGCGCCGACCATCCTCTCGGAACACAGGATGCCTGATCAGTGTTTTGTTGCGAACTCCCGGGTCAGAATATCGGCGATACGGTCACTGGCATGACCATCCCAGAGAGGAGGCACAGTTCCTTTTTTCGGCAAACCGGCCAGGATATTGGCTACTTCGTAGCGAAGTCTCTGCTCATCCTGCCCCACCAGAATATTGGTTCCGAGTGACAGAGTCACCGGTCGTTCGGTATTGCTCCTGAGGGTCAGGCACGGTACGCCCAGATATGTGGTTTCTTCCTGCACGCCGCCTGAGTCGGTGATTACCACAGCAGCGCCGCGCTGCAACGCGAGGAATTTCACGTACGGCAGTGGGTCCAGCAATCGAATCTGCTCCACGCTAAGCGCGGACTCAGCGATGCGCTGGCGTGTGCGGGGATGCACCGGAAACACAATGGCTAAGTCACGACTCACATCCATCAGTGATTTCAAGATTCGTTCCAGGATAGTGGTATCGTCCACATTGGAAGGACGATGCAAAGTTACCAGAGCATAGCGCTCTGGCAATCCGTTCTTGGAATTTTGAACGGCCTGGGGCAGGAGCCGAACTAGCGAGTCGATCATCACATTGCCAACCAAAAAGACCTTTTCACGAGGGATTCCCTCACGTTGAAGATTGATGTCAGCATCCTCCGACGGTGTGAACAATAGATCGGCAAGTTGATCTGTGACCAGGCGATTTATTTCCTCTGGCATGGATCGGTCGAAAGAGCGAAGCCCGGCTTCCACGTGTCCTATGAGTACTCGCAATTTCGCACAGACTAGAGCGGCCGCTACCGTCGAATTTACGTCTCCGTAGACGAGGACCAGGTCAGGTTTTTGTTCAATCACAACCGGTTCAAACCGTAGCATGATCTCTGCGGTTTGCCACGATTGCGTTCCAGAGCCAACAGAAAGGTTCACGTGTGGGGATGGAATTCCTAGCTGCTGAAAAAACACGTCAGACATGTTGGCGTCATAATGCTGGCCAGTATGAACAACAGTTTGCCGTACTCCCGGCCGCCTTTCGAGCGCACGCAGAACCGGAGCTACCTTCATGAAGTTCGGTCGAGCGCCAACTACGTGAATGATGTGCATTGCGGTCGTTCTGAGTTTTACTTGCAGGAAAACGTAGCGTTGTCGGGCGGAGTTTCAGCCTTTTATAGCAACTCCGTTTGGGTCTTAGAAGAGGGCGCTCATCAGAATTTTCCGAGCCTTGGTGACAACTACGAGTGCTTCTCTAATCTCAGAATTGCGTGAATTGCTTCGCGCAGAGAAGGCGCGACGACGTCCGCCTTCGCATCAGCGCTACTGTCGCACTCAAGGAGGCGTACCGTCCTGCACCCCGCACTCTTTCCGGCTTCGATGTCGATCTCCGAATCACCAATCATCCACGACGATGTAAGGTCTAGCCGATGCGTCCGCGCCGCAGCCAGCAACATGCCGGGAGCCGGTTTACGACAGTGGCACTCAGGAGATTTTTCGTGCGGACAGTAATACACTCCGTCGATCGTGGCACCTGAGGCTGCCAACTGCTCACACATTCGCCGATGCAGGGTGTCCAACTCAGCAGCGGTCACCAGTCCGCGGGCCACACAGCGTTGGTTGCTGACTACGATAACTCGGAAGCCAAGCCGGTTCAGCAGTCCAATTCCCTCCGCCACATCCGGGAAAAAATGCATTTCTTCCCATCGTGTGATGTAACTCCCCTTTGGCGGATTGCGATTGATTACTCCGTCGCGATCTAGAAATACAGCTTTACTCATCGTATATCGCATGTTCACTAGTTCACAGAACGGCCAACGAGGGGATCATGCACCCCAAGCCCCGATATGCACTTGGTCGGGTGATGGATTGCAAACCACTTGGTGCTAATCGCCACAAGCAAACGCCCTACTCCGATCTTCATGAGCACGCTGCTGACCGAACGGTCACGTGCCAGGGGGGATGTTATCCAGAGCACCCCTCAAAAACGTACGCCCCCGTCGTCCTGGAAGACAATTGTAGTCCAAGGGGAATCCGTGCGCCAGAAGTAGTGGACTGAGCTGTATTTGTGACCCGGCGCTAAGGCTTTGAAACTGGTACAGACGGGCGGCACCACTTTTCGCGAGAGGCAATCTCGTCTTCAGTTGCACCTTCCCCAACTGAATTCTCACTGCCGGTCACAATGGGTCGGCCACGCTCCAAGGCCACAGGCACACCAAAATTGAGGGAGTCAATTACGGCAAAGCTGGCAGCAGTCACTTCTACCAGTTCCTCGAAAGCAATTGGGGAGGGCTGACCTTCGCGCATCGCGGTTAACGTTTGCTCAAGTTCTCTCTTGTGGCCCTTGTCGTAATCGCATTTGATGTTCGTACGCTTTCCGCGGCGGACAAATTCGAGTGTGCGGTAATCTTCAAGACGTGCCACAGAGCCCGCGCAAAAAACTTCGTAATATTCCTTCGATAGTGATTTATCACCGTTGGCCAGATAAAGAATATTGGCCACTGAGCCATCCGCAAATGAAAATACCATGACCACGTTATCGCGATTGTACAGAGCTCCGTCAGGCATCGCTCTGGCATAAACGGCGACTATATTTCTGCCCACGATGTATCGCGCCCAATCAAGGAAATGGCAGGCTTCACCGATGATTCGGCCTCCGTTTACGGAACTCTGTGTCCAGTGCTCGCGTGGCAAATGACCCGCATTAATGCGGATGTGAATGAATATCGGTTCGCAACGATCTGAGAAAAAGTCTTTAATTTTGACCGATGCGGGCGCAAAACGCCGGTTGAAACCCGCCATCACAAATGGTTGCCGGCCACGAGCCACCTGCATTTGATACGCCGTATCGACGGATTCGAGTTCTTCAGAACTAATTGCGAGGGGCTTTTCGACGAATACCAGTTTGTTTTTGGAGAGAGCAGAAACGATGTGAGCGGCATGACTGTCGTGATGGGAAAGGATAAAAACAGCATCAAGATCCGTGTCGGTCAGAATCTCGCTCGGGGCCAGCGCTCGGCGAAAGCCAAACAGCTTCTGTGCCGATAAGGCAGAAGAGCCCGAAGCAGTACCCACAGCCTCAAGCTGAATGTTCTTGAACTCTCGCAACTGGGGAAAAACGATGCCGCGGGCAAATGATCCAGCCCCAATGCATCCAACCCGCAACAGTCCCGTCCTCTCGTGCATCTCAGGAGTCCCGGCTACTTCATGTCGCACAGGTTCACGGTCAGAGTCATATTTGAGAATGGCCGTGTAAATACCCAACTTTTGAATATCAGAGTACGCCCGGGTTCCGTCCTCGATGCAGTATTGAGGACGGATAAGGGAATCAACGGTGGTTTCTGCCGTCGAAAGGAAACTCATAAACGCTTCCATGTTGCGTTGCTCAGTCCAACGAACATAACCGACGGGATAGTCGAATCCAGCTTCTTCGTACTGCGGGTCGTAGCGTCCAGGGCCGTACGAGCGCGAAAGAGTCAGCGAGAGTTCCTTCCGGTACATGATTTCGCGCGAGACACCGAGAGGAACTGAACCGAGAACCACGATACGTCCTCGATCCCGCAAAAGATGAGCACTCAATTCGACAGGTTCCGTAGAAGGCGAACTGGCAGTAATAATGGCGGCATCGGGGCCATACTTAGTGAAGTCAATAACCTTCGATGCCAAAGAAGGATCGGAAGCGGATAGTCCAAGACCGGCGCCAAAATCCACTGCTCGCTGAGAGCGTGCCGGATTCGCGTCTATCGCGATCACTCGGCAACCCGCCGCGCGTGCTAGCAGAATAGTGAGCACGCCCACCAGTCCTGCGCCAACAACAATAACGCTCTCTCCAAACGCTACATTTGCCTGACGGAGCCCCTGCACGGCGATAGCGCCAATCGTCGTCAAGGACGCCGCTTCCAGAGAAACTGAGTCGGGCACCTTGGCAACAAGGTTCCGCGGTACAAAATTGATCTCACTGTGACAGGCGTACCCAACTCCGGCACAAGCCACGCGATCTCCGGGCCGGAATTCGGAAACTCCTTCACCGACAGCGAGGACAATTCCGGAACAGCTGTAGCCCAGAGCAGAAGCAGTATCGAGCTTGGTCCGGACCTTTTGATAAGCGGCTTTGACACCGTTAGCTTTGGCAAAATTCACGACTTGCCTCACCAGGTCAGGGCGGGCGCGCGCTTTGCCAAGCAGCGATTTCTTCCCCGTTTCGATTGTGCTGCGCTCGGTACCCGCGCTGATTGCGGAGAACGCAGTACGTACCAGTACCCCACCAGCTCTGAGCTCGGGTACGGGAACCTCAACGGTCTCGACATCGCCTGTCTTTAGATCGGCGAGGATTGCTAACATTGTCACCTCATCTCGCTAAACCGGGCCAACTGGTTTGAGCTGCTTGATAATTCTCCATGGTCCCGATATCGAGAAGGTACTCAGAAACTGGGTAAGCAAGCATTTGACCGGTCAGTCGGGGTAAAACTTCAAAACCAAAGTCGACTGGATAGCGAGCAGGGATCTCCTCCAACAGCGCTGGACTACCAATCATCACACCAGAAAATGCCCATTGACTTTTCGGTGCGGCAGGCTTTTCTTGAAAATCACGGATGATCATCTTCTCATCGAATGAGACTACTCCGCAGCGAGAGGGATCCGGCACCTTGTACAGGGCGAGCGTAGCGATTGGCTGGTGAGCAAGGTGGAATTCTAACATCGGTCCGAAAAAACTCGCGGTCGTCAGGACGTCTGCGTACAGAATCCAGAAACAAGGGTGCGAGGCAACCCAGTCGCGGTTCATTCGCACTGTACCAGCCGACCCCAGTAATGTTTTCTCTTCCATGAGGTGCATGCAGATTCCGTTACGGTTATCGTTCACCCAATCCCGAACAGTGTCGGCGTGGGAGTGGAGGTTGATTGCGACTTCGTTAATTCGTGCCTCGCGACATATTTCCATCCATATCTTTAACATCGGTACACCGCGGATGGGAACGAGGCACTTCGGAAGCGTGTTGGTAATCGGCCGGAGCCGCGTGCCTTGCCCTGCCGCCAGGAGAAAGGCCTTCATTTTAATCATTCTTCTCGTAGGTAATCTGCGCTTTTAGACGAGATGCGTCAAGAACTCAACCCGCCAAAGAAACTGGGGTGAATATCCAGCGTGAGCCGGCTCGCTCGTCGCCATCTATGAACGGATCGTTCACAATTACTTGGGCCCCGTTCGTATCTAAGGCAAAGGCCATCTCTTGAATGCCTTCAGCACGAAGAGCGGTGCGTACCGCTTCCTGTCGCTCAAGCTCACAGTAGAGAAGCAGGAACCCACCTCCACCGGCGCCGGTAATCTTGCCGCCCGATGCACCGGCGTTGCGGGCCACGTCGTACAGATGGTCAATCCTAGCGTTGGAAATCTTACCGGAGATGCGTTTTTTGGCTTGCCAGCCTTCGTCCAGCAATGATCCGAACACAGGGAGGTCTCCTCGCTGGAGGGCTTTGAGCATCCGAGTGGCCAAGCTGTGCACTTGGTGAAGGGCCTCGACTGCTTCCCCTTTTGGGCTTCGAGTTGATTTTTCCTGTTCTTGCAAGATTGTCCACGAATGGTGAGCGGATCCGGTAAAGAAGAGCATCAAGTTGGACTGGAACTCGCGCAGCAGCGCGGGCTCGAGATCGACAGGTCTGACTTCGGTAAGGCCGTCTGTCCCAAAGGTTATAAAATTCAATCCGCCGAAAGCAGCTGCAAATTCGTCCTGCCTGCCTACATGGCGTCGCAGGACGTCACGTGCAATGTGAAAGGCGCCTTCCGCCAGATCATATTTTGAAAGTGGCTGATTCAAATACGTGGTGAGAGTCTTCAGAATAGCTACACAAACACTCGCTGACGAGCCCAAACCAGTGCCAGGAGGGATTTCCGAGGATAGGAACAAGTCCACCGAGATGCCGCATCCCAAATCCTTAAGGATTGCCAGGGGAATTTCCAGGCCACTACCCCGAACATCCATGTTTTCAATATCATGCCAAGTTTCAAAAACACGCAGGTCGGAAGAGATGACCTGAATTCGCCCGTCATTGCGTTTGCAGAGGGTGGTATAGAAATATTTATTGATCGTTGTACTGAGGACAGCGCCGCCGAACTGTTCGTAATAGGCCGGGAGATCGGTCCCTCCTCCCGCGAAACTAATCCGCACAGGACTGCGAACGATGAGCATCGTTTACGAACTCCGTATCGAAATCAGATCTAATCGGCGAAATGTCTGTTTCCACTAAGTCGAAAGGTGAGTGAATCGTTCTACGATTCAAACGTCGATAGGCCAAGGTCCAAATCGTTTGCAAGAGCAAGGACAGATCAGCCCACGGTGAGGCATCGAGCAGATACTGCAGATCGAAACGTGTTTTATCCTCGGAGGAATTATCCTCGCGTAGTCCGTGGACTTGAGCTAATCCCGTTATGCCGGGTTTCACAAGCAAGCGTTGTCCTTGCCAATCGGAATAACGGCACACGCGATCTGGGGCTTCGGGCCGCGGTCCTACCAGGCTCATATCCCCACGCAGGACATTCCACAACTGCGGAACCTCCGTAAAACTGAATTCACGAAGAATGCGCTCAAACCATGATCCCCCACGAGAGGTGCGATCGATGTTGAGCCTGAGCATTTCGAACGTCTTCCCTTGGCGGCCGCAGCGCAGCTCCCAACGAAACGCCCTCCCTTTCAACAACCGCAATACAAACGCGATTGGCAACACAACCGGAAGTGCCATCAGAAATAGGATCGTTCCCAATATTAAATCCAGAGGCCTCTTCCACGCAGAGCTGGCACCGATTTTGGGTTGGCCTAGCTGCACCACCGGTAAACCGCCCAGATCAATCAAAGTAGGGCGTGATCGATAGAGTTCATACAACTGAGGTACGAGGCTGACTCGGATGCGGCGCTCGCGACAATGCGCCGCCAAGCTAAGAAGTTCGGGCGGAGCACAATCGGGCAGGGCGAGCAGTAATTCATCGACTCGATGTTTGGAAAGCAGGTCCACTATACCTACCGATGCGATATTGACTATTGCTGCCGGCCCAGAAGAAAGGCCCAATTCTGTTGTCCCCTCGTCCGGCGACAAGAAACCCACAACCCGGCAAAGCATCTCAGGATGCCGCCGGATCTTTGCCGCCAGTTCTCGCACCAAGCGCCCACGCCCGACAATGACAATGCGGCGAGCAGCCCCGTTTTGCGACTCCGCGCGCAGCAATAGATATGCGACAACCCGGACAAGAGCAAACCCCACAAAAAGCAAGATGCCAAAATAGACGAGAGCCAGTCGAGATACATAACTTCGGAGGAGGTAGCCTCCGGCCAACAACACCAGCATCAGTCCGCTCACAGCCAACAACAGCTGTGAAACAACCGCTGACAGCCGCCAGCCACCCTCGAATCCATCGAGAGCTAGAAACAGCGACAGAAGAGTCCAGATGACCCATCCAGCCGCGAGTAGAGCCGCGTGAACTGCCAAAAGGTGGAGTTCCAGGTGATTCAATGCTATGCCGTAGCGGAGAGAAAGCGCCCCCACCATTGCAAGCACCGACCACAGCAGGTCGCTGATCAGGATTCCGGATGTTAATTTATTTTGATTCATGACTGCCGGATCCTCTTGTAATCATGCAATTGCTGCGCTTTTATGACAGATCTTCGCACGAAGGGCTGTGAATACTGCATGCGTCACGCTAAGATGAATATCTTCAATGATTTGCATGTTGCTCGAAGGAACGACCAGGCACAAGTCGCACAAATCCTTCATGTCGCCCCCCTCAAAACCAGTCAGGCCTAGCGTTAAAGCTCCGGCTTCACGGGCGACCTTCAACGCTTTGATCACGTTTGCGGATCTACCACTGCCGCTAATCGCAAATGCAACGTCGTTGGGACGAACGAAATTGATTAGCTGTTCGGCGAAAATATCTTCGTATCGAGCATCGTTGGCCCACGCAGTCATTAGCGGCACATTGTCGGTCAACGACAATACGCGAAGACGCCTTTCTGAACCATTGGCTGCCCCTTTACCCAAGTCGCAAGCGAAATGCGAGGCCAGAGCCGCGCTTCCACCGTTGCCAAACAGATAAATCATGCGCTCGGATTCATAGGCCCGCAGGAGCACGTCGACCATCTCATCGCCGGTCGTCAGTGAGATGTTCCGCATCGTCTGGATCACATTGCTGAAGTAGGTGTTTACGATCATCTCCACGCTCAATTGATCCGCACGGTACCCTGCTGATGTGAATTCATCAGGGCGCAAGCGAAGATCGAGATTCTTGGGGGAAAAAGGAACATACTAATTTACTCTTACCTTCGTTGAATTGCTCGTTTTTTAGGAGAAACTCTCAGGTACCTGGGACGCCAACCCCTTGTTGCCATTCAGTGATTCTTGCCCAGCAGCACATATGGGACTGCCCGTAGCATAATCCACAAGTCAAGCCATATAGACCAATTGTAAATATAGTAGAGATCGAGACGGACCATTTCGTCGAAATCCTGAGTTTTGCCCGAGACTATCCACAAGGACACACACCCCGGCCTCATGTGAACCCGCTGCCTCTGCCATCCGGTCAGCTTTTGATACTCAAAAACTTGGCAAGGACGGGGGCCCACCAAACTCATTTGCCCGACGAAAACACTCCAGAGTTGTGGTAATTCATCAAGACTGAACCTCCTCAGAAACCGCCCAACGGGACTGATGCGGGGGTCGTTCTTCATTTTGAAGAATACGCCGGTCATTTCGTTCTTGTCTTCCAGTTGCTCTCTGGCACGATCGGCGCCGTCAAACATCGATCGAAACTTGAAGCCTACGAAAGGCTTGCCCCAGCGCCCCACCACGTGCCACCGAAAAAAGATCGCGCCGGGCGATGTGAGTCTGATCAGAATCGAGATGACGGCAAAGAGAGGAGAAAGGACGATGAGTCCCACGCAGGCCACTAAAACATCCAAAGCCCTTTTTGCGCCCCTCTGCCACACCGGGTGCTGTGGCGGCGCGGATTCGAGTAGGGCATCGCCGATGTCTTCAGTTTTCAGTAACATTGCGAGTACCAAGCCAGTGCGGCAAAACCCCCTTCACGAACAGTGCTCTGGCAAACCAAGGCAGTGCCACGAAATAGCGCTTCAGCTTACCACGTGGGTCTTCAAGAATTCGGAAAACCCATTCCATCCCCAAAGTCCTAACCCAATTGGGACAGACAAGTTTCGCGTCAGCCAGTACATCTAATGTACCTCCCACCCCGATCACTACCGGCACACCCAGAGTGCGGCCGTATGTTCCCATCCAGTATTCCTGTTTCGGGGTTCCCATACCCACAAACAGGATATCCGGCCGGGACGAGCGAATATTTGCCGCGACCTCTTCCGTCTCGCTTTCCGTAAAGTACCCGTGATGGGAACCGCATATTGTGATACCGGGGTATTGCTGGTGCAGTCGGGCCAACATGTGATCGAGATTCGAAGGGTGCGTTCCCAAGAAAAAAAGGCGAAAGCCCCGTTTCGCAGCTAATGGCAAGAAAGATCTCGTGAGATTGTCATTGCCGATATAGGCCTTAAGAGGAGTGCCGCACAAGCGAGAGGCTAACGTGATGACTTGTTCGGGAAGAATCAGGTCCGCACTTTCGACGATCTCCTTTAGGCGAGGGTCACCTTGCATGCGCCAAAGCTTGGGCACGTTGAAGGCAACAACCAGATGAGGTGATCGCGATTGAATGAACTCTTGAAGCCGCTCGAGAGCTTCATCCATTGAAAGACTGTCGACGGGGGAACCGAGAAACGAAAGTCGCGAAGATCGTGCCTTTTGAGAAAGCACCCCTGCCATTCTAGTTCCACTCATAGATGACTGTATGCCAGTTCGGTGAGAGCCCTCTGCATCCAGGCTTGCGCCCACCTCATGTATGGAATTCGGATACTATACGCCCGCCGAATTTGATAGTAAAAGTAACCCTCTGAATCCTGAAGGTTTGCGAGGCTCCACTGCGCCACTTGAATCGCACGGTCCATTGCTTCGCTGTCTTCGTGTCGGAACTCAAGGAAAGTCAAAATGGCCTGAGCCACCGAGTGGACATCGATCGGGAAAATTCTGTCTGGATAGTACTTTGGACAACCGTCTGCAAGAAACATCCGATCCTTCCAAAACTCGTATCCGCGAAGTACGGATTCACGAAATTCATCCGTTCTGGTGCACTCTCCCACGCGTTTCAGAGCCATCAATACGAAACCCGTGTGAAAGTTGTCGACCCAACGATCATTTGACGCCTCTCCATAAGGCCATGATCCGTCGGACAATTGACGCCGCGCCGTGAAACGAGCTGACGCCAATGCAGAGGTCCTCAACCTCTGCTCATCTGTCTCGCCAAATACAGAGGCCAATAACCAGGCCCCCAACATATTCGCATTGTGCACTGCCCTTCGATCTAAGGGCGTGTATGAGAAACATAGTTCACCTTCCGTCTGAGACAACACATTCAGATCCCGCAGTATGAAATCACAAGCGCTCCGACTAACTGCGAGGGGGGAGGCAACTTTCGAATACTCTTTAGCTCCAGTGCCCGCTCTGAGGTGTCCTACAACGCTTCCCCAATCCAAATCCTGCAGCATGAGGAGATGCAAATCCATAAATCCGAGGCCAATAAACGCGGTATTGACTATGGTTGGTGTCCCCTCAGGCGCAAAGAAAGAACGATTTGGCCAGGGAAAGTTATAGCCCCAACTCATCCCACTGAAGCCCGAAGCGGCATTCTCCAGCAGCCATCGTATGAAGAAAATGAGAAAATCGCGCTGCTGTGCGTCGCGGGTGACCGCGTATTTGCGAGCATAGCTGGCCAGGAAAAGCCCCATTCCTTTGGGGTTATAACCTTGCGAGATTCCGAGAATGTGTCGAAGATTAAGCGGGCATCGCTTTAGTA
>Ga0070730_10002076_pt1 | contig 18473 bp, 22 predicted proteins | sample Coa_R1_3_FD_66447 | JGI IMG/M metagenome (GOLD analysis project Ga0070730, IMG submission 66447) | Surface soil microbial communities from Centralia Pennsylvania, which are recovering from an underground coalmine fire - Coalmine... | ecosystem: Environmental > Terrestrial > Soil > Unclassified ... | reverse complement strand
GACGTAGACCTTCGCGCCGCTGTCGCGAAAGATCGACGGGATGATGTGCTTGCGAAGGTCGCGGACAGCGCTGACGGCTGCGCCGCCGGCAGCGTCTCCCCGCACCGGCGCCGTCAAGAGCGCGACACCCTGGCGGGACGTCTGGATCCTGCCCACGCCGAAGTTTCCCTCGTCCGTCATCGCACGGTTGAGCTGCGAGAGATCGCTGCGAACCGCCGAGGCATTGCCGCCGACGGCGACGACTTCGACGGGCACCGGGCTCTGGACCGGGAACGAGCGCTGCAGGAGGAGGTAGCCCTGCTTCGACGGAAGGTTGGACGGAAGCGTGCTCACGCCGTTCGCGCCGATGTGCAGGCCGAAGATCGGCGCCGCGGCCGCAAGCATCGCCGCGGCCGCGATCGCGAGCGAGAGCGCCGGTCGGCGCATCACGCCTTCGACGATCCTCCGCCAGAAGCGTCCTTCCGACGCGCCGCTGCGACCGAGGCTGCGGCCGAGGATCGGGACGCGCAATGAGTCGACGCGGTCGCCCACCACGCTCAGGAGTGCGGGCAGCAAGGTGAGCGCCGCCGCGACGGACACGATGCCGACGAGAATCGCGCCCAGGGCAAGGCTGCGCATGATCGAGGTCGGGACGATGAACATCCCGATCAGCGCGACGACGAATGTGCTGCCGCTGAAGAGGACCGCGCGGCTGGCGGTGGCGCCGGCGAGCGCGATCGCGTCCTCTTTGGCAAAGCCCTGCCGCCGCTCCTCTCGATAGCGCGACACGACGAAGAGGGAATAGTCGATTCCGAGCGCCAGGCCCATGCCCGTGAGCATGTTCACGATGAACACGGAGAGCTCGAACGCCTGCGAGAGCACGGCGACGAGCCCGAGCGCGACGATGATCGCCAGGATCGCCATCAGCACGGGCACGAGCCCCGCCACGATCGCGCCGAAGACGAGCACGAGGACGATCAGGGCGGCCGGAAGGCCGAACGCGAGCTCGCCCGTTTCGAGGTCCGTCTGCGACTGCTTGCCGAAGTCGTGGTTCGCCGTGTGATCGCCGGTGATGCCCACCGAGAACGCACCTGTGTTCGCCTTCTCCACGACCTGCTCGACGGCAGCGGCTCCGGAGTCGCTCGTGATGCCCACGGCGACGAGCGCGGCGTGATGGTCGGGCGAGACAGCCACGAGCTTCAGTCGAAAGACCTTCCCGGTGGCCTGCAGGTCGGCGGCGAGACGCTTGCCGAACGCGCGGAATCGAGGAGAGGACACCGTGTAGCGGCGGGAAGCGGCGACGACCACGTCACCCTTCCCGTTCGGATTCTGGTGGGGGAAGGCGCGGGCAACGGCCTCCTCGGCCTTGGTCGAGTCGGGCTTGCCGACGACGTGCGAGTTCGAGCTCAGCCCGTGCAACGAGGTCGCGACCAGCGCAAGCGCCACGACGACCGCGGCGCCCCAGAACGCGAGGGTGCGGCGCGGACGCGCCGCGGCGGCGCGCGCCAGCCTCTCGGTCAGTCCCAAAGCTCCCAATGGTGGACGGTGAGATCCCGCTCGACGAGGAACGCGTCATCCTCGGGGTAGAAGACCGCCCGCCCGATGTCGTCCCCTGCGAAGCCGCGCACGTCCTCGAGCGAGTCCCAGAGGCTCACGGTGACGAACTCGCACCGGTCTCCGGCGGCGTGCCGCAGGATCCAGGCGCCTCGGTTGCCCGGCGTCGCGCGGTACTCCTTCAGCCCCGTCTCGCGCACGTAGGCGACGTAGGCGTCGGCGTCCTCCGCCCGCGTCGAGCCGCGCCAGGTGCGTACGACCACGCTCGGACCGCTACTCGACGGTGACGGTCTTCGCCAGGTTCCGCGGCTGGTCGACGTTCAGGCCGCGCAGCCGCGCGATCCGGTACGCGAGCAGCTGGAGCGGGATCACCGCGAGCGGCGCCTGGAGGAAGTTCGGCGTCCGCGGCACGTAGATCACGTCGTCGGCGTGGTGCTGGATGTCCTCGTTGCCGTCGGTCGCAATCGCGATCACGTGCGCGCCGCGGGCCCGCGTCTCCTGGATGTTGGAGACGATCTTGTCGTAGACGTGGATGTTCGTCGCGACGACGACGACCGGCGTCCCCTCGGCGAGCAGCGCGATCGGCCCGTGCTTCATCTCGCCGGCCGAGTACGCCTCGGTCGGGATGTACGAGATCTCCTTCAGCTTCAGTGCGCCCTCGAGCGCGACGGGCAGGCCGATGTGGCGGCCGAGATAGAGGAAGAACGGATGGTCGTGGAAGCGCTGCGCGATCGACTCGATCGGGTGGTCGCCGTCGAGGAACTCCTGCATCTTCTCGGGCAGCTCGTGCAGGCGGTCGAGGATGAAGTCGATCTCGTCCTGCGGCAGCGTCCGCCGGATGCCGGCGAGCTTCAGCGCCAGCAGGCTGAGGAGTGCGACCTGCGCGGTGAACGTCTTCGACGCGGCGACGCCGACCTCCATCCCGCAGCGCGTGTAGAGCGTCGCCTCGGCCTCACGGGTGATCTGCGTCCCCATGAGGTTCGTGATCGCGAGGGTGCGCGCTCCGTTCTCGCGGGCGAGCTTGATCGCGTTGACGGTGTCGCGCGTCTCGCCGGACTGGGAGATCCCGATCACGAGCGTGTCCTTCGACAGGACGGGATTCCGGTAGATCCACTCGCTCGCGATGTCGGGCTCGACCGGAACGCGCGCCCACTCCTCGATGATGTAGCGGCCCACGACGCCGGCGTGGTACGCGGTGCCGCAGGCGACGATCACGATGCGGCGGAGGTTCCGGACTTCGAGCTCGGTCATGCCGAGCGCCTCGAGCATCAGCTTGTGGCCGCGGACGCGGTCGCCGATCGTCTCGGCCACGGCCTCCGGCTGCTCGAAAATCTCCTTGAGCATGAAGGTCTCGTAGCCGGCCTTCTCCGCGCCCTCCTCGTCCCAGTCGACCTCCTGCGGCTCGGGCGCCCCGATCTCGGCGCCGTCCGCGAAGAAGCGAGCCTCGCTCGGCGTCACCTCGACCACCTCGCCGTCGTGGGGATGGATGACGGTGCGGGTCTCGCTGAGGAATGCGGCAATCGACGAGGCGAGGAAGTTCTCGCCCTCGCCGAGCCCGATCACGAGCGGCGTCTGGTGACGGACGCCTACGAGCACGTCCGGCTGGTCGTGGTGGATCGCGACGATCGAGAAGTGGCCCTCGAGTTGCGGGTAGACGCGGCTCAGCGCCTGTGCGAGATCGCCGTCGTAGGCCTCCTCGAGGAGGTGGACGACGACTTCGGCATCGGTCTCGGAGGTCAGCGTGTGGCCGCGCTCCGCGAGCTGCTCGCGCAGCTCCATGTAGTTCTCGATGATCCCGTTGAGGACGATCGCCATCCGGCTCGGCTCGCAGCCGGTGAGTGGGTGGGCGTTCTGCTCGGTCACGGAACCGTGGGTCGCCCAGCGCGTGTGGCCGAGCCCGTGGCGGGAGTGCGACCCGTTCGGGCCGGCCGCCTCGACGAGGTTGCTCAGGTTGCCGACGGCGCGGACGTAGGCGAGCGAGTCGTCCTCGCGCAGCGCGATCCCCGCGGAGTCGTAGCCGCGGTACTCGAGACGGCGCAATCCCTCCAGCAGGAGCGGCTTCGCCTCACGCGATCCGACGTATCCGATGATCCCGCACACGCCTGCTCCTTTCCCCGGTGGCCCGAAAGACGCTCCCTGAAAACACAAAGAGCCCGGCTGCACGACCCGATCGCTTCGTCGCGTACGGGTCAGCCGAGCTCGCGTATCACCAGGGCGGCGATGGTAGCACAGAGGCTTTCCGCCTCCTGCCGTGTTTCGGCCTCCGCGAGCACGCGGACGACCGGCTCCGTGCCGGACGGCCGAACGACAACACGGCCCGAGCCGCTGAGCTCGTCGTTCGTCGTCTCGACCGCAGCGAGGAGAGCCTCGGGCAGCGCGCCTCGACCGCTTCGCGGCAGACTCTGCATGACCTGCGGGAAGCGCGGCATCACCGCGACGGCCTCGGACAGAGCGCGACCCCGGAGCGCCTTGCACAGGAGGAGCCCGGCGACCAGTCCGTCCCCTGTGACGTGACCGTCGAGCCAGATCAGGTGGCCGGACTGCTCGCCGCCGAGCAGCAGCTCCTCCCGCCAGAGGGCTTCGAGGACATAGCGGTCGCCGACGTCCGTGACGACGACGCGGATGCCCCGTTCCTCCATGAGCCGGTGGAAGCCGAGGTTCGTCATCGTCGTGACGGCGACGCCTTCGACGTCGAGATCGAGCGCGAGCACGGCGAGGATCTGGTCTCCGTCGACCGGCTCTCCTCGCTCGTCGACGGCCAGCACCCGGTCGCCGTCTCCGTCGAACGCGATGCCGAGATCGAAGATGCCGCCGCGAACGAGCTCGGACATTGCGCGGAGGTCGGTCGCCCCGCAGCCGACGTTGATGTTCGTCCCGTCTGGGCTGTTGCCGATCACGGTCACGTCTGCGCCGAGCCGCTCGAACGCCTGCGGTGCGAGGCCGGCATAGGCGCCGTTGGCGCAGTCGACGGCGATGCGGAGGCCGCTCAGGTCGGTGCCGAAGCGCTCGAGCACGTGGTCGAGGTAGCTGTCCGCGGCGACGGCGACGCGATCGATCTCGCCGCCGCCTCCGGCCGACGCGTCGAGAAGAGCCTCGATCTCCTCCTCCGCTGCGTCCGTCAGCTTGCGGCCCTCGCGGTCGAAGAACTTCACGCCGTTGTACTCCGGCGGGTTGTGCGAGGCGGAGATCACGACCCCGAGGTCGAGCCGGAGCAGGGCCACGGCGGGCGTCGGCAGGACGCCTGCGAGCACCGCCGTGCCTCCTGCGGAAGCGACCCCCTCGGCGAACGCGTCCTCGAGCTCCGGCCCGCTGGAGCGTGTGTCGCGCCCGACGAAGACGCGGCCCCGGCCGCACCAGAGGGCCGCGGCCCTGCCGAGCCGCTCCACGAGATCCGTGGTGAACGTCTCGCCGACGATCCCGCGAACGCCGTCCGTTCCGAAGTACTGCCGCGCCACGGCGCGGGACGCTAGCGCTTGGAGAACTGCGGCGCCTTGCGCGCCTTGTGCAGGCCGGCCTTCTTGCGCTCGACCTGACGGGCGTCGCGCGTAAGGAAGCCCTCGCGCTTGAGCGGGACGCGCAGCTCCGGATTCGCCTCGACGAGCGCGCGGGCGATGCCGTGACGCACGGCGCCGGCCTGTCCGGTCAGCCCGCCGCCGTGGACGCGGACGCGGAGGTCGTACTGACCCTCCAGACCGGCGACCTTCAGCGGCGAGACGGCGATCGTCTGCCAGACCGAGCGCGGGAAGTACTCCTCGAGCGTGCGACCGTTGACCCACGTCGATCCCCCGCCCGGCCGGAGGATCACGCGCGCGACCGAGGTCTTGCGCTTGCCGGTGCCGCGGTACTGGGCGAGCTCGCTCACGAGTTGGGCTCCAGCGGGCGCGGGTTCTGGGCCCCGTGCGGATGCTCCGGGCCGGCATAGATCTTGAGCTTCGTGAGCTGCTGGCGCGCGAGCCGGTTCTTGGGGAGCATCCCTTTCACGGCGACGCGAAGCACCTCGGTCGGCCGGCGCTCGAGCTGCTCGCGGAGCGTCCGGCTGCGCAGGCCGCCCGGATAGCCGGAGTGGCGGTAGTACCGCTTCTGGTCGAGCTTGTTGCCGGTCACCTGGATCTTGTCGGCGTTCACGACGATGACGAAGTCGCCGGTGTCGACGTGTGGAGTGAACTGCGGCTTCCGCTTGCCGCGGAGCGTGTCGGCGATCTGGGTCGCAAGCCGGCCGAGTGTCTTGCCCTCGGCGTCGACGAGATACCACTCGCGCGTGACTTCTCCCGGCTTGGCGCTGTACGTCTTCATAAAGAGAGGCGGACAGCTGCCCGCCGGCGGCCGATTGTAGCGAATGATCGTCGCAATCCCGCCTCGAACGCCGCAGCTCCGCCGTGCGATGGATGGCGGACGTACGGCGCTTCGAGCGCGGCTGCCGCGAGCCGGCCGACCGCGATCGTGGTGCGGCCTCGCGTCAGCTCGGCGAGGAACGGCGCCGCGGCTTCGATCTCGGCGCGCGTGGGCCGGCGGTTGGAGGTCGCGCTCCCGGGATGCGTCGGGACGACGTTCCAGAGCAGCAACTCGTCGTCGACGCCGAGCTTCGCGAGCACGCGGTGGACGATCGTCGCGGTCGCCTCGGCGGGGCCGAAGCCCGTGAGCTGCCGCTCGGACGTGAAGGGGATGCCGCTGACCCGCGCCCCGCGATAGCCGGCGGCTTCGCCGACCAGCACGACGCTGGCATCGGCGTGCGCATCGAGGTGGGCGCAAAGACGCCGACGAAGCAGCGCCGAGCGTGCGTACTGGTTGTAGGTCTCGCCGATCCGCGTCCCGGCGAGCCGCTCTACGAGCTCCAGCGGTTCCACTTCACGACCGCGTCGTTCGCCCGGCGACGCTGGGAGAAGACGCTCGTCGAGCGATCCCAATCGGGATCTTCAGCGGGATGGCCGAGCGTCACTCCGACGACGATCGTCAGGTCGTCCGGAATCGCGAAGAGCCGACGCCAGCGTGCATCCTCCTCGACCGGGACGCCGTAGACCGCCGCACCCAATCCCTCCTCGAGCGCCGCGAGCCAGAGAAGCATGAGGGCGGCGCCCGCGTCGACGTGCCAGAAGGGCACGGGCCAGATCACCTCGACGCCGCCGGTGACCGCGAGCTTGTCGGGCTGGTTGTAGCGGTCGTGGTAGTCCTGCTCGCGGGTCAGGACGAGGACGTGCGCAGCGGCCTTGCCGAACCAGGCCCGCGAGCGCTCGTCCTCCTGCCATGAGGCGACCGTCCCGATCGTTTCCCCGTCGTCGACGACAAGGAGCCGGAGCCCCTGGCTGTAGCCGGCGTTCGGCCCGCGCCGCGCCGCGCGTGCGATGCGTTCGAGCGTCGCGCGGGCGACGCGCTCACCGGTGTAGCTGCGAACGGCGCGCCGCTTCTTCAGCAGGTCGTAGAACGACAGGCTCTCCGACATCCCGGCATTATCCGCGACGGTGAGAGCGGTCGAGCTCGTGTTCGCCGTCGGTTGGGGCGTGTTCTGGCTCTACTGGCTCGCGGCTGCGTTCTCCATGAAGCGAGGCCGCATCCCGTGGTCCCGCGAGCTCCGGATCCGAGTGGTGATCGTTGTCGCGGCGATCATCGCAGCTCGGCTCGGAGCATTTCGAGGTCACGGCGTCAGCACGGATTCATGGCGAGCGGGCCTCGGACTCGTTCTGTTCGCCCTGGGATTGCTGCTCGCGATCTGGGCCCGCGTCCACATCGGTCGCAACTGGGGAACACCGATGACGCAGAAGAACGACCCGGAGCTCGTGACCAGCGGCCCGTACCACCTCGTCCGCCACCCGATCTATTCGGGGATTCTCGTCGCGGGCGTCGGTACGGGCGTCGCGCTGAGCTGGTGGTGGCTACTCGTCGTGGCGCTGGCGGCGATCTACTTTCTCTACGCCGCGACCGTCGAGGAGCGCTTCCTGTCGGAGCAGTTCACGGACAAGTATTTGATCTACAAGCGCTCTACGAAGATGCTCGTACCGTTCGTCTTCTGACGCTCGGCGAGCTCTACTCCCACTCGATCGTCGCGGGCGGCTTCGACGTGACGTCGAGCACCACGCGGTTGACTCCCGGAATCTCGTTCACGATCCGGGCCGAGATCGTCGCCACGAGGTCGTACGGGAGCCGGGCCCAGTCGGCGGTCATCGCGTCGTCGCTCGTGACCGCGCGGATCACGATCGGGTAGCCGTACGTCCGCTCGTCGCCCTGCACCCCCACCGACCGCACCGCCGGCAGCACGGCGAACGACTGCCACAGCTCGCCGTAGAGACCCGCGCGGCGCACCTCCTCCTGCAGCACCGCGTCGGCCCGGCGCAGGATCTCGAGCCGCTCCGAGGTGACCGCGCCGATGATCCGGATCGCGAGGCCGGGCCCGGGGAACGGCTGGCGCCAGACCATCCGCTCGGGCATCCCGAGCTCCTCGCCCACGCGCCGCACCTCGTCCTTGAACAGGAGGCGCAGCGGCTCGACGAGCTTCATCTTCATGTCGGGCGGCAGTCCGCCGACGTTGTGGTGCGACTTGATCGTCGCCGCGACGCCCTCGGTGCCGCCCGACTCGATCACGTCGGAGTAGAGCGTCCCCTGCACGAGCCAGCGGACGTCGCCCCCGCTCTGACCACTCAGCTTCCGCGCCTCCTCCTCGAAGACGCGGATGAACTCGCGGCCGATGATCTTGCGCTTCTCCTCGGGCTCCTCGACGCCGTCGAGCAGCTCGAGGAAGCGCTCCTGCGCCTGCACGTGGACGAGCGGGACGTGGAAGTGCTCGCCGAACGTCTCGACGACCTGCTCGGCTTCGTTCTGGCGCAGCAGGCCATGGTCCACGAAGACGCACGTCAGCTGCTCGCCGACCGCTTTGTGCACGAGAAGGGCCGCGACGGCCGAGTCGACGCCGCCGGACAGCGCGCAGAGCACGCGCTCGTGCCCGACCTGCGCCCGGATGCGCGCGACCTGCTCCTCGATCACGGCCGCGGGAGTCCACGACGGCGGAGCCTCGGCGGCGCGGTAGAGGAAGTTCTTCAGCACGTCCATCCCGTGCGGCGTGTGCACGACCTCGGGATGGAACTGCACGCCGTACAACCCGCGCTCCGGCGCCTCGAACGCCGCGACCGGAGTCGCCGAGGAGCTTGCGACCACGCGTGCGCCCTCGGGCGCCGCGACGACGGTGTCGCGGTGCGACATCCAGACCGTCTGCTCGGAAGGCGTGTCCGCGAGCAGCTGCGACTCCTCCACCTCCATCGACGTGCGTCCGAACTCGGAGACGCCGGTGCGATCGACACGGCCGCCGAGCTCGAGCGCCATGAGCTGCGCGCCGTAACAGATGCCGAGGGTCGGGACGCCGAGCTCGAACAGCGCGGGATCGACGCGCGGCGCGTCGTCGGAGTAGACGGAAGCCGGGCCGCCGCTCAGCACGAGTGCGTACGGGTTCCGGGCGCGAACCGCCTCGGGTGTGATCGTGTGGCCGACGAGCTCGGAGTACACGCGGCACTCGCGCACGCGCCGCGCGATCAGCTGCGAGTACTGGCCGCCGAGGTCGATGACGAGAACCGGCCGGTCCTCGTGGCCCGGGAACTGAAGGACACGGGCCTCGTCAGCGGCGATAGTTCGGCGCCTCCTTCGTGATCGTCACGTCGTGCGGGTGCGACTCGCGCAGCCCCGCCGCCGTGATCCGGACGAACCTGGCGCGCTTCATCTCGTCGATCGTCGCCGCGCCGCAGTAGCCCATCGCCTGCCGCAGCCCACCGACGAGCTGGTGGACGACATGCCGGAGCGGCCCCTTGTAGGCGGTGCGCCCCTCGATTCCCTCCGGGATCAGCTTCTCGACGTCCTCGACGTCACCCTGGAAGTAGCGGTCCTTCGAGAAGCCTCGCGCCTTCATCGCGCCGAGGGAGCCCATGCCGCGGTACTCCTTGAAGCGCTCGCCCTGGACGAGGATCACGTCACCCGGGGTCTCGTCGGTGCCGGCGAGCATCCCGCCGAGCATGACTGCGTCCGCCCCGGCGCCGATCGCCTTCGCGATGTCGCCCGACGACGTGATGCCGCCGTCGGCGATCACCGGCACGCCCTCTGCCGCCGCGACGCTCACCACGTCGTGGATCGCGCTGATCTGCGGCACGCCGACTCCGGCCACGACGCGGGTCGTGCAGATCCCGGACGGCCCGATGCCCACCTTGACGGCGTCGGCGCCCGCGTCGAGGAGCGCCCGCGCGGCCTCGGCCGTCGCGATGTTGCCGGCGACCACGTCGACCGGGACCGCGTCCTTGATCCGGCGCACCATCTCGAGCACACCCTGCGAGTGGCCGTGCGCCGTGTCCACCACGATCACATCCGCTCCCGCTCCGACGAGAGCCTCGGCGCGCTCGAGCGCGTCGGGCCCCACGCCGACCGCAGCCGCCGCGCGCAGCCGCCCCTGCTCGTCCTTCGTCGCGTCGGGGAACTCGATCTTCTTCTGGATGTCCTTCACCGTGATCAGGCCGCGCAGCCGACCGTCGGCGTCGACGACCGGGAGCTTCTCGATCTTGTTGCGGTGCAGGATCTCCTCGGCCTCCGCCAGGGTCGTGCCGACCGGTGCGGTGACGAGGTTGCGGGACGTCATGAGCGCCGAGATCGGCTGCGTGACGTCGCTCTCGAAGCGAAGGTCGCGGTTCGTGAGGATGCCGACGAGAACGCCGTCGGCGTCGGTGATCGGGACGCCCGAGACCTTGTAGCGCGCCATGAGCTCGAGCGCCGCTCGCACCGGCGCGTCGGGCGGCAGCGTCACCGGCTCGACGATCATCCCCGACTCCGACCGCTTGACCTTGTCGATCTCCGCAACCTGTGCCTCGATCGAGAGATTCCGGTGGACGACGCCGATCCCGCCCTCGCGCGCGAGCGCGATCGCGAGACGCGCTTCCGTGACGGTGTCCATCGCGGCCGAGACGATCGGGATCGCGAGATCGATCGAGCGCGTGAAGCGGGCGCGGGTCGAGACGTCGTTCGGCAGGACATGCGACTCGGCCGGGACGAGCAGCACGTCGTCGAAGGTGAATCCCTCGCGTCCGAACTTCCGGTCGAGCTCCAGCAGCCGCTGGACGTCATCGGCGCTCAGCTCGGCTGCTGCATGCTCCGTCAAGACGGCCAGGGTACCAAGCCGCCGGGACGAAATCCCTGACAAGGCCCTAACAGGGCGGAGCTACCGTGAACCTCGTGCGGGCCCTCCTTGCGACTGCGGGACTTCTCGTTCTCGCCGGCTCAGCGGCCGCTGGTCCGCCGACGGCGCACACCATCCGCAAGAGCCCGACCGGCCCGATCGAGGCCGTCGCGCAGGACGGCTCGAGCGCGGCCTGGCTCACGGCCGGCGGAACGCAGGGCTGCGACGAGATCCACGTGCTCTCGCCGGGCAAGCCCGACCGCACGCTTCCTCAGCCTTCTTCCGACAGCATGACCTGCAACTGGGACCTCACGGGCGGACAGTCCCAGCTCGCCTTCGCGTCCAAGACGTCCACCGCGCTCTGGACGTTGCACGAGAGCGGTCCCGCCCCGTTCGACGAGGTCCTCGTCGCCCAGGTCGGCGGGCCGGAGCGGCAGATCGAGAAGCTCGCCCACGCGAGCGACGGCACGGGCAAGTGGCTCAGCAGCGTCGCGGGATCGGGCAAGACGCTCGCCTACTCCTGGGGCGACGACGAGTACGTCGACAAGCTCGCGTGCCTCTCGGGCGGGAATTGCCGGCGCAAGATCGCGGACGGTGGGATCCGCATCGTCACGCCGACGGGCTACACGTCGCTGCCGAACGTGGGAGCTGCGCTGCAGCTCGCCGTCTCCGCCGGGCGCATCGCGTACGTTCCTGCAACGCGCGTTCCCGCCAACCGGCCCGGCGCGAGCGCGAACGGCTTCGTGAACATCGTCGACGCCGGCACCGGCGTGCAGCTCGCGCAGGCTCCGGTGCACGGGATTCCGGCCGCGATCGGCCTTTCGCCGCACGTGCTCGCCGTCCTCACGCAGCGCGGGCCCCGCGACCGGATCGTGTGGTTCTCCGCGAGCACCGGGGCGAAGCTCGGCAGCGTCCTCGTCTCGTCGCATGCGTCGACGCAGATCGCGGTCAGCGACCAGGTGATCGTCTTTCGCGTCTACAAGACGCTTCGCACCGTGTCGACCGCGACGGGCCGCATCGAGGTGCTGGCGAACACTCCGCCGACCGCCGTCGGGCTCTCGCTGGCGAACAACCGGCTCCTCTGGGCGGAGAATCGGGGCGAGACAGGCCGTCTCCGCGCGCTCGCGGTCGGCTAGCGGCCGCTTGCCGCGGCCGTGAGCGCCGAACCTCTAGGCCTCGACCGGCGCGAGCTCGACGATCTCGACCCCGTCGGCGAGGCGGGCCGCCTCGCGCGGGTCGAAGCGCCCGGCGCCGAGCTCGACGACCGACGCCGCCGCGCACCCGACCGCCGTCCGCAGCGCGTCGCCCGCCGAGCGTCCGTTGAAGCGCTCGGACAGGTAGCCGCCCAGCAGGACGTCGCCGGCGCCGACCGGAGCGATCGGCTCGACGCGTGAGATCGAAGCACGGAAGCGCTGCACCCGCCGCTCCTCCCGGAACAGCGCAAAGCACGCGGTCTCCTGGGTGATGAGGACATTGCGCGCGCCCATGTCGGCAATCGTGTCGAGGGCCATGACGAAGTCCTCCTCGTCGCTGAACTCCTGGCCCACGAGACTCTCGGCCTCCTGCTGGTTCGGTGAGACGAGGTACGGCTCGGCCTCGACGCCGAGGCGCAGCGGCTCGCCCTCGCAGTCGAGGACACAGTGGATGCCGCGCCGGTTGAGGTCGTGGATCGACTCGGCATAGAAGTCGTTCTCGACGTCGCGCGGCAGCGAACCGCAGAAGACGACGTAGCTGGCGACCCGCGAGAGGTAGTGGAGCTTGTCGGACAGCATCTGCAGCTCCTCGGGACGCACGGCCGGGCCCCATTCGTAGACCTCCGTCAATGCGCCTGCGGTCGGGTCGACGACCGCGATCGAGGTGCGGGACTCGTCGGAGATCCGGACGAAGTCGCTGAGGATTCCCTCGAGGCCGAGGTCTTCGACGATCCGGTCGCCGGTGCGACCTCCCGCCAGGCCCGTGGCGACGACCGGAGTCTCGAGCCCCTTCAACGCGCGCGCGACGTTGAGGCCCTTGCCGCCGGCACTCGTGAGGCTGTTCGACGCGCGGTGCCGGTGGCCGAACTGGAAGTTCGGCACGGTCAGCATCCGGTCGACCGCGGCGTTGAGGGTTACGGTGACGATCACTGCGGGTGCACCACGCCGGGGCTGAGGTTACTGGACGCGGATCTTCTCGCCAACGCTGAGCGCGGTCGGGTCGACGCCGGGGTTGAGGCGCTCGAGTGTCGCGACCGACGTCCCGGTCTTGGTCGCGATCGACTCGAAGGTGTCGCCGGACTGGACGGTGTACGTCTTCAGCGGCTGCCGCTCGTGGCGGTGTCTCGGGGTCGTCTTCGTCGCCGTCGTCACCCTGGTCGTCGGCGTCCCCGAGTGCTGCTTGCCGTGCTCGAAGCCCGCGCGGACGACGAGCGCGCCGATCGTGACCGCCGCGAGGAACGCGACTGGGGCGGCGACGCGCGCGGCGTTCCTTCGGTCCACGGCTCAGCCCGGAACGGCGACCGCGCGCAGCTGATCGGCGAGACGGGCGGCTTCGGCCGCGGCGGCCTCCTGCCAATCCGCGCCTCCGTCGGCGTAGATGACGGAGCGGGACGCGGAGACGAGCCCGCTCGCAGGACCGGCAGCGAAGGCGGCGGAGAGGTCATCCGGCTTCCCCCCTTGCGCGCCGACTCCGGGCAGGAGCAAGACCGCGCGCGGCAGGAGGCTGCGCGCAGTCCCGAGCACGTCGGGATGCGTCGCGCCCACGACCGCACCGAGTCTCGAGAGGCCGCTCGCGCCGACGAGGTCTTCTCCCCACCGATCGAGGAGAGACGCGACGTGGTGCCAGAAAGGCCGCCCGTCCGCGAGCGGCAGATCCTGGAGATCCGCGCTGCCGGGGTTGGAGGTCTTGAGGATGGCGAGCACCCCCAGCTCCTCGCGGGCCAGGAACGGCTCGAGCGAGTCGTAGCCGAGATACGGGTTGACCGTGACGGCGTCGGCGAACGGCGCGAAGGCGGCCGCGTAGGCGCGCGCGGTCGATGGAACGTCGCCGCGCTTCGCATCGGCGACCACGAGCAGCCCGGCTTCCCGGGCGTACTCGCAGACCTCGACGAGCGTCGCCCACCCGGTCGCGCCCTGTGCCTCGAAGAACGCCGCCTGGGGCTTCACCGCGACGGCGTGCTCGGCGACGGCGTCGACGATCCCGCGGCAGAACTCGGCGACGCCGACGCCCGCCGGCATCAACGCAGGATCGGGATCGATGCCCACGCAGAGCGGCGCGCCGTTGCGCTCGACGGCTGCTGCGAGCCGATCGGCGAAATGACCCGCGCTCATCGCCACTCAGGATAGGCGCCCTGGAGGCCGCCGAGCCCTCCAGAGACGAAGAGGCCGCCCGAAGGCGGCCCTTTCGATCCTCGGAGGAGACTGGGGCGTCGCTTAGTAGGACGATCCCCCGCTCTTGACGGCCGACTTGAGCCCGCTGCCTGCCGAGAACTTCGGCACGGTGGCCGCGGGGATGTGCACCTTCTCGCTCGGGTTGCGCGGGTTGACGCCTGTCCGCGCTGCGCGATTCGCGGTCGAGAACTTGCCGAACCCCGTGAACGTGACCTCGCCTCTCCCCTTCAGCGTGTCCGTAATGGCCTCGAGAAACGCGTCGACGGCCTTGCCCGCGTCGCGATTCGACAGCTGCGCGCGGCGGGCTACCTCGGAAACAAACTCCTGCTTCGTCACTCTCTCCTCCAGTCCTTAGATCGCTTTCTGGGCCTCAACGACCCTACCAACTCCGTGTTTGCGGCTCAACCATGCGGTTTTGCGGGGGTTTTCTCCCCTTGCAGCAAGTCTTTTACCCGGAAGAGCGGACGGAGCCGGACGGCATGGCGCGCCAGAGCATCCGATCCGCCCTCCTCACGGTCGACCACGCAGACGGCCGTACGGACGACGAGACCCGCCGCGCGCACCGCTTCGATCGCCTCGAGGAGCGCCCCGCCGGAGGTCACGATGTCCTCGATCAAGCACACCGTCTCGTCCGGCTCGAAGGGTCCTTCGATGCGGTTGGCCGTGCCGTACTCCTTCGCGGCGTCCCGGATCATGAGGAACGGGAGCCCCGACGCGAGCGACGCGGACGCGGCGAGAACGACTCCGCCGAGCACCGGCGCCGCGAGCCGGGACGCTTCGGGCTCGTGCTCGCGAACCGCGGCGGCGATGTGCTCGCCGAGCGCCGACAGGAGGTCCGGACGCGTCTCGAAGCGGTACTTGTCGAGGTAATAGCCGGAACGCTTGCCCGAGCGGAGGACGAAGTCGCCCTCGAGATAGGCAGCTGCGACGAGCGCCTCGCCGAGCTCCGCCGTGCTCATGCCGGACGCACCGCGGCGAGAACTCGCTGCGCGAGCGGAACGAGCCGCGCCGCCTCCGACGAGCGGCCGGCGAACGTGACGAACGAGCCGTCGTCGAAATAGACGTCGACGCGCTCGCCCGCCGCACCGAACACGCGTCGGCAGAGCACCGTGCCTGCAACGGCGCCGCTCGCGAACCCCGCGAAGCGAAGCAGCTTACGACCCATGGCCGTCCTTCGACTCGATCGCGGCCAAGCACCGCTTGAGGTCGTAGAAGACGAGACCCGCCGCCGTCCGCTTGCCTACGACGGCGACGACGGTCTGCCCCTGCGTGCCGGTCACCGTGAACACCTCCCCGTCGCCGAGCTCGGCGTGGATCTGGGCGAGGCGGGCTCCCTCACTCCGGAACGCGCCTGCGCGTTCGAGCAGCTCGTGGACGGCGCGCGCGAGCTCGTCCGCACGCCCCTCCGGAACGCCCACGGAGTCGCCGAGGATGCCGTCGCCGGCGACGACAGCCGCAGCCTCGATGTGTGGCGAGATCTCGACGAGATCCGCCAGCGCCCGTGCGGCATCCACCGCTCCGACGGTATCAAGGTGCAGACTTCGCATCCGTGCGGATCCGCCGGCGTCAGCTCGTGCACAAGTTCTTCGCCGACCGCGGCACCCATCTGGCCGCGATGGTTGCGTACTTCGCGCTCCTCTCGTTCGTGCCTCTGATCTTCCTCGCGCTGTCGCTCTTCGGGCTCGCGCACCGCGCCGAGGCGTCGGACTTTTTCATCAAGGAGCTGAAGCACGCCTTCCCGGGGACGTCGCTCGACAGCATCATCAAGCTCGTCCGCCGCGTGCAGGACAACGCAGCGGCGCTCGGGATCATCGGCGGCATCGGCCTGAGCTGGTCGTCGCTCTCGTTCTTCAGTGCGCTCGAGTCGGCGCTGAACGTCGTCTACGGGCTGCCGAACCGGCGGTTCCTCCGCGGGAAGCTCCTGGCCGCGGCGCTTGCGACGAGCGTGCTCGTGACGCTGTTCTTGAGCCTCGTGGTCGGCTTCCTCGGCGTGACCCTGCTGAAGCACAACCTCGGAGCCTTCGCCGACAGCCCGGTGCTCGCGTACATCGTCTCGATCGGCGCCTCCCTGATCGGCATCTTCTTCTTCCTCCTCGTCATCTACCGCTGGCTGCCGAACACTCGGGTCGACACGCGTGAAGCGCTCCCCGGAGCGATCCTCGGCGCGGCTGCGCTCGAGGCGTCGTTCCAGGGCCTGCCGATCTTCGTCCGGCTGGCCGACGTCAACGTGACGCTGCGGACGCTCGGCGGCCCGGCGATCCTGCTGCTCTGGCTCTACGTGATGGCGAACCTGATCGTGTTCGGCGGCGAGCTCAACTGGTGGTGGCGGGAGCGTCACCGAGCGCGCACAGAAGAGCACGGGCTGCGCGAGCACGATGCGAGTGCTCCGCCTTCCACTCGTTCCCCAGCTGCGCCACCGTCCGCCGCTCGCCGTCCGGAATGAAGACCGGGTCGTAGCCGAAGCCCTCGGCGCCGCTCGGCTCGTGCCCGATGCGGCCCTCGAGAGTCCCGGTGCCCCGGAGCTCGCGGCCGTCGGGCGCGACGAGGACAAGCTCGGAGACGTAGCGCGCTTCGCGCTCCACGCTCCCGGCGAGCTCGCCGAGGAGCTTCGCGATCGCCGGCGCGCCCTCGGGCGCGTAGCGGGCGGAGAGAACGCCCGGGCGGCCGTCGAGCGCGTCCACCTCGAGGCCGGAGTCCTCGGCGAGCACCCAGCCGTCCGTGTGCTCGTGGCCGAACCGCGCCTTGATCGCAGCGTTCTCGTAGTACGTCCCACCGGTCTCGGGCGGGTAGTCGTCCCGGTCGAGGGGCTCGATCGTCCAGCCGGGGAGCAGTGCTTCGAGCTCTCGCGCCTTGTGACGGTTCCGCGAGCAGAGAGCCGTGCTCAGTCCGTCCACTGCACTTCGAGCACGCCGTCGATGTCCGCGACGGACGCCACGACCGCGACTGCCGTCGTCCTGGGCGGGAGCTCGACATCCGCCGCGACCGAACGTCGCTCGCCCTCCTGAGTCACGTCGAGTGAGACGACCCGCCCGCCGACTTGCTCGATCGCGTCGAAGATGCGCAGGAGCACGTCGGGCCAGCCGATGGATTGGAGGGCCGCGAGCACGCTAGGGGAGCTCGCGAGCAACCGCTTCTGCCTGGAGCATTGCGATCTCGCCGATCCCCGCCGCCGCCAGCCCGAGCAGCTCGTCGAGCGTCTCGCGTGCGAACGGGTCGCGCTCCGCCGTCGCCTGCACCTCGACGAGGCGTCCGTCCCCGGTCATCACGACATTCATGTCGGTGTCGGCGCTCGAGTCCTCGGAGTAGTCGAGGTCGAGCAGCGGAACGCCCTCCACGACTCCGACCGAGACGGCTGCGACGGAGTCACGGAACGCGCGGGAGAGACCGAAGCGGTCGAGGGCCCGCTTCGCGGCGACGTAGGCGCCGCAGATCGCCGCGCACCGCGTACCGCCGTCGGCCTGGAGGACGTCGCAGTCGAGCCAGAGCGTCCGCTCGCCGAGCGCCTCGAAGTCGACGACCGCGCGGACGGCGCGGCCGATCAGCCGCTGGATCTCGACCGTGCGGCCCTGCTGCTTGCCGCGCGCGGCCTCGCGCTGCACGCGCTCGCCGGTCGACGCCGGCAGCAGCGAGTACTCCGCCGTCATCCAGCCGCGACCCTGGCCGCGCAGCCAGCGCGGGATGTCCTCTTCGACCATGGCTGTGCACAGCACCTTCGTGCGCCCTTGCGTGATCACGACCGAGCCGTGCGGGTTCTCGAGGTAGTCCGGCTCGAACGTGATCGCGCGGAGCTGATCGGGCTTCCGACCCCCTTCCCTCACGCAGCCGCCCCCTCGAGCATCGCCACGGTGACGTGCTCGACGTCGCGCACCGGGAGCTGGAGAAAACGGCGGCCGAGCTCGCGGAACGCCGCGGGGTCGCCTGTCGTGAGGAAGCGGTAGGCGCCCTCGCGGCCGCGCTCGTTCTCGACGCCCTTGCGCGCGAGCGTCTCCGCCACCTCGCGCGCGGTCTCCTCCGCCGAGAAGACGAGCGTCACCTGGCGGCCGAAGACGCGCTCGAAGATCTTGCGGATCAGCGGGTAGTGGGTGCAGCCGAGGATCACGGTGTCGACATCATCCGCCTGCAGCGGCGCCGCGTACTCGCGAACCGCGCGCTCCGTCTCCTCGCCATACGGGTCGCCGCCCTCGATCAGCGGCACGAGCAGCGGGCAGGCGACGGGATGGAACGAGATGCCCGCGTCGAGCGCATGCACGAGCTCGTCGTAGCGGCCCGCTTCCACCGTCGCCGCGGTGGCGAGGAGACCGACGCGGCGATTGCGCGTCGCCTGCACGGCCGCGTGCGCCTCGGGGGTGATGACGCCGACGACCGGCACGGTCAGCTCCTCCTGCAGCCGCGGCAGCGCGGCCGAGGTCGCGGCGTTGCACGCGACGAGGATGAGCTTC
>Ga0070730_10002071_pt1 | contig 18493 bp, 19 predicted proteins | sample Coa_R1_3_FD_66447 | JGI IMG/M metagenome (GOLD analysis project Ga0070730, IMG submission 66447) | Surface soil microbial communities from Centralia Pennsylvania, which are recovering from an underground coalmine fire - Coalmine... | ecosystem: Environmental > Terrestrial > Soil > Unclassified ... | reverse complement strand
TTGCCATGCAGAAGGTCGTGGGTTCGAGTCCCATCATCCGCTCTAAACGCAGGCCTAGACAGTGGTTGAAGTCGGCTCGTGATTCTGTGACCCGCTGCTCGAGCCGGCGGACTCTGAGAGCAGCGCCCTAAAGATCCGCAATAAACCCCCACGGGGTATGTGGCGAACACCCGTTGCCACCACTCGCGGCCGCTCCTATGGTCGGGAGAGTCCACAACAGGAAGGTTTCGCGTGTATCACCACATGTATGGCAGTTGGGGTTCCAGCTGGGACTGGCTCTGGATGTCGCTTGTGATGTTCGGCTGGCTCGTCGTTCTCGGCGGCATCGTGTACGTGGCTGTTCGCTTCGCGCTTCAGAACCAGCAAAAGCCGCCGCTGCAGCATTGAGCAGACTCGTCTACGTATCGAACGAGGACTGTCACTTCTGCGCACACGGCCGAGCTGTCCTCGACGAGCTCGGCGTCGAGCGACGCGAGATCTCTTCCGAGTCCGACGACGCCGCCAAGCTCGCAGCTCGCGGCATACCGCTCAGCTTCCTGCCCGTCCTCATTGACGGCGATCACCTGATCGCGTACGGCCGCTTCTCAGCCAAACAGCTGCGCAAGAAGCTCGCGCTCTGATGTTCGGCAACGGCACGACCTTGATGACCGGGTCGGCGGCCGCGGCGTTCGTGGCGGAGATGATCGCCTTCTTTGCTCCCTGCTGCTCGGGCGTGATGATGCCGACGTACCTGGCGGCAGTCTCGGGCGGCAACCGGCTGCGCACCGCCCGTCTGACAGCGATCTATGTGGCCGGCGTCGCGGCAATTGTGTGGCCGATCACGCTCGGCGCGGCCGCGGTCGGCAAGTTCACGAACCGCTACCACCCACAGCTCTTCGTACTGGGCGGCCTGATGATGATCATGACCGCAGTTGTCCTCTGGCGCGGCTCGATGCTGCCGATCCCGATGCTGCGCCAGCCGGAGCTGACGGGAACGGCAGGCTCCGTGTTTGTGCTCGGGATCTTCTCGGGTGCTGCGACGGCCTGCTGCGCACCCGTGCTGGCCGGAGCGGTCGCACTCTCCGCCTTGAACGCCTCCTGGATCGGCGGTGTCGCGATGGGGGGCGCGTACATCCTCGGCATTGTCTTCCCGCTCGTCGTCGTTGCACTCGCGTTCACCGGCGCCAAGCGCAGGGTGCGCGACCCCAAGTTCACGCTGTCGATCGGCAGCTATCGGCGACGGATGAGCCTCTCCCGGTTCGTCGGTGCGGTCGTCTTCGCCGCCAGCGGTCTCTTCTTCATCGGGCTCGCCTTCGCGGGTGAGTCCAAGAACGGGCCGGCGTTCCAGCGCTGGATCGGGACCTTCCTCAACCGTCACCTTGCCGCGCACGCCGGGCAGGTTCCCAACTGGCTCACCTGGCCCGCGCTGGCGCTTTTCGCCGCCGTTCTCGTCTTCCTCGTCCTCAAGCCTCGCCAAGACAAGGAGCCGCTTACATGAGCAAGCAGTCGAGGCGGCCGAACCGAGCCGCCCGCCACCACAAGCCGCCGACCAAGAGCACCCGGCGCTCGCGTCCGTCGAGGAACGTCTACTGGGTGCTCGGCCTGGCCGCCGTTGCGGCGATCATCGGTGCGAGCTTCCTCACCACCGGCAAGAGCTCCAACAGCAGCTCCGGACCCCTGAAAGTCGGTAGCGCCGCTCCCGCCGTCTCCGGGCGTGACGTCGTCTCGGGGCGGGAGATCACCGCGAACGATCTCACGGGCAAGAACGTCCTCTACTACCTGAGCGAGGGTGTGTTGTGCCAGGCGTGTCTCGTTCAGATCCAGGCGCTCCAGCAGCACCTCTCGAATCTGGACGGGCGCCACCTGACGCTCATCTCGATCACGAACGACGGCGCGTCGACGCTCGCTCAAGCTGCGGCCGCCTACAAGATCACGACGCCGCTGATCGCCGATCCGAGCCGGAGGATCACCCGGAGCTTCGGCGTCCTCGGCGGCATCCCGTACGGGGTCGGCATGCACACCGACACCGCTGACCACACCTTCGTGCTCATCGACAAGACGGGGAAGATCCGCTTCCTCAGGGACTACCCGCGGATGTGGATCGACGTGAACGCGCTGCTCGAACAGCTCCCGAAGGTGAACTAGGCGATGCGCGAGCTGCTGCCGTTCATCCTCATCGTCGCCTGCCCGCTGGCGATGATCTTCATGATGCGCGGCATGCACGGCCAAGGCGGGAAACAGCAGGCTGAACCGAAGCTGCCGCGGGAGGAGATGTCCATCGACCAGCTCAAGCACGAACGCGACGAGCTGAACGAGTTGATCGGCGCACGCGCCGAGCAGATCGTCCACGCGCGCGGAAGCCGGCGCGAGGCGCCGAGGTGAGGGTGCGCCTGCAAGCGAGCCGTCTCGGAGCGACTATCTTCACCGTTTCCACGCTCGTCGTCAGTCCACTCATCGCCGGCGGCACCGACAACGGCCCCGAGACGCCCCGGCAGCCGGTCGGTCACGCATCCCACCACCAGAAGTAGAAGGAGAGAGCTGTGTCCAAGTTGATCACGTACAACGTCCCGGACGTTTTCTGCGGCCACTGTCGCACGGCGATCACCAACGAGGTGTCGACCGTTGCCGGCGTCGAGTCGGTCGAGGTCGACCTCGACGCGAAGACGGTCACCGTCAGCGGCGAGTCACTCGACGAGCCGGCAATCGTGGCTGCCATCGACGCTGCTGGGTACCAGGTCACCGCCTGACGATGGCCGCCGTCGCCGTACCGGATGCCCCAGAGCGCGCGCGGACGACACTCGCGCTCGACGGAATGACCTGCGCCTCGTGCGCAACACGGATCGAGCGCACGCTCAACAAGCTCGACGGCGTTCAGGCGACGGTGAACTTCGCCACCGAGACCGCAACGGTCAGCTACGACCCGGAGCTCGTCGCGCCCGAGCGACTGATCGGTGCGGTCGAGGCGATCGGATACCACGCCGCCACGGCGCGCAAGCATGTGGATCACGAGCACGATGCACCGCCGACGCATCTTCTCGTCGCGCTCGTGCTGTCGGTGCCCCTCGTTCTGCTGGCCATGCTGCCGCCGCTGCAATTCGCAGGCTGGGAATGGCTATCGCTCGTGCTCGCAACACCAGTCGTGTTCTGGAGCGGCGCTCAGTTCCATCGCGCCGCGCTTCTGAACGCGCGGCACGGCGCGGCCACGATGGACACGCTCGTCTCGCTCGGCACGCTCGCCGCGTGGACATGGTCGACCGTTGTCGTGCTCGCCGGGCTCTCTGCTGACGGCTACTTCGAGGTCGCGGCGGTCATCACCGCGCTGATCCTCCTCGGCCGCTTCTTCGAGGCGCGCGCGAAACGCCGGTCCGGCGCGGCGATCCGCGCGCTGCTCAGCCTGGGTGCGAAGGACGCTCGAGTGCTACGCGACGGCGTCGAGGTGACGGTGCCGGTGGAGGAACTCGAGGTCGACGACCTGTTCGTCGTGCGACCCGGCGAGAAGGTCGCGACCGACGGGGTCGTCGTCGAAGGTGTCTCCGCGATCGACCAGTCCATGCTGACGGGCGAGCCGGTTCCGGTGGAGGTCGGACCTGGAGCAGAGCTCGCCGGGGCGACGATCAACACGTCGGGCCGCCTCGTCATTCGCGCCACCCGCGTCGGCGCCGAGACGGCGCTCGCACAAATCGCGCGCATGGTCGAGCAGGCACAAGCAGGCAAGGCGTCAGTACAACGGCTCGCCGACCGCGTCTCAGCCGTCTTCGTGCCGGTTGTGATCGCGGTCGCCCTGGCAACGCTCGGCGGATGGCTCGTTGCGGGCGCAGGCGCGCCTGCGGCGTTCACGGCAGCGGTCGCGGTGCTGATCATCGCCTGCCCCTGCGCGATGGGTCTCGCAACGCCAACCGCGCTGATGGTCGGCACCGGCCGGGGCGCACAGCTCGGGATCCTGATCAAGGGGCCCGAGGTGCTCGAACAAACGCGCCGTATCTCGACGATCGTGCTCGACAAGACCGGCACCCTCACCGAAGGCCGCATGCGGCTCGTTGACGTGCTTCCACTTGCGACGACACCTGACGTGCTCCTACGGCTGGCGGCGGCGGCCGAGTCTGGAAGCGAGCACCCGCTTGCGCAGGCGATCGCCGGAGCCGCACCCGAGAAGCCCGCGGTGTCGGCGTTCCGCAACCATGCCGGCCTCGGAGTCGAGGCGCTCATCGAAGGCAAGACTGTGCTGGTCGGGCGCCCGTCGTTTCTTGCGCTCGAGGTGCCCGCCACGGCGCGCACCTGGCAGGAGCGGGCGGAGGCAAAAGGGCAGACGGTTGTCGCGGTCGGCTGGGACGGCCGGCTACACGGCCTGCTCGCCCTCGCGGACACACTCAAGCCGTCCTCGAAGCAGGCGATCGGCGAGCTGAAGGCGCTCGGGCTCGAGCCGGTGCTCCTAACGGGCGACAACAGGCACGCTGCGCAGGCGATTGCCGCCGAGGTCGGGATCGATCGCGTGCTCGCAGAGGTGCTGCCCGCCGGTAAGGCTGCCGAGGTCGAGCGGCTACAGCGGGAGAACGCAACTGTCGCAATGGTCGGCGACGGCGTCAACGACGCCCCAGCGCTCGCGCAGGCCGATCTCGGACTCGCGATCGGCACCGGCACCGACGTTGCGATCGAGGCGTCCGACCTGACGCTCGTGTCCGGCGACCTGCGCGCGGCCGCGGATGCCATACGGCTCGCGCGGCGCACGCTCGCGACGATCAAAGGCAACCTGTTCTGGGCGTTCGCCTATAACGTCGCAGCGATCCCGCTCGCCGTCGCCGGCCTGCTGAACCCGATGATCGCGGCCGCTGCCATGGCTGCATCGAGCATCTTCGTCGTCACCAACAGCTTGCGGTTGCGGCGATTCCACAGCGCTAGGGAGGGAGTCTCATGAGCACGGTCGTCGACGCGCCCGCCACGCATCATCACGGGTACCACGAACAGAAAGATGCACTCGTCAAGCGGCTGCACCGAATCGAAGGGCAGGTGCGCGGAGTCGAACGGATGGTCACCGAGGACCGCTACTGCATCGACATCCTCACCCAGATCGCCGCTGTCTCGACCGCGCTCGACAGCCTGGCCTTCCGGATCCTCGACGAGCACGTGAAGCACTGCGTCGCGGGTGCGCTCGCCTCTGGCGACAAGACGGAGGCAGACACGAAGGCCGCCGAGCTGCTCGAGGCGGTGCATCGCTTCACGAAGACGCGCTGAGCGGCCTCCTACTTGAGGATGTTCACTGCGCGTGCGACCACCATCACGGCGAGCGCGAGGCTGATCGCCGACTGGACGAGCATGAGCATCTTCGCCCAGCGGCTGAGCGGCATCGTGTCGGTCGGGCTGAACGCCGCGGCGTTCGTGAACGACACGTAGAGGTAGTCGATGAAGGTCGGGTGCCAGTCCCGTCCGGCGAGCGCCGGCTCGATCTGCTGCGGGAAGAGAAAGTCGCGCTCCGCCATCGGGCTCGTCGGGCGTGCGAGCGGGCCACCGCCGTCGAGCTGCCAGTACCACAGTCCGAACAGCAGGATGTTGACCGTCCACATGTGCACAGCTGCGCGCAGTAGCGTCGATGCATTTGCGGTTGCGCCGTGCAGGAGCAGATGGATGAGCAGGATGATCGACGCCGAGTTCGCGGCGCTGACGACGCCGATCATTCCGATCGCGAGGTAGCGCCGCGTCAAGTGCAGGCGATGCCCACCCCAGTCGAAGCTCCGCGCGAGGCGCCCGTGGGGAGCGCTGGCAAGCAGCGATCCGAGCAGGACGGCCGTCAGCGCGGGCACGACCCAGCGCACGACCGAGAATGCTCCCGCCGACGGCCCGGCGATGAAGCGCGCGGGCATGTCGGCGTAGAGGGCGGCGGCCGCGACGATCGCGGCCGAGGGCCACAGGGCGGACTCGCCGATGGCGGTGCTGCTCGCGGCGAGCGGGTTGCGGGCCATCGAAATCGAGCCTATCGGGGAGTAGGCTCAGCAAGCCCGCCGGCGCGGTTCGATCGATTGACCCACATGGGTCATCCAGCCTGTTGACTTCTGGGCACAGTGCGTGCTTCGTGTTACGCCACCTGCGCCGGCTCGCCGCCTCCGGCCTGATTTTCGGGTGCGCGCTCGTGCTCGCCGGCGTTGCGGAAGCAGCCGGCGGCAACTACACGATCGCCGGCGGTAGCCAGGTCGAGCGTTCGCAGGTCGTGCAGGCGCTCGAGGCGAGCAGGTTCGACTGGAGCCGAGTGCCGGGGCCGGTGACGATCCACATCGCGCAGGGCGTCGGCGACTCGCACTCGACGCCCGGTCAGATATGGCTCGACGCCGGCCTGCTCGACACCGGGACGTTCTCCTGGGGCGTCGTGCAAATGGAGTACGCGCAGCAGGTCCAGTTCAGCCTCTTGAACGACCAGCAGCGCACGCAGCTCGTTCCGCTGCTCGGCGCCCGGCAGTGGTGCTACGAGGACCCGACGCTGCTGCCGGGCGCCAACGCATGCGAGCGGTTCGCCGCGACACTCGCCTGGGCGTACTGGCCGTCGCCGCAGAACTGCATGCAGCCGTCCGGCGTCGACGATTGGTACGCTCCTCGCACAGATGATCGGAGCTACCGGCGAGCGCACGCTGCAGCGGCAGCGCGCGGATGGCTCGCTGCTGATCACGATCTCCGTGCCGGCCGCAGGAGTTGCGACCGTCACCGGCCGCGGCATCGCGCGCACATCGGTGCGAGCAGCGTCTGCGGGCCCGCTCACCGTGTGGCTGCGGCCCACGACTCCGCTCCGCACGTCGCGCTACGTCGTTCTCTCGATCACGTTCGCGCCGACCGCGGGCAGCGACGTGCACGCGCAGCTACGCGTGAAGCTCAGCCCGTCGTCGGCTTGACGTGGAAGTACGCCTCGTAGATGTCCCTCGCCGCCGGCGCGGCGCCCTGCACACCGAAGCCGCCGTGCTCGATCATCGTCACCACCACGATCTTCGGATGGTTCGCCGGGGCCCACGACGCGTACCACGAGTGGTCGTCTCGGCCGGGGCCGCTCTCCGCCGTACCGGTCTTGCCTGCGACCGGAACCGGGAAGGTCGCGAAGATCGATGCAGACGTCCCGACATGCGCCGCGTCGTAGAGACCCTTGCGGATCGCCCACAGGTCCGTGAGCTTCAGGTGGCGTACCGGCTTGAACGTCAGCGGTGAGGAGACTTCGCCGCGGAGCACCGCGTCTGCGACGTGCGGACGGACGACCGTGCCGCCGTTGGCGAAGGTCGAGTACGCGACTGCGAGCTGAAGCGGGCTGACCTGCAGGGCGCCCTGGCCGATGGCCAGGTTGATCGTCTGGCCCTCCGTCCACGGGTAGTGCTGCGTCTTCAGGAACCACGGCGGTGTCGGCACAAGCCCGGGCGAGGCGCCCGTGAGGTCGATTCCCGTCGAATGCCCGAGGCCGAGCTTGTTCGCCCACTGCTGGATCGCGATGCCCTGCTTGCTCGGATCCGCCGTGTAGATGCGATCGCCGAGCCGGTAGAACCACGTGTCGCACGACTGTGCGAGTGCGGTCGGCAGCGACATGCTCTCGTAGATCCCTGCCTCGACGTTATGGAACACGAACGCGCCGAGGCTGAACGAGCCGCTGCAGAGCATCGGCGTCGACGGCGTGATCAGCTCGGCGGAGAGCGCGGCCTCGGCGACGATCGGCTTGAACGTCGAGCCCGTCGGATAGACGCCGGCGATCGCACGGTTGACGAGCAAGGCCTGCGGGTCGTTCCCGTAGAGGCTGTTGCGGTAATTCGTGTCGTGCACCGCGCGGCCCTGGTCGTACGTCGGGTAGCTCGCGAGCGCGTAGATCGCTCCGGTCCACGGATTCATGACGACCGCAGAGCCGCCGGTCGGATGATGGCCCGAGAGCCTCGAGCTCTGCATGCCGTCGCGAATTGCGCGCTCGGCGGCGTTTTGCAGCCGCGCGTCGATCGTCAGGCGCAGGCGCGGCAGGTTCTTGTCGCTTGCGAACTCGAGCGGCCCCGCGATGTGGCCCATCGAGTCGACGCGCAGGTGCGCGCGCACGAAGCCGGGATTGAGCAGCCAGTCGTACACGGCCTCGACGCCGGTCTGGCCGACGGTCTCGCCGGCGGTCGCATGCCGGTAGCGCTTCGTGCCGATCTGATCCTGGTTCACCTCGCCGAGCAGCCCGAGGAACTCGCTGCCGAACGCGCCGCGCGGATAGCTGCGCGACGGGATCACCTCGACCTTGAAGCCGGGGTATGCGCCCGCGCGCTCGGAGAGGAAGGACTGCAGCGCGTCGGTCGGGCGATCGATGACGACGGCGGGCGCGAACGGCGAGCGCACGACCGAGCGCCGGATGCGCGTCACGAGCTTCCACTTCGCGACGTGCGCGAGCTTCGACAGGCGCCCGAGCTCCATGTTGCCCTCGGGCGTCGCGTGCCAGCCCTTCGTGTCGATCGTGCCGAGCGCGCCGACGTCGGCGGCGACGACCACGTGGCCGGTCATTGTCGCGAGCAAGCGGCCCTGCGAGTCGACGATCGCGCTGCGCGGGCCGTCGAGATACACCGTGCGGAAGGCCTGGTTGAACGCGAGCGACGTGTACGACGGCCCGTGCAGGATCTGGATCGACCACGCGCGCAGCACGAGCAGGCAGATGCCGACGCCGACGAGGACGGCGAGCCCGCCCACACGCACGTAGAAGCTCGGGCTGCGGAAGAAGGGCGCCTCGGCGTGCGAATACGGTTCGATCCTCACGAGCCGGTTATCGTAGGCGGCTTTTCACTCGTCGGCGAGCTCGTCCGCGAGCAGCGCCAGCGCCAAGCTGCGCCACGCGAGCTCGGGCTCGGCCAGTAGTTCCGCGATCGCCGCGGAGACGGCTGCGAGACCTTCCGCCTCGTCCGCGAGACCGGCGAGCGCGGCGCCGAGCGCGGCGCGCCGCCCCGGTGTGTCGAGCTCGGCCGCGAGCCGCTCCGCTGCGACCGAGTCGAGATCGAGCTCGCGATGCGGGTCGCCGCCTGCGGCGAGGACGAACATCGCGCGCCGGCGCGCAGCGTTCAGGTCGGGCTCGTCGATCCCGATCTCGTCGCGCACGAGCCAGGCGAGCGCGACGGGGAGGTCGAGCTCGGACTGCTCGAGCTCCTCTAGCCGGGATCGCGGCATTCGCCCGTCTCGCCTTCACAGCAGCCCAGCTTCAGCTTGCACTTCGGGCACTGGAACGTGCCGTGGCGCCACTCCATCTCAGCGCCGCAACGGAGACAGAGCTCAGTCGATGTAGTACTCGTCTGCGATTGCAAGGACATCGTCGAGTATGGCGATGCCCTCGGCCAACTCCTCGCGCGTGATCGTCAGCGGCGGGCAGATCATGACGATGTTCCAGTGCGTCATGAGGTAGAGGCCGCGCTCGAGCGCGGCCTTGGCGAGCCGCGCGACCGGCGCCGCATCCTCGCCCGAGCCGTTGTACGGCACGAGCGGCTCGCGCGTCGCGCGCGACTTCACGAGCTCGAGGCCCCAGAAGCAGCCGAGCCCGCGCACCTCGCCGATCGACTGGTGCTTGACCGCGAGCCCGCGCAGTGCGTCCCCGAAGACGGGACCCATCTCGGCCGCATGCTCGACGATGCCCTCCTCGCGGAACGCCTCGATCGACGCGACGCCGACCGCGCACGCGAGCGGGTGGCCGCTGTACGTGAGCCCTCCGGCGAAGTACTTGTCGCGCACCCATTCGGCGATCGGCTCCCGCACGGACATCGCGCCGAGCGGCACGTAGCCTGAGTTGATCCCCTTCGCCATCGTGAGGATGTCGGGGACGACATTCCAGTTGTCGACCGCGAACCACGTGCCGGTGCGACCGAAGCCGGCCATCACCTCGTCGGCGATGAGCAGGATGCCGTGGCGGTCGCACACCTCGCGGATCGACTGCAGGTAGCCGTCGGGCGGAACGAGGATGCCGTTCGTCCCCGTCACGGTCTCGAGGATCACCGCCGCCACCGTGTGCGGGCCCTCGTACTGGAGGATCTCTTCGAGGTGCGGCGCACCGGTGCAGACCGGGCACGGATCGGGATGGCCCGCGGGGCAGCGATACGTGTACGGGTCGAACATGCGCACGAACCCGGGGACGCCGGGCTCCGCCGCCCACCGGCGCGGATCGCCCGTCGCGGTGATCGCGCCCGCGGTCGCGCCGTGATAGCTGCGATAGCGCGCGATGATCTTGTTCCGGCCGGTGTACCAGCGCGCGAGCTTGATCGCGTTCTCGTTCGCCTCCGCGCCGCCGTTCGTGAAGAACGTCAGCGAGATGTCGCCGGGCGTCACCTCGGCGATGAGCCGCGCGAGCGTCGACCGCGGCTCGGTCGCCATCGGCGGCCCGATCGTGCACAGCTTCTCCGCCTGCTCCTTGATCGCGGCGATCAGCTTCGGATGCTGATGGCCGATCGAGACGTTGACGAGCTGCGACGCGAAGTCGAGGTAGCGCTTGCCGTCGTAATCCCAGAAGTAGCGGCCCTCCGCGCCGGCGACGGGAATCGGGTTGATCGCGTTCTGCACCGACCACGAGTGGAGGACATAGCGCTTCGCGTCTGCACGCACCTGCTCGCCCAGCTGGGGATTCGCCTCGATCGTCGCCATGCCCGGAGCGTAGCGCTACGCTGACCCCGTGACCGAGACGATCGAAGCTCCGGCCGGGCTGAAGCCAGTCCACCACTGGATCGGCGGGCGCTCCGTCACGGGATCTTCCGGACGCACGGGCGCGATCTACAACCCGGCGACCGGCCGGCAGACGAAAGAGGTCGACTTCGCGACGCCGGAGGAGGTCGACGCCGCCGTCCAGGCCGCTAAGGCCGCGTTCCCGGCCTGGCGCGAGATCTCGATCGCGAAGCGCGCAGAGCTCTTCTTCCGCATCCGCGAGCTGCTGCACGACCGCCGCGAAGACGTCGCACGCATCCTCACGGCCGAGCACGGCAAGGTTCTCTCCGACGCGATCGGCGAGGTCACGCGCGGGCTCGAGGTGATCGAGTTCTGCTGCGGCCTCCCGACGCTGCTGAAGAGCGAGTACTCGGAGCAGGTCTCGACGGGGATCGACGTCTACTCGATCCGCCAGCCGCTCGGCGTCGTCGCCGGCATCACGCCCTTCAACTTCCCCGCGATGGTCCCGATGTGGATGTGGGCGCCCGCGCTGGCGTGCGGCAACACCTTCGTGCTCAAGCCGTCGGAGAAGGATCCGTCGGCGTCGATGTGGACCGCCGAGCTGCTGAAGGAAGCCGGCGTCCCCGACGGCGTGTTCAACGTCGTGCACGGCGACAAGGTCGCCGTCGACGCCGTGCTCGAGCATCCCGACATCGCGGCTGTCTCGTTCGTCGGCTCGACGCCGATCGCGCGCTACGTGTACGAGACCGCGACCTCGCGCGGCAAGCGCTGCCAGGCGCTCGGCGGCGCGAAGAACCACATGATCGTGCTGCCGGACGCCGACATCGACATGGCCGCCGATGCGGCCGTCTCGGCGGCGTACGGATCGGCCGGCGAGCGCTGCATGGCGATCTCACAGGTCGTCGCCGTCGGTCACGCGGCCGAGCCGCTCATCGAGGCGATCAAGGCGCGTATCCCGATGGTGAAGGTTGGCGACGGGCTCGATCCCGACTCGGAGATGGGGCCGCTCATCACCGAGGCGCATCGCGACCGCGTCGCGTCCTACGTCGAGAACGCACCCGCCGAGGGTGCGAAGGTGCTCGTCGACGGCCGTGAAGGCGCGCCCGGCGACGGCTTCTTCCTCAAGCCTTCGCTGCTCGACGACGTGAAGCCGGGCATGCGCGCGTACGAGGACGAGATCTTCGGTCCGGTGCTCGGCGTCACGCGCGTCGACACGTACGACGAGGCGGTCAAGCTCGTGAACGACAACCCGTACGGGAACGGGACGGCGATCTTCACGCGCGACGGCGGCGTCGCCCGGCAGTTCCAGTTCGACGTCGAGGTCGGAATGGTCGGCATCAACGTGCCGATCCCGGTTCCGGTCGCGTACTACTCGTTCGGCGGCTGGAAGGCGTCGCTCTTCGGCGACCGCCACATCTACGGCCCCGAAGGAATCGACTTCTACACCCGCGGCAAGGTCGTCACCTCGCGCTGGCCGGATCCGGCCACGTCGAAGGTCGACCTCGGCTTCCCGCAGACGCGCTAGTTGAACGGAGGCGCCGAATGAATCGGCGCCTCCTCTTTGGGTCGGCGTCGCAAGCGACGCCTTAGGGCACGCGGTAGGTGAGGATCAGTGCGGCCTTGCGGCCGTAAGGATCGATCGCCGCGACGCGCAGATGGCCGACGGTTCCGCGCTTCGCGCGCACGCTCAGCTGAATGGAGAACTGCCCTGGCTTGAGCAGCAACGCCTGCTGGCGGATCGGTCCGCCGACCAGGCCGATGTAGAGATGCGCCTGCGACGCGACCGAGACGCGGGCGTACACGAGCACCGATCCGTTCGTCTGGCGCCGCGCGCCGAACGACGCGGTGCGCATCACCGTCGGCGGCCCGGCGGCGACGAGGCTCGGGTCGCCCCAGCGGCCCGCCGTGAAGAGCGCGATGTGCCCCGGAGTCCGGGTCAGTACGTGCAGCAGCGTCCCGTCGAAAAACGCGCCGGTGCCGGCGGTCGCCGGGAGCGTCGGCGTCGAGAGCTTCGCGGCGGGCCGCCAGACGATCCCGTCGCTCGAGGTGCCGACGACAGCGTCCACGGGCGCGCTCGCGTACGCGATGTCGACCGGCCACGGGAGCGTCGGCGTGTTCGTGACGCCGAAGAGGAGGCCGGTGGCAGGCAGCGCGAACTTGGGCTCGCCGGCTGTGAGCGTCACGGTCTGCTGGTCGGGGACCGCGCCGGGCTGGAACGTGACGGTCGCGCGGCCGTCGGCGGTGACGACCGCGCCCGCGAGACCGGGCTGCGCGACGAGCGACTCCGGCACGGGCGGCGGTACCGGAGCCGCGGCGGCCACGGCGGTCGGCGCGGACGTCGCCGCCTGCGAGCCGCCGGACCCGGTCGCTGTGACGACGAGTGACATCGTCGAGCCGATGTCGCCGGGAGAGACCGTGTACGAGGAGTTGATCGCACCGGGAATCGCGCCGCATGCATTGCCGGTGCCGTCGCAGCGGCGCCACTGATACGCGAACGACGTCGGCGACCCCGTCCACGTGCCGACCGAGGACGTCAGCAACTGGCCTGCCTGCACCGTGCCGGAGACGGTCGGCGCAGATGTCGAGGCGGGACGTGACGGCGAGGTCGTCCCCGACGCCGCGATCGCGACGGTCGGCGGGGAGGAGGCCGACGCGACGCCGTCACTGTTCTGCGTCGTCACCGTCAGCACGAGCGCGTGGCCGACGTCGTCGATGCCCGGCGTGTACCTCTCCGCGATCGCGTTCGTGATCGGGATGCAGTTCGCGCCCGCTGCGTCGCAGCGGAGCCACTGGTAGAGGAACGCGACCGGCTTGCCCCCGGTCCACACGCCGGGCACCCCGGCGAGCACCTTGCCGCTCTGTGCTGCCCCGACGATCGTCGGCGGGACGCTCTGCACGGGGGCGCCCGTCGGATATGGCGGAATCGCGACGAGCGACGGATCGGGGCCGTTGAAGCGGTCGCCGTCGACGCAGCCCGTCGTGATGCCCGGGACGTGCTGGCAGTCGCTCCACTGCCAGAACTGCCACGAGAGACCGCCCCATTGCTGCGCGGGGAGCGTGGGCGATCCATTGGTCGTCCAGTGTGCGATCCACAACTTGTTCCCTGCGGCCGCCTCGGCCTGCGTGTCGCCGAGGTACTTCTTCCAGAACGCCGGCGACGTGTAGACGAGCGGGTTCACGCCGGTACGTGCGTACACCTCGTCGAGCCACGCGCGCGCCCACGCCTGCAGGTTTGTCAGCGAGAGCGAGCCGGTCACTTCGAGGTCGAGCACGGGCGGGAGCTCGCCCGGCTGCGGTTGCGCGACGTCGAGCAGATGGTCGGCCTGCGCGATCGCGCTCGACAGGATCGTCGCCGCGCTCGTGCCCGCCGGGAGGGCGAAGTGATACGCGCCGAAGCGCATGCCGAGCCCCTCCGTCCCCTCGCGGTTCGCGGCGTAGAACGCGTCGTTGAACGTCGTCCCTTCGGTCGCCTTCGCGAACGCGAACTGGTAGCCGGCCGCCGATACCTTGCTCCAGTTGATCGACTTCTGGTAGTTCGAGACGTCGATGCCCTTGGCGTAGGTCGCAGCGTCCGCCGACGCGCACAGCGCCGCGGCCGCCGCCAGCGCGGCGAGCGTCGTGCGGGCGAGAGACCCCACGCGTCGAGGGTAGACGAGGTTGTGTTCGACCGCTGTAAAGAGCTACGTAGCCGCTAGGAGCCGAGCGGGCTTGAGCTCGTCGCCGAAGCGTGCACGCTTCACGAACTGCCCGATTCCCGGTGACGCGACGAGCTCGTCGTTCTCGACGAGCACGTGGCCGCGCAGAAGCACGACTTCCGGCGAGCCGGTGACCTTCGTTCCCTCGTAGAGGTTGTAGTCGGCCTTCGAGTGGTGCGTCCCCGCCGAGATCGTCACCTGCTTCGTCGGATCGAACACGACCATGTCGGCGTCGGAGCCGACGGCGATCGTTCCCTTGCGCGGATACAGCCCGAAGAGCTTCGCCGGATTCGTCGCGAGCAGCTCGACCATCCGGTTGAGCGACAGGCGGCCGGTGCGCACACCGTACTCGTGAATCATCTGCAGCCGGTTCTCGATGCCGGGCCCGCCGTTCGGGATCTTCGAGAAGTCATCGCGCCCCAGCGTCTTCTGCCCGTCCCAGTTGAACGCGCAATGGTCGGTCGAGATCGCCGAGAGGACGTCGGTGCGCACCGCGTTCCAGAGGACATCCTGATTCGACTTGTCACGCGGCGGCGGCGTGTAGACGTACTTCGCGCCTTCGAAATTCGGCTGTTCGAGATGCGTGTAGTCGATGAAGAGGTACTGCGTGCACGTCTCGCCGAAGACGTTCCAGCCCTTCTCGCGTGCGAGCGCGATCGGCTCGACCGACTCCTTGCACGACACATGGACGACGTACAGCGGGCAGCCGGCGACGCGCGCGAGCTGGATGGCGCGGTTCGTCGCCTCACCCTCCGTCTCGGGCGGGCGCGTCAGCGCGTGGTACTTCGGCTCGGTGTGCCCGGCCGCGAGCGCCTCTTCGACGAGCACTGCGATCGCGTCGCCGTTCTCGGCGTGCACCATCACGAGCGCCCCGGTCCGCGCCGCGACCTCCATCGTCCTGAAGAGCGTCTCGTCGTCGACCATGAGCGCGCCCTTGTACGCCATGAAGAGCTTGTACGAGGTGATGCCCTGGTCGGGCAGCGACGCGAGCTCCTCGAGCGTTCCCCCGTTCTTCAAGTCGGTGACCGCCATGTGGTAGCCCATGTCGATCACCTGCCTGCCGTTCGCCTTCGAGCGCCATTCGTCGAACGCGGCTGCGAACGTCTGGCCCTGCGGCTGGATGATGAAGTCGACGTGGCTGGTCGTTCCGCCGAACGCGGCGGAGGTCTGGCCCGACTCGACGTCGTCGATCGTCGTCGTTCCGCCGAACGGCATGTCGAGGTGCGTGTGCGGGTCGATGCAGCCCGGCAGCACGTACTTGCCGGTCGCGTCGATCACCTTGTCGGCCTGCATGTCGAGCGACTCGCCGATCAGCGTGATCGTCTCGTCCTCGACGTAGAGATCCGCGACGTAGTCGTCGGCGGCGGTGACGATGCGTCCGCCGCGAATCAGAACCGACATCTCGCCTCCTCGCTGGTCAGATCGGACACGGCCGGGTGTCTGACACCCAGCCGTGTCCGAAATGTATGCCTACTACGCCCCGCCTGCAGTGACCTTGACGTTCGCGGGCTTCCAGCTCTTCCCGTAGACGTCGAGGCCCTTGGCTTTCAGCTGGGCGACCGCTTTCTGCGCGAACGTGTAGTTCGTCGCGCCCACCGGCATGCTCTTGATCACGCCGTACGTCTTCGCGATCGTCGCGGTCTGCGTGACGGCCGAAGCCGGCACGAGGCCGATGCCGCTCGAGTTCGGCCAGATGAGCGCGTTGATCTGGTTCATCTGCCACGTCTGGTGGCCCTTGCCGAGCGTCGGGCCGTTCTTCAGAACGGTCTGGACGCACGACGCCGCGTTGTCGCGGCAGTAGATCCACCCGGCGAACGACGCGCCGAGGAACTTCACGAGCGTCGCCTGGTTCGTCGCGCTCTTGAGCCAGTCGTCACGGACGAAGAGGTTGTCCTCGAGCATGCCGGTCCCGACACTCGGGCTCGCCATCTTGAAGACGTTGAGGTCGGACAGCTGGTAGAGCTTGCCCGTCTTCGGGTTCTTCGTCTCGAGCACCTGCGCGAGCTCGTTGTACGTCATCGCCGCGGCCGCGTCGATCTTGTGGCCGAGGAACGCGACCATGTCGAACGGCTGCGTGAAGATCGTGACGTCCTTCGGGTTGTTCGGGTTGATCCCGTTCTTCGCGAGCGCCGCGTAGAGCTCCGGCTGGTTGCCGCAGCACCACACGCCCACGGTCTTGTGGGCCATCTTCTTGATCGTGTCGATCCCGCTGCTCTTCCACGTCAGCTCGGTCATGCCGCTGCGTCTGAAGACCTGCGCGACCGATGTGATCATGCCGCCCTTCTCGCGGGTGGCGAAGAGGTTCGGAAGCCAGTCGACGCCGATGTCGGCGCCCTTGCCGATGACGACCGTCTCAGGTGTGATGTTCGGACCGCCGACCTTGATCTTCACGTCGAGGCCCGCTGCCTTGTAGTAGCCCTGCTGAAGCGCCGCGTAGTAGCCGGCGAACTGCGCCTGCGTCACCCACTTCAGCTGCAGGGTGACCTTCGTCAGCTTCTGCGAATGCGTTGACGCACCCGCCGTCGCTCCCAAGATGCCTGCCGTTGCGATCGCGGCGGCCCCGAGGCCGAGCGCGATCATGACCTTCCGGCTCATTCGCCCTCCTTGTTTTAACCCGTTCCAGAAATCGATTCTGAACGAATGTCAGTCGCCTGTCGATGGGACCCCGCGCACGGAAAGCCGTTCTGCGGCGCCGACCGCGAGATAGAAGACGATCCCGAAGGCGCTCGCGACGACGATCGCGGCCCAGCCGAACGGGAAGTCGAAGAGTGAGATCGAGTTCTCGATCTGCACTCCCAAGGCCCGCGTCGAGCCGCCGAAGTAGTCGCCGACGATTGCGCCGATCATTGCAAGGACCGTTCCGACCTTCAGCCCGGTGAAGATGAAAGGAAGGGCGGAGGGGATGCGGACGCGGCGGAAGACCTCGAACTGGCTCGCGGCGTAGGAGCTCATGAGCTCGATCGACTCCGGCCGCACCGAGGTGAGGCCACGGAGCGTGTTCACGAGCACCGGGAAGAAGCACAGGATCCCGGCGATCGCCCACTTCGAATGGGGATTGAGCGGGCCGAACCAGGCGTTCGTGATCGGTGCGAACGCGATGATCGGGATCGCGTTCACCGCGATCGCGTAGGGCATCACCGCTTCGCCGACCTTGCGCCAGCGGGCGAGAACGATCGCGACCACGATGCCTCCGGCGGAGCCGAAGACGAAGCCGCCGAGCGCCTCCTTGAACGTGAACCAGCCGGCGTCCGACAGGAGCTGCCGGTTGTGCCAGAAGGCCGTGGCGATCGCGGACGGCTTGGGGAGAAGGAACTTGCCGGCGAGCGGGGAGAAGACCCATTCCCAGGCCACGAGCCCGAGCGCGAAGACGACGAGCGCCGGCAGCTGGTTCGTGACGCGCCGCGTCACGTCTCGTCTCCCGCGACGAGCGCTTCCTCGGTGATCTTGTCGGCGCCGCCGCGCGCGAGCGCCTCGCGGACCGCGGTCACGAGCTCGAAGTAGCGCGGGTCCTCACGCGTCTCCTGCGTTCGCGGCTGCTTCAGGTCGACCTCGATGAGCTCGGCGATGCGCCCCGGACGCGCGGACATGACGACGACGCGCGTGGAGAGGAAGACGGCTTCGGCGATCGAGTGCGTGACGAAGACGATCGTCGAGCCCGTCTCCTGCCAGATTTGCAGGAGCTCGGTGTTGAGCCGCTCGCGCGTCATCTCGTCGAGCGCGCCGAACGGCTCGTCCATCAGCAGCAAGGCCGGGGAGAACGAGAGTGCGCGTGCGATCGATACGCGCTGCTGCATGCCGCCCGAGAGCTGATACGGGTGGTGGCCCTCGAAGCCGGTGAGCTCGACGAGCTCGGTCATCTCCTGCACGCGTTTCGCGCGCCGCGTCCGGTCCCAGCCGAGCATCTCGAGCGGCAGCGCGATGTTCTTCGCGACCGTCCGCCAGTCGTACAGCACGGGATCCTGGAAGACGATGCCGTAGTCGCGGTCGCGCCGCGCCTGTTGCGCGGGCTTGCCGTTGACGACGATCGTGCCGCTCGTCGGCTGGATGAGGTCGCCGATCGTGCGCAGCAGCGTGGACTTGCCGCAGCCCGAGGGGCCGATGAGCGAGACGAACTCGCCCGCCTCGATCGCGAGGTCGATTCCCTGCAACGCGATGGTGTTCCCGCGCGCGAACGTCTTCGTGACGTTCTTGAGCTCGACCACATT
>Ga0070730_10002070_pt1 | contig 18494 bp, 17 predicted proteins | sample Coa_R1_3_FD_66447 | JGI IMG/M metagenome (GOLD analysis project Ga0070730, IMG submission 66447) | Surface soil microbial communities from Centralia Pennsylvania, which are recovering from an underground coalmine fire - Coalmine... | ecosystem: Environmental > Terrestrial > Soil > Unclassified ... | reverse complement strand
GCAGTGGAATGAGGGTTCCGGAAAATCCTTCCCTACAGTCAACCCCGCCACGGGTGAAACGCTGACGCAGATCGCGAATGCCAGCACCCACGATGTGGACCAGGCGGTCGCTGCCGCCCGCAAAGCTTTCGACGATGTGAACGGGCCATGGCGCAAGCTTTCGGCCAGTGAGCGCGGCAAAATCCTTTGGCGTATTGCCGATCTGCTGGAAAAAAACATCGATGAACTGGCTGAGCTGGAAACCCTGGACAACGGCAAACCCATCTTCGAGTCGCGCTATGTGGACATGCCCATGGTAGCGGATGTTTTCCGCTACTATGCCGGGTGGGCCACCAAGATTCACGGTGAGACCGTCAACACTTTCAACAACGCATTCACCTACACCCTGCGCGAACCGATTGGCGTGGTCGGTGCGATTGTTGCCTGGAACTTCCCTCTTCTGCTGGCGAGCTGGAAACTGGGGCCGGCCCTGGCGTGCGGAAACACAGTGGTGCTCAAACCAGCGGAACAGACTCCGCTCACCGCGCTGCGCTTTGGTGAGCTGGCGCTGGAAGCGGGCTTGCCTCCCGGAGTGCTCAACATCATCACGGGCGGGCCGGAAACGGGCGCGGCTTTGGTCGGCCATCCGGGTGTAGACAAAGTTGCCTTTACCGGGTCAACCTCCGTCGGCAAGGAAATCATGAAGAGCGCGGCGGATTCACTCAAGCGCATCACGCTGGAGCTGGGCGGCAAATCACCCAACATTGTGTTTGCCGATTCCGCTCTGGACTCAGCGGTGAAAGGCGCACTGAACGGCATTTTCTACGGCAAAGGCGAGGTGTGCTGCGCCGGATCGCGGCTCTTCATCGAGAAAAAGGCCGAAGACGAATTCCTCACCAAGCTGGTCGAAGGCAGCAAAAAAATCAAGCTGGGTGATCCGCTCGATCCCAAAACCCGGCTGGGCGCAATTGTGAGTGAAAAACAGATGCAGACCGTGCTGGGCTACATTGAAGCCGGCAAGAACGAAGGCGCAAAGCTTTTGGCGGGCGGAAAGCGCGTCTCGGTCAACGGCGATCACGGCTACTTCATTGAACCTACCATCTTCGGCGGCGTAAAGAACGACATGAAAATTGCCCAGGAGGAAATCTTTGGCCCTGTCCTGGCGACTCTCACCTTTGACGACATTGAAGAAGTGGCCGAACAGGCCAATAAAAATATCTATGGCCTGGCCGCGGCCATCTGGACCAATGACATTAAAAAAGCGCACCAGCTTTCGCGGCGGCTCCGCGCCGGCACGGTGTGGATCAACACCTATGGAGTAATGGACGCCGCTCTGCCCTTTGGCGGATATAAACAATCCGGCTTTGGCCGGGAGCTGGGAATGCACGCGATTGAGCACTACACGGAACTGAAAACCGTGTGGATGAATTTGTGATCTAAACAAGATTTGTCGAGGAGCATTATGCCGGGAAAAGTAATGAAGATCGGAACATTCAGTGACTGGGTGGGCCTGTTCAAGGAATGGCGCGAAGAGATTGGCGTCAATAATGACGATATCAAGGCCTTCAAATTCGAGACGCTCTACGGAGCGATTGAGACGGAAGAAATCTCCTTCGGCTATTACAAGGGCCGTCCCAAGTGGGAGAACCTGCGCCAGATTCCCACGCAGAACATGCGTGACGCGCTGCTGAACCTGATCGTCTATCAGGGCGATACCGAGTTTGCCAGCGTGGAGCAGCAGCGCTATCTGTTTGAGACCGCACCCACCGACTGGGACCGCCAGGCCCTGACGCGTGTGATGATCGAAGAGATGCGGCATGGATGGCAGATGTGCGCCCTGTTGATCGAGCACTTCGGCGCCACCGGCAAAGTGGAAGCGCAAAAAATGCTGGAGCGCAAGGCATACGAAAATAAGCGCCTGCTCGGCTCCTTCAACGAGGAATGCGACAACTGGCTCGACTTTTTCGCCTTCACCGACTTCGTGGACCGCGACGGCAAATTCCAGCTCCAGATGCTCAAGTATTCGGCCTTCGCCCCGCTGGGCCGCTCCATGAGTTACATGCTCAAGGAAGAGGCCTTCCACATGGGCACCGGCAATACCGGGCTGGCGCGCATTGCCGAGGCAGGCGTGGTCCCCGGCTGGCTGATGCAGAAATATCTCAACAAATGGATTTCCAGCGCCTATGACCTGTTCGGCACAGACAATTCATCGTCGGCGCACTGGGCTTACGTTTGGGGGATCAAAGGCCGCTATGACGAGTTGAAGAATACGACCGAGCCGGCACTCGATAATCTCAACGATTACAATCGCCATCTCTATCGCGATGAATGCGCGCAGCTGGTGCGGCGTATCAGCATCGCCCAAAAGCCCGGGAACGAAGAGCTCTATTGCCCTGATATTAAATTCAATCGCATGATTGGCCGCTGGAAGGGCCAGTACTTCCATCCGAAAACCGGCCAGATGATGGAAGAAAAAGAATACAAACAGATGTTTGACATCTGGATGCCCACTGCGGCAGACAAAAAGTTGCTCATGGACATTGTGCGCTCCGAGAAGAAATGGATCGCATCGCGCGCCGGGGCCAAAGATCCTCTGCTCACCATTGGCGAAGTCAGAAAAAATGCGCTGAACGCGAGCGTGCAGTAGCTTCTTATGTCCCTCTCCTGCCATGCGGGAGAGGGAGTTTTATATCATAGGTAGTCCTCACCGTTTCTCGGGACCGGGAATTCACAAACAATGTCCTATACCCTCAATGAACTCATGGTCGTAGCGGCAGCGCGGGAAATCCAGGACAATGAAGTTGTTTTTGTCGGGATGCGGCTTCCGCTGATTGCGTTTGTCGTCGCCAAAAAGACCCATGCTCCCAATGCGACTGGCCTGTTTGAAAATGGCGTGGTGCGCTCCACGCCGTCGCCTGAACTGATCTACACTATGGCCGACCCGCCCAACATCAAAGGCGCCACACAGTGCCTGGACATGATGGCCGTGATGGGCCTGCTGCAGTCCGGACGCGTTCATCTGGGCTTTCTCGGGGCGGCCGAGGTGGACCGATTCGGCAACCTCAATTCCACTCAGGTGCAGGGCAAAAACGGCCTGATTCGCCTGCCTGGCTCTGGCGGCGCCTGTGACATTGCCAGCATGGCCCACCGCTTTGTGGCGCTGCTGGACCATGCAAAGCATCGCCTTCCCGAGCGAGTAAGCTACATTACCAGCCCCGGCAATGGCGAGGGTGCAGGATGGCGAAAGCGCGCCGGACTGCCCCGGGGCGGACCTTCCGCAGTGATCACCAGCAAGTGCGTGCTGCGCTTTGGCGACGACGGCGAGGCCCGACTGACCAGCATTCATCCCGGCGTAACCGTGGATGACGTACTCGCGAACACCGGCTGGAAGCTGAAAGTCGCGGACGATGTAAAGCCCACGCCGGAGCCGAACCAGGCGGAACTAAAGTCCATCCGCGACTATGATAGAGACGGCTTCTGGACCAGCTGAAGGATTCCGCCGCCATGAACGCGAATCAGCAGGAATTCGGAAAAAGCCGGCAATGTCTCTTGTTTGAGGCCTCTGGCCCGGTCGCGCGCATTACGCTGCATCATCCGCCGCTCAACGTGATCGGCTTTCAGATGATGGACGAACTCTCCGCAGTGCTGACTCTGCTGGAACAAAACACCCACGTTTCCGCCGTGATTCTCAGCGGAGGCGAGCGGGGGTTTTCCGCCGGCGTTGACGTTGCCATCCACACACCGGACAAAATTCCGGCCATGTTGCAGAAATTTCACGCAGTCATCAACGCGCTGACCAGGTGCTCAAAGATCACCATTGCCGAGGTGCATGGCGTCTGCCTGGGAGGAGGTGCTGAGCTGGCCATGGTCTGTGACATGGTGTTCACCACCGAGCGGGCAAAGTGGGGATTCCCTGAAATCACACTGGGTTGTTATCCCCCAGTGGCATGCGCAGCGCTGGCGGCCCTGGTGGGCCAGAAGCGCGCCGCGGACCTCATCTTCACTGGCCGAACCTTCAGCGGTGAAGAAGCAGCGCAATGGGGGCTGGCCAGTGAGGCGCATCCGGAAGGCGAACTCAGAGAAGCTTTGCAGGGCGCGCTCGACCATCTGCTTAAACTCAGTCCGGCCTCCCTCGCCATAGCCAAGAAAGCCTTTTATGCCTGGGACTCCGTTCATCTGGATAAAGGTTTGGCACGGGCCGAGAAAATTTATATCGAAGACCTGATGAAAACCGAAGACGCGCGTGAGGGCATTCAGGCCTGGCTCGAAAAGCGCAAGCCGGAGTGGAAGGACCGCTAAAACCTTTACCGCAGATGAACACGGATCAACGCAGATCAAAAAAGTAAAATCTACCGCTCTGGCAATGCCTGCAGGATAACCCGCACCGCGTTCTCTCCCATGATTTTCCGGATTTCCTGTTCAGAGAACCCCTGGGTCAGAAGCGCCTCCGTGAGTAGCGCCCATCCACTGGCATCGATCGGAGTGGTTACTGCCCCATCGAAATCGGAGCCGAGGGCAACATGTTCAATTCCTGCTACGGTCACGGCATGGCGTATGGCGCGGGCCGTGGCCTGGGCATTCGTGCCGCAACTGGCCGTATCCCAGAGGCCAATACCGATTACGCCGCCGGTTTGGGCTACGGCGCGCAACTCATCGTCAGAAAGATTGCGAGGGTTATTGCAGGTACCCTTCACTCCCGTGTGCGAGACGATCACCGGGCGTTTGGTCATGGCAGTAACGTCGCGCAGAGTTGCGGATGAAGCATGGGCCAGATCAATCAGCATGCTTTTGGCCTCCATGCGGCGCACCCACTCGCGGCCCAGCTGAGTCAGTCCGCCTTTGGTCATTCCCGCGGACGAGCCTCCAACCGCAGTGTCAGTAAAATGCGACGGAGACATCATGCGGAAGCCTGCATCGTAGAGTTCATCGAGGTTTTTGATCCTTCCTTCCAGCGGCTGCGCCCCCTCGGCTCCGAGGAACCCAGCCACCTGGCCTGGAGTGCGTGCGGCAAGATATTTTTGCAGGTCTTCCCGCGACCTGATAATCGCCAGTTTGCCCTGCGATTCCTGCGCGAATTGCTGCAGCCTGGCCGCCTGATACAGCGCCCGCTCTTTGGGACTGTTCCATGTGCGTGGTGGCCATCCCTGAACCATAGCTAGCCACATAATCTGGTCGGTCTTATCGGAATTTCGATAGATATTCAGTTTGCGCGGGCTGGTGGTGACAACGGTAAACGCCTGCAGCGCTACATTGCCTGCTGCCAGTCGCGGAACATCTGCCTAGCCACGGGTACCGTGCTCCAGCAGATTTCGCTTCCATAACAAACTGTCGGCGTGAAGGTCGGCAACTACCAATTTATTGTGCAGCTCCGTTGCCGCCGCTGATACAGTGTAAGGCGGATGATGACGAACATGATTATTTCTGTTCTCGATCATGCCCGGCAGAAAAAACCAGGCTGCAACCAGCAATCCAGCAATGAAAAGCGCAAACCAGCGAAGGATTTTCACGGGCAGAAGTTTACCATTGAGAATACTTTGCCGCGTGAGGCCCACGTTCTAAACTACTCTGGCCAATGAAAAAACTATTCACTCTTCACGAAGCAATTGCGGAGCTTGTCCCGGATGGCGCGAGTGTTGCCCTGGGGCTGCAACTGGAGCAGATGATTCCCTTTGCCGCCGGACACGAGATCATCCGCCAGGGCAAACGTAACCTGCGGCTGATCGGGCCGATTTCCGACATTCTGTTTGACCAGCTCATCGGCGCCGGCTGCGTGAAAGATGTGGTGGCGGCATGGGTCGGCAATGTGATGATGGGCTCGGCTTACAATTTCCGCCGTGCCACCGAGCAGGAAAATCCTGGCGCTCCAGGCGCGAAGCTTGAAGTCTTCAACATGACGAATTTTTCCATGGCCCTGGCGCTGCAGGCCGGAGCCATGGGCGTGCCGTTTCTGCCTACGCGCACGGCCATGGGCAGTGACGTCTCCCAGGACAGTCCCTGGTTCTGCCAGATCCATTCGCCATTCGAGCCCAAAGAGTCTTTGCTGGCGGTGCGCGCCCTTCAGCCGGACGTGGCGATCGTGCACGTGCAGCGGGCCGATAAAAACGGTAATGCGCACTGCTGGGGCAATTATGGCGTGATGCTGGAGGCGGTCCGGGCGGCAAAAAAGGTGATCGTCTGCGCCGAAGAGATTGTTTCGGAAGAAACCATTGCCAGCGATCCCAATCGGACTGTGATTCCGGGTTTTCTGGTCTCGGCCGTGGTGGAGTGCCGTTTGGGCGCGCATCCTTCCCCGGTTCAGGGCTACTATAGAAGAGATGACGCCTTCTTCCAGCAATACCATCAACAAACGAAGACCCAGGCTGAGTTCAATGCCTGGTCGGAACGTTGGATAAAGGGCGTGGCTGATCGCGACGAGTATATAAAATTGCTGGGCGAGAGCCAAGCTGCGGAACTGGGTGTACAACAACATGCGTATGCGGCCCAGACGGATTACGGCTATTAGAATCTTTGCAACACCTTTGAAACACAGAGGAAAGGAGTAAACAGAGTACAACAAAGAAGCAGAGCAAAATATTCAGATGATGAATTGGCAATTGACACACGGGTAATTTAGCGTGGCAATTAAAAAACCTCTGTTCACCCCTTTCCTCTGTGTTTCAAATGGTTTAGTTACGTCATGAAAAAAGAGCTTATTGAACTCCGGGTGAACGGGCGCAGCCATGAACTGGCGGTGGAGCCGAACGCTCTGCTGCTGGATGTTCTGCGGCAGGAGTTGCAGCTTACCGGCTCCAAACGCGGATGCGATGATTCTTCCTGCGGCGCCTGCACCGTGCTGGTGGATGGAATCCCGTCTTTGAGTTGTACCGTGCTGGCCCTGAGTTGCGCCGGAAGCGGAGATAATTCGAGTGGGCAGGAGATTACTACAGTGGAGGGCATTGCCGATCACGGTGCTCTCTCGGCAATCCAAAAAGCGTATGGCGAGTGGGGAGGAGCGCAGTGCGGATTCTGCACTCCGGGATTCATGGTCACGGTAAAAGCGCTGCTCGATGGCAATCCCGATCCCACGGAAGAAGATATCCGCCGTGCGCTGAGCGGCAATCTCTGCCGTTGCACGGGATATACGCAGATGTATCAGGCGATCAAGGCGGCCATTGCGGCGGAACTTGCGGCCCAGTCGGGAACGAAGTGAGGATTTACCGCACATGACAAAGGCGTAAGGAATTGAGAGCAGTAAAACGAGGCAAACTGCTTTTACGAAAAGCTAAAGGCTAAAGGCCAAAAGCGAAGAGTGAAATAAGCCGGCAGTTTCGTCACAGAAGAAAAACATGTCCAGCTTTTCCATTATCGGCAAACCGGTAGCGCTGGTTGATTCAGCCGGCAAGACCACCGGACAGGGCAAGTATGCGGACGATCTTTCTCTTCCGGGAATGCTGACCGGCAAGATTCTGCATTCGCCATACCCCCATGCGCTGATTAAGAAGATTGATGCTTCCCGCGCCGAAGCTGTCGACGGTGTAGTGTGCGTTGTCACCGGTCCGGACGCGCCGAATAAATACGGCATTCTTCCCGTAGGGCACGATGAGACCGCGCTGGCGGTGGAGAAAGTCCGTTATGTGGGGGACAATGTCGCCTGCGTGGTGGCAACCTCCGAATCCATCGCCGAACAGGCCCTGGAACTGATTGATGTTGAGTATGAGCCGCTGCCGGCGTGGTTTGATCCGGAAGACTCGATGAAAGCGGAGAAGGACTGGATCCATCCGCAGCGTCCGCACAACATTGAGAAGGACTACCACCACGTATTCGGCGATCCGGAAAAAGGCTTTTCCGCAGCCGACTGCATTGTTGAGAACCGCTATCTGGCCAACGAGGTCACACACGCGGCCATGGAGCCGCACTCTACTCTTGCGGCCTTTGAAATTGATCCGCAAACCGGGCAGCCAGGCAGGCTGACGGTATGGTCGTCCACGCAGGTGCCGTATTACCTCCAGCACAAACTCTCAATCGTGCTGGAGATGCCCATGTCGCAAATTCGCGTAATCAAACCATTGGTGGGCGGCGGCTTCGGCGGCAAGAGTGAAGTGATTCCGCTGGAAATCATGGCGGCGGTGGCGGCGCGCAAAGCCAAAGCGCCGGTAAAAATCACGTACACACGCGAGGAAGTCTTTTGGGCGCATCGCGGACGCCCGCGCACCATCATCGATCTGAAGACCGGCGTAAAGAAAGATGGCCGCATTACTTCGGTGGCGGCACGCGTGGTCCAGGATGGCGGGGCGTACTGCTCTTACGGCGTGGTGACGATCCTTTATTCCGGCGCGCTGCTCGGCGCTCTGTATGACATTCCCAATATCCGCTATGACGGCTATCGCGTGCTGACCAACAAGCCGGCCTGCGGCGCCATGCGCGGGCACGGCACGGTCAACGTCCGCTTTGCCTTTGAGTCGCAACTGGATGAGGTTGCGCACGCGCTGGACATGGATCCTGTGGAGATTCGCCGCCGCAACCTGCTCAAACCGCCGTGCGTTACGGTGAACAATCTCCGTGTACAAAGCTACGGACTGCCGGAGTGCATCGAGCAGGTGGCCACGCGCTCGAAATGGCGGGAGCGCAAAGGAAAAACCGGAGCCGGGCGCGGCCTGGGCATTGCCTGCAGCCACTATGTAAGCGGAGCGGCCAACAGCATTATCCGCTCGGACATGCCGCACTCCACCGTAAACATCAGAATTGATCGCGACGGCGGCGTGGTGGTGTACACCGGGGCGTCGGACATCGGCCAGGGATCGGACACCATGGTGACGCAGATCGTGGCGGAAGCTCTGGGCATCAGCCTGCGCCGGGTAAAAGTGGTTACTGCCGATACCGATCTCACTCCGGTGGATATTGGCTCTTACTCCAGCCGCGTGACCTTCATGAACGGCAATGCATCCCTGCGGGCTGCTGAGGACGTGAAGAAAAAAATCGTGGCCGCGGCTGCCCGCAGAATGAGTTGCGCACCGGAAGACGTAGTTATGCGCGACGATATGGTCTGGAAGCGCGGAGCATCAGCCGAAGCCGCGCAGGAGAATGCCGCAAATGAAGTCAGTGGGCGGGTTGAAGGCCAGACTCTCCGCGGCTCACTCCAGCAAAAACGGAAGGAAGAAGGCCCCAAAGACCAGATGAGCTTTGAGGAAGCCGTTGTCTCCGCCATCGACTTCAGCGGCACTTTAACGGGTACCGGCTCCTACGCTCCTCCCAAAGAAGCGCGGGGTGGCACATTCAAAGGCGCAGGCGTTGGTCCTTCACCCGCCTATTCCTATGCCGCACAGGTTGCAGATGTAAGCGTGGATGAAGAAACCGGCGTGGTTACCGTAAACAAAATCTGGGCCGCGCATGATTGCGGACGCGCTTTGAACCCGGTCTCGGTAGAGGGCCAGGTGATTGGCTCCGTGTGGATGGGCCTGGGGCAGGCTTTGCAGGAAGAGATGATCTGGAAAGACGGCCTGCTGATGAATCCCGGCCTGCTTGAATATCGCTCGCCTTCCGCGGTGGAATCGCCCGAGGTCGAAGCCGTGATTGTGGAGAGCGTTGATCCTGAAGGTCCATTTGGCGCTAAAGAAGCCAGCGAAGGCTCTCTTGCGGCAACCATTCCTGCCATTGCCAACGCCATTTATGACGCGGTTGGCGTGCGCCTGCGTGAAGCGCCCTTTACTCCCGAGCGGGTTCTGGCTGCGCTGAAGCAAAAGAACTGGGAAGCCAAAGCTCTGGAAGTAACACGCGGATCCGATCCCTCAATGCCAACAACTTTCCGCGAGCACGGCGGCTTGCTGTGTTTTAAGGACAAAGGCCCCATGCGGCATCCGGAAGATCCGGCGAGACGCCCAGGTCAGCATCCGGCTGAACCTCAGCCTTCGACGGAACCAGCGGCAGGTGACGATTGAGCCTTCCCGCATTCAAGCTCCTGCGTCCCCGCAACATTGTTGACGCGGTCAATTATCTTGCGAAATACGGCAAGGATATTCAGATTCTTTCCGGCGGGACCGATCTTCTGCCCTCCATGAAGCAGCGGCTTTTTACGCCGCCGTATCTCATGGATATCCGCGGCATCGACGAAATACAGGGCATCCGCGTGGTGCCGGGCGCGGGCGTGGAAATTGGCGCGCTCACCACGCTCTCCGCCATTGAGGACTCTTCGTATATTCGCAGCAACTATCGCGTGCTGCATGAAGCGGCGATCACGGTGGCCTCGCCTATTCTGCGCAACATGGGCACGATCGGTGGCAATATCTGCCTCGACACGCGCTGTGCCTGGTACAACCAGTCTCTGCAATGGCGGCGCTCCTGCGGTTTTTGCATTAAGAAAGACGGCGACCTCTGCCACGTGGCGCCGGGAGGAAAGTTCTGCTGGGCGGTATTCTCCGGCGACACGCCGCCGGCCCTGCTCTGCCTGGGCGCGGAAGTGGAGATCGCCGGCCCCTCAGGCATTCGCTGTGTTCAGCTCAGAGATTTCTATACCAACACCGGCGATGCGCGCATGAAAATGGGAGCAGACGAGATGCTTACCCGCATCTTTTTGCCGGAAGGGTTCGCCGGATGGAGGGGCAGTTACCAAAAGCTGCGCGTCCGTGGCTCCATTGATTATCCTTTGGCGGGCGTGGCTGTAGCCCTTAAAAAAGGCGCTGGCCCGGTCGAGGAGGCGCGTGTCGCCATCACTGCGGTGAATCCCGCGCCGTTGCTGGTTCCGGGAGCCGAACATGCTCTGGCTGGCAAACGAGTGGACGAGCACGTGGCAACGGTAGTCGGCGAACTGGCGGCCAAAATCGCCAAACCGCTCACAACCTCCGCCCTGACTCCGGAGTACCGCCGGGAGATGATAAAAGTATTTGCCAGGCGGGCCGTGCTGGCGGCGGCTTTGTAAACTCCCCAAGCCTGCAAAATGAGGACTTTGCGCCCGCTGCCGATGAAACCATTTATGCTACCCCTTGGTTTTCGAAGCTGGCAGCGTTTCCCTCGCTTCAGGACAAAGGACCAATGATCATTACCGACTGCCACATCCACATTCAGCCCTATGAAATGTTCAAAGCCGCGCCCCTTGAGGTCATTAAAAAAGCCCGCCCCGGCGACTTTGAAGACATTCTGGAATACAGCCGTTCCCCCAAAGCGCTGCTCAAATATATGGATTCTATCGGTTTGGAGCGCGCCGTACTGATTAATTACGTTGCGCCGGACGTCATGGGGATGACGGCGGAGGTGAATGAGTGGGAGGTAAATTACTGCCGGGAAAATCCGCGCCGTCTGCTTTCCTGCGGAGGCGTGCATCCCCGGCACAGCCGTAACGTGCAGGCTGATATGGAACAGCTGGTGCGCCTCGGCATCCGGCTGATCAAGATCCATCCGCCGCACCAGTTGCTCTTTGCCAATGATTACACGAACGGAATGAAGGAACTCGCCACCATCTATAGCATGGCCGAGTCGCACGGCATTCCGGTGATGGTCCACACCGGCACCTCGATCTTTCCCAACGCGCGCAGCAAATATGGCGATCCTGTTTATCTGGACGACGTGGCCATTGATTTTCCCAAACTCAAAATCCTCATGGCCCATGGCGGCCGCCCCATCTGGATGCAGACGGCATTCTTTCTCCTGCGGCGGCACCCCAACATGTATTTCGATATCAGCGGCATTCCGCCCAAACTGTTGCTCAACTACTTTCCCCGTCTGGAAGAGATTGCCCACAAAACTCTGTTCGGCACCGACTGGCCGAGTCCCGGAATAAGGGACATTGGGCAAAACAAAGATGAGTTTTTGGCACTGCCACTCTCGCAATCGGCAAAAGAGCATATCCTGAGCAGGACGGCGCTGGAGATTTGGCCGGAATATTAATTAGGGCTTTTGTGGATAAGAGCTGAAGCGATCTGCTGAACTCGGTGTAACGAAATACCTGCCCGTTGCTCCTGAGCTAGAGGATGCTCTGGTTCGTCTATATAAAACAGTGGGCGCGCTCCAACTGGCTGGATTCGAATAGTGCACTTCAGATTGAACGTATTTGGATATTCCGATAACGCATTGTTGATTCTTCCTTTGTACGGGCCAATCAGTTTTTCTCGTCCGGAAGTTTCCCAATATTCGCTGATTTCGTCAAAATCTTTCTCCAAAATCGAGGCCCAAACTCCCCAGAGGAAAATATCTGTAGATCCGATAATTCGCAGTTCAACCAACCCACGCAGAAAAAATTGCTTTTCATCGATAATGCACTGATCAGAGCCAAGCACAGCCCGGCGTTCCCGCTCATCTTCCTTTAGCTGTACATAACTATCCGGCGCATCTGCCGCGTAGCTAAACGGTAGACCGGGATGAAACTCCCTGCAGGTAGCGCAAAAAAATCCATCAGGATTTTGTTCAGGAAACATTGTTTTAAGGTGCGCTAATTCTATATGGAAATTCAGGAGAGATTAAAGAGATTGTGGCAAAAATATCTGTAGTGGGCACTCTTCGCATTTGGCCTTGCTGCGACAGTGCTGGTTGCCGGTGCGGACGATCAGTGCGTGCAGCTCGTTGTAATGCCGGGCCAGTTCGCTTCGTTTCATGCGGCTCATGCGAGAAACCGGATGCCTGGGCTCTGATCCTGGCCGGGGTACCCTTAACTCTTCCCTTCCTGCACTGCCGGCTGCCTGCTCGATCGACAGCCTGATTTCTTCATATTTGGCTTTGGGACCAATGATTTTGTGGCGTTCCAGAATTCTTCGCGTGTAGGCGTCCACTACAAATACTGGATGGTTGCCGGCGTAAAGCAGAATGGAATCAGCCGTCTCCGGGCCCACACCGTTCAGCGTCAGCAACTCGGCGCGAATCTTCTCCGTAGGCTGGGTGAACATCCGCTCCAGTGAACCGCCGTAGCTTTTATCGAGAAACCGGACAAACGTCTTCAGATTGCCGGCTTTCTGGCGGAAGTACCCCGAGGGCCGCACCAGTTGCTCGAGTTCCCTCAGTGGTATCTCGCGAATGCCTTGTATGCTCAGCGTCCGAGCGGCACGGAGCTGCGCCATGGCTTTTTCCACGTTGCTCCACGCAGTATTTTGTGTGAGATAAGCGCCCACCACAACTTCAAAGCGTGATTGCGCCGGCCACCAGTTTTGCGGGCCCCAGCGGGCGAGTAGCGCGCGATAGTAAGCGATGATCCCGGACTGCGATGAAAAGCCTGGCGGGAGCGGCTGGACAGCCAGGGTGTCGGACTCCTGAGTCATTTGAGTGCCCCTGCTAAGCATTTCGGCCTGCCATTTACCGATTGGCGCACCGTCTCTGATTCACTTCACCTGCCCATACTGCGCCTGCATTTCGCAGGCTTCGCGGCAGGGTGGGCAATAATACTGGCCGTCTTCACAGAGCCGGACATCGTGCTGGCTCTGGCACAGCCAGCAGAATTTTTCGCACTCGCAGCGGCGCTCCGACTGCTCGCAAGTCCCGCAGGTATATTCTTGGGCCATGAGCGGAGATTACCGCGATTTTGCGGTTTGGGCAATGGAGTCTGGCATTTCATGTCGTCACTTTGATAATGTCCCTGACAACAGCAGCAAAGTCTATAAAATAGACAAGTAGTCTTCACTGTCACAGCGCCCGAGAGTCTACGAGCGCATTTCATTGCCAAAGTGGCGGAATTGGCAGACGCGCATCATTCAGGTCCATGTACCCGCAAGGGTGTGGGCGGCGAGTTCCCCTTCTCGGCACCAGATTAAAACCCACAAATCATCACAAATTATCCAAATTCACTCACATATACTGTGACAATGCTCAACATGGAAAAAATTGCGCTCATACCTTTATTCGTCTTTTTTGTTGTGTTATCGGGCTGTGGTGGCAGCTCGAATAGCAGCTCAAACGGCGCTACCCCCTTCATGATCGCGTCGGGGAACTGGTCTATACCCCTTCCTGGCAGTGGCACGCCATTAGGTGGTGCGCCATTAGCCGGCGGTTCGCTGATCCAGACAGGCAGTACAATAAGCGGAATTCTGCATATCAACGGCTCGCCATGTTTTGATCAGTTGGCGGACCAGCTCATCGTGACCGGGACCGCGTCGACCGACGGCAGCAATACCGTCACCCTGAGCACCGCCCCGATACGCGGCCAGGTACTCACCATGAATGGCAAGTTTCCGGCGGTCTTGCTGAACCATCAATTCACACCAAATGGTCCACAGGGTAGTCTGGATGCGACTGTGACGATCACTGGCGGGGCATGCGCCGGACAAGTGACGACCGAGATGGAACTCTTCAACTTTAGCAACGCAAACGCAACAGCGACCTGGTTGTTGGACCAGGGTACCCATGGGACCGCGAATCTGACGCAGGGTGTGCCCGATGCGACGGGTACGTCTCACTTCAGCGGCAGCTTTACTTTCATCAACACCCCGTGTTTCACCTCCGGTACGGTTTCGAACGGCGTCCTGCTCGGCAACATTGTGCAGGCAACGATCACCACCGATACAGGGCAGGTTGCTCTCGGAGGCTCCTTCTTTGTTCTTGGTCCATTTACTCTTGATGCTAACTTCCCACAGTTGGACGCTACTTTGGTGGTCACGGGAGGACCGTGCAACGGCCAGACGTTGCAGTTCAATATACGGGAACAATGAGAATTAACGGAGGTGCGGCTTTCTCTGGCGGGCGGGTGGCCACTCAGCCTGGTTTAGGCTTGAGTGTGGGAACTGTAGCGCCAGCCATGTTGACTCAGAGATTTTTGAGCGACATGACTTTTCAAAAAACCCCATCGCTCACGCAGCTATCTCGCCCCTGGAAGACTGACGGCGTAGAGACGCGGCACTGCCGCGTCTCCAAAGCCCACCACACCACACTGCAATGATCTGCGGACGCTGGCGGTTTTTCTTCGCGGCGATTGTTAATAGGGTGCGATTACCATCCCAGTTGGCAGCAACCACTGCTCCTGCGGTCAGCCGGACGATGGAACTGACCCAAGCCACGAACCGCTTTTCCCACTCCTCCGGGTTTCAAGCCAGAGAACACACAATTGAAGGTGTCGTGCGAGGGAATACCATGTGGCTGTGGCAGCGTCAGGAATGTTGTATCCAGTCCCGTTTGGATTTTCCGTACGCCTCAATGTCGTTCCAACTCTCAGCACCACTCAGCACCGCAGCAATGGCGATTAACAATATCTCTTCCAGCAGGGGGGGCCGATTCCGGTTCACCCGTGGATCCTTCAACTCAGCAAAACACTTCAGGGAATTTTCCATGTCCCCCTTGTCGCCTGTTTATCCCCTCCTTACATATAGCAATTTATATGCGTCGCCCCTGGGCTCAGGGTACTATGTCTGGCCTTTCATTGACCCTGCAAAAACCGGGTGTTAATCTACAAGGTTTAACCCCGATCTCGACGACGATCCTGTCGCCGGTTCAGTTCCTAAAACGAGGATAATCAGCTTTGTCTTCCACCGCAGATGGTTTAACACTACGCAAAACCGCGCTCAACGCAACGCATCGCCGGCTTGGCGCCAAAATGGTTGATTTTGGCGGATGGGACATGCCGGTTGAGTATCCCGCAACCGGCGGGCTGATGAAGGAACATCTGGCCGTGCGCACCGGGGTGGGCATTTTTGATGTCTCCCACATGGGGGACATTCACATTCGCGGCCCGCAGGCCCTCGACGCAGTGCAGTGGATCAGCATGAATGATGCTTCGAAACTGCAGGAAGGCCAGGCCCACTACTCCGCGCTCTTGTATCCGGAGGGAACCTTCGTGGACGATGTGATCGTCCACAAGATGGGGCCGAACGATTATCTGCTGGTCATCAATGCCGGCACGCGCGAAAAGGATTACGAGTGGGTGCGCAAAAACGTAAACCGCTTCCGCTGCCATGCCGATGACGTAGGCGACTATTACACGCAGATCGCCATTCAGGGGCCAAAAGCCGAAGCCACGCTGCAGAAACTCACCGATGTTCCGCTTGCGCAAATCAGGAATTACTGGTTCCGGCATGGAACAGTTTGCGGCCTGCCCAACACCCTGGTAGCGCGCACTGGTTACACGGCGGAAGACGGCTTCGAAATTTATGTCCCCTCGGACGTTCCGACCAGCGAGCGCGTATGGAACGAAGTGATGGAGGCAGGCAAAGAATTCGGCGTTATACCCTGCGGCCTGGGCGCACGCAACACCCTGCGGCTGGAAGGCAAAATGGCGCTCTATGGCCATGAGATTTCCGACACCATCAATGTGTGGGAGGCGGCGCTGGACCGCTACTGCAAGATGGAGAAGAGTAATTTCATTGGGCGCGCGGCGCTTGAGAAGGCCAAAGCTGCCGGGCTCCAGCGTATTCTCATCGGGCTTGAGGCCGTGGACCGTGGCATTCCCCGCGACGGCTACAAGGTTTTTGACCGCGCGGACAAAGAAATTGGCTGCGTAACCAGCGGGTCTTACGCTCCCTTTTTGAAGAAGAGCATTGCTCTGGCCTATGTTCCGCCGGCGGAGTCAGAAATCGGCAACGAGGTTTTTGTGCAGGTTCGCAGCGAAAAAGTTAAGTGCAAAGTGGTTCCGACACCGTTTTACAAGCGGCCGAAAAAGCCGTAACCCTACAGAAGGACGAAGCTGACTGATGCCATATCCAAAAGATTACAAATACACGAAAGAACATGAATGGATCCATGTCCAGGGCAACACTGCCACGGTGGGCATCACGGACCACGCGCAGGAATCGCTGGGCGACATTGTGTTCGTGGAGCTGCCCAAAGTCGGGGCGCAAATCGAGGCGGGCAAGAGCTTTGGCACGGTCGAATCGGTTAAAGCCGTTTCCGAACTCTATGCGCCTGCTTCCGGCAAGGTGACCGCCGTGAATGAAGAGCTGAACCAGTCGCCGGAAACCGTGAATAAAAACGCTCACCAGGCCTGGATCATCAAACTGGAGCTGAGCAACCCGAAAGAGCTGGATTCTCTGCTTGCACCAGCGCAGTACGAAGCTTATATCGCGGAAGAAAAATAACACCCTAAAGAAACCGAACAAAATTCATGCGCTATTTACCCAAGTCTCCCGCCGACCGCGCCCATATGCTGCGCGAAACCGGCAATAAGTCCATTGACGATCTGTTTACTCCCATTCCGGCGCAGTACCGTCTGACGCGCGATTTGAAAGTGCCGCGGCAGATGGCGGAATCGGAGGTCATTGATTTTTTTCGCGACTGCGCGGATTCCACCGCTGCCGGATACGCTATGTTTCTGGGTGCGGGCGCCTATCACCATTACCGCCCGGTGGTGATTGATTCCCTGATTTCACGCGGTGAGTTTCTCACCGCCTACACGCCGTATCAGCCGGAGATTTCGCAGGGCACGCTGCAGGCCATCTTTGAATTTCAAACGATGATCTGCGAGCTGACCGGCATGGAGGTGGCCAATGCGTCCATGTATGACGGCTCGACCGGCGCGGCCGAAGCTCTGATGATGGCAGTGCGCATCACGGGCCGCAAGTCCGGCGTGGTGGCGCGCAGCGTGCATCCGGAATACCGCGAAGTCATGCATACCTACACGCAGCACCAGGGACTGCCCATCACTGAATTTGGCTTTCTCGAAAACGGCCGCGTGGACATGGCGGACCTCGAAAAAAAGATCACGGACGATACGGCCTGCGTGATGATTCAGTCGCCCAATTTTTTCGGCACCATTGAAGACGTGGCTGCGGTCGCCGACCTGGCGCATAAAAAAGGCGCTCTTCTGGTGGTCTCGATTGCGGAAGCTCTTTCCCTCGGTATTGTGAAGCCGCCGGTAGAAGCCGACATTATCTCGATGGAATCGCAGTCCTTTGGCGTGCCGCTCGGATTCGGCGGCCCTTATGCCGGAGTGCTGGCGACCAAGGAAAAATTTGTGCGGCAGATTCCTGGCCGTCTGGTGGGTGAAACCAAAGACAGCAGCGGCAAACGCGGATTCGTGCTCACGCTCTCCACGCGCGAACAGCATATCCGCCGCGAAAAGGCCACGTCCAACATCTGCACCAATCAGGCGCTCATCGCCACCATGGCGACCATCTACATGACGGTGTATGGCCGTGAAGGCCTCAAGGAGCTGGCCCAGCAAAATCTGGCCAAAGCCGCCTATGCGGCGCGGGAATTTGGAAAGAAAGGAAAGATTCTCTTTGCGGGCGCGCCACGTTTTCACGAGTTTGTGGTGCAGACCAAAGAAGACCCGCGTGAGATCAATAATCGTCTGCTCGAGAAAAAGACCATCGGTGGGTACCCTTTGAAGCGCTTCTATCCTGAACTGGGCAACGCTGCCCTGTGGTGCTGCACGGAGCTGAACACAAAAGAGCAGATTGACACGGCAGTGCAGGGGGTGGGCCAGTGAGCGACAACTACATTCGAAAAGCAACACGCCATGTCAGCCAGAATGAAGACCTGATCTTTGAACGCTCGTCTCCGGGCAAAAAAGGTTACCGGCTGCCGCCGCTGGACGTACCGGAGGTGGATTACAAGCAAACCCTGGGCGAAGCCGCGCGTCCGGACCTCGGCAATATGCCGGAGGTGAGCGAGATGGAGATCATCCGCCACTTCAC